>Ga0209953_1000529_pt1 | contig 13535 bp, 25 predicted proteins | sample SalPonred_H2O_MG_FD_185713 | JGI IMG/M metagenome (GOLD analysis project Ga0209953, IMG submission 185713) | Salt pond water microbial communities from South San Francisco under conditions of wetland restoration - Salt Pond MetaG... | ecosystem: Environmental > Aquatic > Non-marine Saline and... | reverse complement strand
CAAGAAGTACAAGAGGATGGAATGGTTAGAATTGTTGAAATAGACGTAAAGTAAAAACATGGAAACAAATAAATTACCAAACGTAAATAAGCATTGGGTAAAAGATGGTTATTTAAACATTGAATTAATAGATGGAGATTACATTAGATTAAACTTTAATGATGTAAAAAAACTTAAAAAGCAATTAGCGTTATTACGTGTTGTGAAATCGTTTTATTGCAGAGATGAAAAATATCATAAAATAGATAAGTGTAAAACTGAATGCGAAAACTGTAAAGCAATGAAACGAAAATACTCTCAATAATATGTTTTACAACGGTTGCGTGTATGAAACGTTGCCAACACAGAAATTAATAGAATGAACGAAATTATAAATTTAGTATAAAACATTAACAAATCTTTAACGGTTATTATAGTACGAAACCCAACAAAATTGGTTATATTTATACTATAATTAAAACAATAAAGGTTATGAACATTACAGAATTAAATCAACAAATTGATCAATTAAAAGAAAAAGCACAATTTACTAATGATGTAAAATGGGAGTTGGAATCTCAAAAAGCAGATCAATTATCTATAATTTACCATCAATATTTTGATGAAGTATTAGAGGAAGGGGATACAATTAAAGTATCAAGAGATAGCTTAAAATTTACAAGACCTCAAGAAGGATCTAACTATACCAGAGAACTACTAACTCTATACTTCAAACAAAAAAATTGGAGAGATGAAGAAGCAGATAGAATTCAAACATCATTTTATTCAACTATAGATAGTAGTGACTTTGAGTTAATGAGAATGAAACTTATTGGAAAAGTAGGTGAAATTTTATTAGATTCCAAAGATGATATTTTAGGAGCTTACAATCAAGTACAAAGTCAATTTAAAGATGCTTTAGATAAGCAAGCTAAAGAATTCTATGATTTGAAGGATCAAATAGGAAAATTAAAAATTCAAATCGAGGAAATTAAAAAACAACAATTACTTGATAGGGTAGAAGGTGATGGAATTAAATTAGATTATGAATTAGATGAGAACACTGCTTCATATAGATTACCTTCAATAGATCTAAAATCTGATTATCGAATAAATGGAGTTAGATCAATTAATATTCTAAACAAAACCAAATCAGGTAAATCAGCTACATTACAAGTTGAACGTATAAGAAGAGCTTGGGATGATGCAAATAAAAAGTATTTCTGGAAGCCAGAAGTGATGGTAGAAAAAAATGTGAGAATGCAAAATATCTTAGGATTTCTAAATGCATACTCAGACAAGATTAGTGCTTCATAACCACTAAGTTTTAATTATTGTACCTTAACTGTTAGGAGACTTCATAACCCTCCTAGCAGTTTTTTATTATTAAAAGTAGATTTGGCTACCACAATATAAATTCGTATATTTAGGTAATACTTATAGAATAAAACTTTAACAAAACCTTAACACTCTAGATTTTTAAATCTCGTTATAATTGGTTATATTTATACTATAATTAAAAATAATAAATTATGATTTGGATTGCAAAAGAAGGAAACGAAACTTTTAAATTTAAAGCTGATAATCTTGAGAAAGCTCAAATAGCTTGTGAGATGTGGAATGCAGTATTAATCGGTAAAGCTTAAAAACTCTTAACTATGAAACGTTGGAAATACTTTCTATTACTAGGTACAATTTGCTTGTGTATTCCACTGATCTTGTTTGGAATCTATGGAATGATTTTGGCACAAGCATGTACTTTAATATTACAGGTTATATTTACTTGGTTGTCTTTGAAAGATGAACACCGATAAACTTTAACAAAACCTTAACACTCTATATAGTATGAAACCCAACAAAATTGTTTATATTTATACTATAATTAAAAAATAAAGATTATGGAAAGTATTAAATGGTATCATATAGTAGAAAAAGAAACCGGTGGTAGAATGGCTTCATATGATAATATTAAAGAAGCTAAGTTAATATTAAAACAACTAAACGATCAGTGTGGATATGCTAAGTATAAAATAAATTAAATTTGGCTACCACAATAAGAAATCGTATATTAATAATAAAAATAAAGGTTATGCAAGTATTAAGATTTTTTACAGATGAGTTAAGTGGTGATAAATGTGCTATTGCTTGGAATGGTACAGAGAAAGTTTGTATCACAGCAGATGAAGCTTGGGGTATAGAAGCTGCTTCACAAGCTCACCAAGATACATATGAACTTAGATGTGAAAGAGGTTAGTAACCCAACCTTTCTTTCGTATATTAAAGTATAATAAGAAATTAAATAATAAAGGTTATGATAACATTAAATGTAAATGCTAAAGAGGCACAGATTGAAAATGAAGTTAAAATTGCAATTTCCAATATAAAAGAAAATGCTGAAAAGGGAATTCAGTTAACTGAAATATATTTTGGGAAAGAGATATTTAGGGAATGTAGAAGTAAGGTTAATAAATGGATGAAGGAAAATGAAGTTAAATATACTTGGATGACACTTAGAGGACCTGTTGGTTATACAAATAGTATTGCTTCAGGGGATTCAAGGTATATGAAATTTAAATTATTACAATAAAAACTTGGCACATTAACTATATACAATGTTGTACGCTTTTAAAATTATGATTTATGGCAACTGTTTATAAAGTAGAAGTAGTATCTGATTGGATTAGCTACTCAAAAGAAGATTTAGAAAAAAAGCTAAGTGAAGCTATTAATAAAGAAGAACGAAAAAAGGGTAACACTATTAGAGTAAAGGTGATTGAACGCAAGTAATTTTTATTGCGTACAACTATACTTATAGAATAAAACTTTAACAAACTTTTAACGGTTATTATAGTACGAAACCTAACAAAATTGATTATATTTATATTATAATAATTAAAACAATAAAGGTTATGGCAAAAGGTAAAAAAACAATAGAAGTTGATGCATTATTAGAGTATGCAAACGCACAACTAGCTAGAAAAGATAAGTATGCTGATGTAGGTTTTATGAGTGGGATTGCTACTATGATTGAAAGAGTATTGTTAGATACGGATAATTATAATGGTTACTGCTATTTGGATCCTAATGATTGTGAGATTGATACTGTAGGATATTATTCTAGAAAGTATTTTAAAAAATAGTTGCATAGTAGTATAAAAAGTCGTATATTTAGATATCAGTAGCAAATAGATTTGCTCATGTAAAATAATTGATCACAACTATTTTTGTTTTAATTATGTTAACCATCAATGGGTTTATAACCTTTGGTGGTTTTTTTGTTTAATAACTTTAACAAAACCTTAACACTCTATATAGTACAAAACCCAACAAAATTGATTATATTTATACTATAATAATTAAAACAAACGGAATTATGAGTAATACAAAAACAAGTTCAAACGGAATCGGATTAGGTACTATATTAACTTTAATCTTTGTAGTCTTAAAATTGACAGGTAATATTGATTGGTCATGGTGGTGGGTATTATCTCCAATATTAATTTCAATTGGTTTATCGCTAATCATTTTAATAGTAATTGCTTGTATCGCGGTTATCATAAGTAAGAGTAAAAAGCTCTAAAATTACTATAATTAAAAACAAACTTCATGACTAAGAAGACCAAGTTTAAATTTAGTAGGGAGAGTGAAGTACCAGGATCCCTACACCAAAATCAATATTTAATTGAACAGTTAAAACTACAAAATAAATTAAAACAATATCAGGAATTTGCTCAACAGTTTCCAAACGGACAATTAGGAGTAAAGTTTATAGACTTTTTAAACAATTTAGATAAAGAGGAAACTGATACTATAGTACATGGCTTATCTAGTTTAACTTCACCTCAACAGCTAACAACAGATCTATATTTAGATACCACTAGTGTTTGGTATAAGATGTTTCATATTTGGGTTAGAGGTTCTGGTAAAGGCGAGATTTTAATTATCTGGTTAATACAGGGTGCTACTATGAATGGCGGTACTGATTCTTATGATATTAATTTAGGTGATCAAAAGTTTGAAGTTAAAGACTGGAGTTTACAAGGTAATACTTCTATACTAGCAGGAGTAAAGAGTAAAGTTACCAACTTTGAATTTTGGAATGAGATTGTAGATACTATTAGAAGAATTGAAAAACTGAAAGGTACAGATGACCAACCTAAATTTGATTGGAGTGTATTTTCAGATGAGGTATTAGAAGTGATGCAAAAAATCATAGACCGACGTAGTATAATACTAAGCGGTGAATGTAATCAAAAAGACTTAAGGAATTTTAAAAGGTTTTACCAATTACTAAGTAAGATTAAACACCAAAGTACTGGTTATACTAATTTAATTTTAAGAGGACCATATTGTAAACCCATAGAATTAAGTATTGAGGAGCTACCCACAGAGTTAAGAAAACAATTCCAGATCCAAACACAGAGCAGTGATAATTTTACATATATCTTAACAGAGTTACGTCGACTAAAATATGTTCGTAATCCAGAGGATATGGAAATAGATATGCAATTTGCAGTAGACCAAATTGTAAAGGGTATTACTTATATCATTTTTCGTAAAGACTATATTAGCATAACTAACAAATTTAAACCAACTACAATTACAATATCCAGTTTAAAGTTTATTGAAAAAGACCAGTAAAACTTTAACAAACTTTTAACACTTTAAATTTTACTAGCACAACAAAATTGATTATATTTGTATTATAATTAAAACAATAAAAATATACATTATGACAAATTACATTTTTGAAAAAGTAGGAGATCAATTAGATAGAAAAGTTTTAAACGAACATGTAGATTTAGCAGTCGGTACATTAAAACTAATTGTTAGAAAATCAGTAGACACTTCTAATATTAAACAAGACTTATCTGATTTACTTGAGCAGTCTATCGCTGAAATTGAAGAAGAGCTAAAAACCAGTAAATACTGTACGAATAGTTTTACTAGATTTTTTACTAGATTTTATGAAAAGTATCCAACGACTACAACTCGTAGTGATCATCGAGGTATCAAAAATCAATTACAATCTAAACTATCATTTATCTTAAATTGTACCCGCGATGCTAAAAATGGTGATACTTCAAATTATGGATATAAAGTTTGGTCATAGATTTTTAATAAACTTTTAACAGTTATTATAGTACAAAACCCAACAAAATTGGTTATATTTGTATTATAATTAAAACAAAGGATATTATGACAAAGGAACAATTTTTAAACGGAGAACATTTTAGATTAAATACTGAAAGTACTAAACCAGGTACCTCAACATATAAGTTAGAAAAAACTACTCATGGTGATCAATCGTATATATCTAAACAAATTAGAAGTAGCATTGATAACAGAATAATTGATGGAAACCATGAATTAGGTATTACTTCAATTGGTAATAGTGGATTTAGCGGATTTAGTTTTGTTATGGACAAAATGGTAGAAGTTGAATATAAGTTTGAAGATTTAGTATTATTTAATGAAAACAAATAAAAACAAAAGTATGAATAAAGATGTAAAAGCTGGATTAACCTTTATCTGTTATGTTAAGGTTTACAATGAACAACGTGTAGTAGAACAATTTAAAGCACAAGTACCACAGACACCTGAAGATCTATTTAACTGTTCTCATTCATCATTAATCCAGTGGATTGATAAGAATCATGAATACATGTGTTCGATTAGTGATGAAAACGGTAATGAAATCTATAGAGTTTCAAAGATGGATTTATGTGGATCAGAAGAGGTTAATTTATATGGAAAATTGCTAGTTAATGATCTTGCACAAGAATGCAATTTTACACACCCTGTCATGACCCAATCAATATTTAGTAAAATTACTTCAAGAGTTATAAATTCTTAAATAAGGATAAGATTCACCAACAGTCTATATAAAACTAAAATAATGAATTTAAAAAAGTATCATCAGATTTTTCTTTGGATTGCACTGTTAGGTGTATTTCCAGTATTAATCTTAGGAGGTATGGGATTATTATTATGGCAATTTATAGCCCTAGTAATTCAATTAATAGCCTTTGTATTATTCTTAACAACAAAACCATAAAATTATGAAACATAGAAGTTGGAAACATGCTATATTAGGTTTGTGCTTAGGTATTGGCCTAGCAATTATTGGAGCAATTATTATACAAGGTTTTATTTGGCTGTGGAGTCTTTTAACAAACTTTTAACGGTTATTATAGTACGAAACTTAACAAAATTGATTATATTTATATTATAATAATTAAAACAATAAAGGTTATGAAAACTATACAATTAGAAGTTAACATTTATCAATGGGAAGAACTTTCAACTGAAGCACAAAAAAGAGCTATTTGTGATCAGTTTGAATTTTTATTAGACATCGGAAGTAATGATGATATTACTCTTGATATTGTGATTGATAATATTAAAGCAAATGAATACTGGTTTTTTGAAAACGGTGACATTGCACCAACTATAAAGTACACAGGAAATCATCCACAATCAGGTACTACTGTATTTAAACAAGATGGGAAAGAAATTATAATTGAAAAAGAAGAAAGAGAGAGAGGTATTACAATAACATCAGAAAGATTACAAACCTCAACAACACCACAGCCTAAAAGATCAAAAAAGTTTCAAATCTTATCAGGATTAAAGGAAAGATTTGGTGAAGGGCGTTTTATGTATAAAGATATTGTAATACAAGCATTACTTACCAATGGTTTGATATCTTCACCAGATCAATGGAATCCTAAAATACATCGCGGATATTATGCAGATGCTATTGGTGCTTATAAGGGAAATGATTATCTATACAAATATTCAAAAAAATGCCCATTAAGACTAAATAAAATCAGAAAGGGTGAATATTCTGTGTTTGAACTTTAACAAAACATTAACACTCCATATAGTACAAAACCCAACAAAATTGATTATATTTATATTATAATAATTAAAACAAAAACAAAATGGAAAAAGTAATTGGAATTTACACAGTTGGATTAAAGGATACATTGATTACTATTAAAGACAATGAAGGTAACTTGTTAAAAGGAAATGCAGTACAAGCATGTAATGCTGTTGAAAAGTGGAAAGAAACTTGTGAAATGGTTTCTAAGGCAATTAAGAATCGTAAAGTTAAAGGATAAAAACTATTAATAATAAAGATATGAAAATAATAGATAAACTTTTAATGATTGCAATGGGACTGTTTATTTGCTTAACTGTAAGTTGGGAAACTCCACTACCACTAATAGGATTATTACCGATTATTTATTCAGTAGTGTATTTAGTGATGCTTGGTGTTGAAGAATATTAATAAAACATTAACAAAAGATTAACAGTTTAGATTTTAATATATCGTTAATATTGTTTATATTTATACTATAATTAAAACAAACGGAATTATGGAAAAAGTAAAAACAAACAAATTAGGATCGATGCTAAAACAGATTAATAACGTAAAGTATGATAAAGGTCTGTTTGATGCTCATAAAACCGGAACTCCACTTGATGGATTATTTTCAATTGATGGAGGTGTACCTAAAGCTACTAACTGGATGGTAGTTGGTGATCCTGGTGTTGGTAAATCAACTGTTACATTAGATGTTATCTCTAATGCACAAAAGAACGGAAGTAAGGTATTATTTATATCTGCTGAAATGAACCAGGTAGATTTATACTTATACGTTAAAAGATATCCTAAATTTGGTGATCTTAATATTTTCTTTCCACAAGAGATGGATGAAAATGATAATCCAAAAGAAGTACTTGAAGGTATTCTTAATCAAGGATGGGACATCGTTCTGATTGACTCATTCGTTGAACTTCAAGAAATTATCCGCGAGGAATGTCACCTAACTAGAAACTCTTCTGAAAAGTATTTACTTGATTTAATGTATAAACAAAATCTTGGTCAAAATGATACTAAGAGTTTTACATCATTCCTTAATATACAACAAGTAAATAAAGGTGGTACTTTTGTAGGTTCAAATAAACTAAAGCATATGACAACAGGTATGATGGAAATCCGATTTGTTGATGAAAATACACAAGATGAAAGATATGTAGTATTCTCTAAAAACCGTAGAGGTCATGTAGGAAAGCAAATGTATTTTGACCTTGCTGCTAAAGGTAATGTTACTTATGATACTGCTAGGTTTAAAAAGACTGAGGAATTAAAGGAATTAAAGAAAAAGGAACAAAAGAAAATTAAAGATTCAAGTAAAGACTTTGATGCTCTATTTGGTTTAAACAATACTGAAGAAGATAAAGATTAATCCATTTGTTTTAATTAGGTAGTGATGAGGTTACGGGAAAGGCCGACCAGTGATGCCAAGAACCAACCTCATCATTTACTACCAATATATAAACAGGAGAGAAAAAACATAGAGATTAGCGAAAAAAGTCTCATAAAAGTTTTCAAATCCCAAAACAATTGATTATATTTATACTATAATAATAAAACAAATACAAACGGAATTATGGAAAAAATTGTAACATTAGGAACTGAAGCTTATAATAAAGCAAAAACTGAAGCATTAAATTCTGAGTTAATGCGTAAAGAAATTTCACTTAGTGAATTTAATGTAGTCAATAATACAACTATTGAAATTAATGGTAAACAAATTGAAGTTAGTAAAAGAGCATTTACTAAAATTCTACAACGCTTACGTATACCTAAAGCATTCGCAAAAAGATTTCAAGATGGTTTTGGGGAAAGCGGTTTAAAGCAATTAATCGGAATGATGAAAACGCAGAAAGCATCAAAGACCGACCAAATAGTAACACTAATAGTTGACCCTATTAATCGTACTGTAATTGATGTACTACCTGCAGGTTATGCCTCAATATCAAATGAATCTTTTTTATCATTTGTGGAGAGATACTTGGACGGTTATAATTTAGATGTAACTCATTTTGGATCTGATCCTAGAGGAGGAGTACAAATCAACGCATCTGCACCAAACAAAATATTTAATGTTCCTGGTATGGATGCTGAGGTATTTAATACTGGTGTAACATTCCGTAATACACCAGATAAGGGACTTCAGGTTAGCCCATTTCTTACAAGACTAATCTGTGCTAATGGTTGGACATCAACCGCTTTTTCTGAAACATTTGGATTACACCAATTTAATGAAAAGAATATTACTGAATTTAATGAACATATGATTCGTATGGCATCTACTGGATTTCAACCTGCAGGACTAGCCGATAAAATTCGTAAAGCTGACCAAACCAGTGCTTCAATGGCTGAATTACAACGCGCATCTTCATGGTTAATGTCTTCTGATAAAAAAGTTGATTATGACTATATACAGAGGTATACTCCAATTGAACGTGCAAACATTGCCTATAAACACAGTGGATTAGAACCTACTGAATTAACTTCCACTCAATTAAAGAATGCTAAAAGTGGAATGAGTATTTGGGATGTAGTTAATGGAATAACAAATTTTGCATCAAATGATCAACGTTATAACCTAAACGATTCAAAAAGAGGTAATCTAATGGTAGCTGCAGGTAACCTCCTAATGAAGAATCAATATGATACTGAAGGACTATTACAAGTAGACCCTTTCGCAGATCGTCAGTTACTATCTGAAAGAGAAAGAGCTCACCTTGCAGGAGAAGCTTAATCCAATCCGTTTGTTTGAAAGTGGTACTAGTAATGGTGCCACTTTTTTTGTCTCTAGACGCTTGATAGGAAACCACCTGTATGGAAACTATCAAGACTTCCCTATTTAGACTAATTTTTATCTCTAATACCGCATGACTGGTATACTCAATCCAGTACTTAATCTTCAATAATTAGCCCAAAAACCTCTATATTACACATCTAGAACACATTCTAGAGGGAATTATACTCAATCCAATGGTATATACAGTAGAGCAACAAAGCGCACTAGAGCACATCAATCAACCACTTCTTCCACAACTATCCTAAATACCACCATAGAATAGTAGTAATAGTAGTAGTAATAGTAATAATGGTAGTAGACTAGATAGGGATAGTATATACAGTAGATAGGGTAGGGTACGAGGTATAGATATACTCTTAAGATCTATGGTTGGTTAGAATAGGTAGCGGGTAGTGGGATATCCCTAGATGTAGTCGCGTCTTAGTTAGTCCTGACTAGTTATAAGGTTGGTTAGGTACAAGGAATAGACCTAGGTAACACGGGAGAGTATGAGAGTACTTCTCTGTGTTAACCCTTGTCCAGTAGTAGTAGTGTTATGTGATCAAGAGAGAAACACTCTTAAGGTGTAAATTTGCGTGCAAGATTTCAAGGTGCCGAAAGTGCATGATCCGGAACTTTTATCTAAGAGACTCCAAAACTCTTTGCTAATTAACAATGTCTATAAATTAAAATCTAGCTCTTGAAAAAAATGGGAGACTCTAAATATGAATAGTAATGAACCATGTCTAGTAAATCCTAAACTAGCTCTTGAAAAAATAGAGTGTGCCAGATACGACTAGTCAGGTTTACCTTGAGGGTGGACTACTGTCCACCAACATCTGACTGTAGTGTAATCTTATTTCTGTTAGTCCTATAGGACTCTTACGATTAGATACATAACTCTAGTAGTACCTGGATAAATATAAGGATTGTATTATTAGTAAATAACCAACCGTAAGTCTAACAGAAAGTAAAACAAATTACCACTTGTTAGGTATAATAATAAAAAAGAAATATGAGTAAATGGTATAGTAAAGCATGTAGATCCTTGGATTGGATATTAGGGTTATCATGGTTATGGTTTATGGGATTTCTATATTGGGGTATTGGTATACTCCATTGGAGTCAACCTATTTTTTGGTGGGGCATGATTGGATCACTGGTTGCATGGGGTCTCTGGAAAATGGAAAGAACTCTTAAGAGACTAGAAAAGAGAATAATAAAACTAAAAGAATTAGAATCTAGTGTTGATTACTTAGATAGTAAAGTTACTAAAATTGATCACAAAGTAGTAGAGATGAAAACCAATCTTAGTGATAGTGAAACTAAACAACAGTCCAGACAAGCAAGCGGTAGATTAATTAAAGAGAACTAGATTGGGTTTGGCTATTGGAGGATCTATGCGACGGACTTCGTCTGCCATGTGCTAACCCTTGAAGACTAACAAAAATAAAATAAGAAATATGAAATATGATTGGATAGAAATTGGTACTGCTAATTTCAATACATTATGTCAATCTGCTAATGAAAGTGGAGATCCTATTAAAGGTTTATCAATTGAACCTCTTACTGAACATCTTAATGAATTACCTAATGTTACTGGAGTTGATAAGATTAATGTTGCAATGTCTGACTATTGCGGGGAGATACAAATTTGGTGGATTCCACTATCTGTAATTAAAGAAAATAAGTTACATAGAGACTGGAGAGGATGTAATAGTGTTGGGGAACCTCATCCTACAGTTTTAAAAAAGCTAGGGGAAAAATACTATGATTTTGCTGAAAGTAAGAATGTCCCAGTGTGGAATTGGGAAAAGCTAATTAGAGAAAAGAATATTGAAGAGATTGAATATCTTAAAATTGATACAGAAGGGCATGATCCTATAATTATGAAAGACTATATTAAACAGTGTAAACTACGACCAAAGCTTTGGGCTGATAAAATTCAGTTTGAAAATAATAGGTTATCTGATACTGATGATGTTAATGAAGTCCTAGAATTAGTGAAGGGTAAGTACAATATTAAGTATACTAAGTATGATATTATATTAACTAAAAAATAATGAAAGACAACATTGACATTGTATTAGTTAGCACGAATGATGATCCTCGTTATAATGAATTTTGGCCTATGATTAGAGATCGTTGGATTAGTTTAGGTGTTAAGCCTATTTGTATACAAGTTTCAAATAAATGGGATAATGATCATATTGACGATCATATAGATTATGCATTTCTTAATTTAAAAATACCACAAAACTTAAATAATAGAATTAGCGGCAGAATTGCAGCAATAAGTAGGTTATATGCAGTAAAGTGGTTTTCGGATAAAATATGTATGATTAGTGACATAGATTTATATCCATTAAATAAAGATTATTATGATTTAATAAGTAAGAGATTAAATCATAATAATGTTGTCATTTCAAATTACATGCCATATAGTGAAAAGCAGAAAGGTATTAGAGAATTTAGAATGTGTCATATTATTGGAAATACTAATTTATTAAGTAAAATATTTAATTCAAACGAAAGAGATTCATTATATGAATATACAATAAACACAGTTGTTAAATCATTAAATGAATTCAATAAGATATGGGTTGCTAGTGATGAACTTTACATTACAAAGAGATATTATGAAACAAGTAAAGATATTCAATATGATATTATTAAACATACAAATTATGATCAATATCATGAGTACATGCTTTCAAGAAGAAAAACCCCACAAGGAGAAGCATGCCCTTTATTAGAAAATATTAATTCTAAAAAATGGTCTAACTTTCATATGCCTAGGCCATACTCAAAAAATAAAGATGATATTTTTAAAATAATTAAAAAAATTGAAACTATGGGAAATGATGAATAATTAAATAAGGATGGATTTAACTAAAGGAAATATAATTAAAGTTTTTTATTATACTAAATCAACAATTGAACTTAGTGATAAACAGAAGCAAGAAAATCGTACTAAAGGTATGAGTACCCAATTAGAAACGGTTCTTACTAAAATGATGTGGGGTCAAGCAGATAAGCAAGATTTACAATCATCGGTTGGTAAAGGATATTCAATGGCAAAAGATTTAGATAAACAAGATAGTTTTTCTATTAATGAAATTTGGTTACAAGTTGGGCACAAAGAAACTAAACATATAATTAGAGAAATAGAAAACAATCTAAATTTTGTAAGTTGGGTTGATCCTATGATTATTTATGATCTTAAAACTATTTAAAAATTAAGAGTAAAATAATAAATCTATTTAATAAAATATCAATGATTAAAAATAACACACCTTATAAAGGTAAATTAAAATTCAAATTTGAAAAATATCCAGAATACACAGATGGTACTATTTTAAATAAAGTTCATTTAAATTTAGGATTTACTAAATTAGTTAGTAGAGTTAGTATGGATGTCCCGGATCCAGCAAAAGTTGCTTTAATTAATTTATATACCGGAGGTCGCATTGCAACTTATAAATTAAAAGACTATCCAGGTGAAGATGGTGGTATTTTACCAAACTCATTTGTTACTATGAAGGGTGATTATATTGGAGACCTCAGAGTGGGTTGGTGGTATTATTTAAATGATATGACAGTTTGTGAAGATTATCCAACAGGTGTAGCAGAAATTTGGGAAGGTGATGAAATAGTAGCTTATTATGGTTACAGTCATCGAGGTGGTGCTCAATTTAAAATTGGTGATCGATTATTTGAAGAAGCATATCAACCAGTAGCAGAAGATTATGAACCTTGGCAATGGGCTGGTTGGGAAATTGATTATAACCTAGATGTGGTTAAAGCAGTAAAAGATGAAGATGATTGGTGGTTAGCAGATATAAAAAGTGATGGTGTTGGTCGTTACATTCCATTCAATATGAGAGGTGCAAA
>Ga0209953_1000528_pt1 | contig 13544 bp, 12 predicted proteins | sample SalPonred_H2O_MG_FD_185713 | JGI IMG/M metagenome (GOLD analysis project Ga0209953, IMG submission 185713) | Salt pond water microbial communities from South San Francisco under conditions of wetland restoration - Salt Pond MetaG... | ecosystem: Environmental > Aquatic > Non-marine Saline and... | reverse complement strand
TATTTTGTATGGGATCGTGGCGACAGCGTCAGCGTTACCTGGCTTGGCGATACCGCTTGGATTGCGCGCCCGCGAGCGTGCGGGCGCGCCCGGTTAATCCACCCCTGAGCCTACCGATGTTAAGCCGATGGGCGCAAATGGTCGGTCTCACCGATCGCTCGCAATGCCGCTGAATCTCCTGACCAAATGGCACGACCCTTTTGCAGAATCACGTGATGGTCGCAAAGGGTCAACAACTGATTGACGTTCTTATCCGTCAATAAAATCGAGAGCCCTTCGGCACGCAAACTCGCCAACGCCTGCCAGATTTCCTGACGCAGCAAAGGAGACAAGCCTTCGGTCGCTTCATCAAGAATCAATAGCTGCGGGTTGGTCATGAGCGCACGTCCGATCGCCAACATTTGCTGTTCACCACCCGACAATTGATAACCAAAATGCTTGCGCCGATCAGCAAGTTTGGGGAATAACTCCAAGACCCTATCTAACGTCCACGCCCTTTGACCATCGCTGCCGCCCTGTGGCTTGATCGCTGTCGCGACCAAGTTTTCCCAAACAGTCAAATTAGGGAACACCTGACGACCTTCGGGCACGAGACCAATACCTAAACGCGCGCGTTCAAACGGCTCTCGTTTGAGTAGATCCTCACCACGCCACTTGATACTGCCTTGCCAACAAGGCAGCCATCCCATAATTGCTGCAATCGTTGTTGACTTACCGACACCATTACGACCTTGCAAACTCACGCACTGCCCGGCAGGTACCGTCAACGAGACGTCAAACAACGCTTGACTACTGCCATAGCCCGTCTGCAAATGACTCACCGTCAGCAGAGGTAAAGGCTCACTCGGTAAAGGCTCGCTCGCTGTCATTCGAATGCCTCATCGCCCAAATAAGCCTGACGGACCAATTCGCTCTGACGCACGCGCTCAGGTGTGTCACACAAAAGAACCTGGCCATATACCAAAACACTGATACGGTCAGCCAACGCAAACACCGCTTGCATGTCATGTTCAACCAACAAAATCCCATAACGCTGGCGCAACCGATCGAGCAAGGCAATCATCTGAGTCGATTCGGTGGGACCGAGTCCAGCCATGGGCTCGTCAAGCAATAAAAGAAGAGGCGCATTGGCGATGGCCATGGCCACCTCGACCAAGCGTTGCTGACCATAGGCCAAGTCGCTCACCACTTGCTCACGATTCTGGTCAAAGCCAACTTCATCCAACAAGGCATGGGCTTTTTCAACCATGGCGTGCTCTTGCATCACTGGCTTGAAGAAATGAAAGTTATGTCCTTGCGCGGCTTGAACGCCTAGCAAGACATTTTCTATGGCGCTAAACGCCGGCGTCAGGGCGTTGATCTGATACGAGCGCCCTAAGCCAGCACGGGCTCGTTTGGCCACCGACCAACGGGTGATGTCTTGATCACCGAAGGTAATACGCCCCTCATCACAAGCAGTGACTCCTGTGATTTGATTGATCAAAGTGGTCTTACCCGCCCCATTGGGACCTATCAAGGCGTGTATTTCGCCCTTGTTCACCGATAGATTGACGTGATCTGTCACCCGCAACCCGCCATAGCTCTTCACAAGCGAGTGGATGCCCAACAAGGGTTTGTCGTTTGGTGTGCTCACTATGGTTTCTTTTGACGCTGACATCAGGACTCCTTTACAGGTGGTGCTGAAGCCTTCGCTTCGTTTTGACCCGCCAAGATGCCCCACAAACCTTGCCGAAAGCCCAGGACCGCCAAAACAATCAATGGACCCAAGATCAGCGGCCAATGCACCGTGATCATCTTTAATCCATCCTCGATCAGCAATAACCCAATCGCCCCCACTACTGGCCCAAATATCGTGCCCATGCCACCCAGCAGCACCATCACCATCAGCTCAGCTGAAACCAGCCAACTCATCAATGAAGGCGACACAAAGCCCGTTAAGTTCGCCATAAAGAACCCAGCCACGGCGCAGATCTGAGCCGACAGAACGTAAGCGACCAAACGATAGGGTTGGCTCGCGGTACCCAAGGCATCTAGACGGACGGCGTTAAAACGAGACGCCCTAAGCACCAACCCAAAACGTGAGCCTATCAAACGGTGACAACCCCATAGCACCAACAACACGGTGATCAATATGGATAGATAGATCGCATATTTGTTGTCCGTCAGAATGCCGAAATCACTGACTTGGGCGAGGCTTAAACCTTCGTCACCCCCAAACGCACGCAGACTCACGAACACATAGAAAAACAATTGCGCAAAAGCCAACGTGATCATGATGAACGCCATCCCATGAGTACGCAAAGCAATCCACCCCACGGGTATCGCAACAGCGCTAGACACTGCCACCGCCACCACCAAATGCAACCACCCGTTGGTCAGTCCCCAGGTTGACAGCACGCCCACGGCGTAAGCACCCAAACCAAAATACATCGCGTGCCCCAGACTGGCCATGCCGCCAAAGCCTAGGATCAGATTCAAACCCAGTGCCGCTAAAGCAAAGATCAGCGCCCGACCAAAGTAGGTCAACACGTAGATATCGTCGGCTAACCACGCATAGAGCGGCACCAGCGTCAAAAACAATAAAACAAGACCCGCCATCCAGAAGTGACGCTTGTTGGATACGGCATGATTCTGAGCGGTGAAAGCCGGTTGTTTCATGGCGTTAACCTCTGGCTCGAATGGGAAATAACCCATCGGGCTTAAACGCCAAAACAATGGCCATCAGCAAATAAACCAACATGGAAGCGACAGCGGGACCCACCGCCGTGGCCATGGCGGGATCAAACGTCTCGCGCAGCCAGATGGGCAAAAACACACGACCCATCGTATCGACCAAACCCACCACCAGCGCCCCGAAAAAAGCCCCTCTAATAGAACCGATACCACCGATCACAATCACCACCAAGGTCAAGATCAAGACCGGCTCGCCCATACCGGATTCAACCGAGACGATGGGACCCACCAAGGCACCAGCCAAACCAGCCAAACCCGCACCAAGCGCAAACACAAATCGGTTTAACCAGGCAATATTGACACCAAGCGCCGACACCATGCGCCGGTTACTTGCACCCGCACGGATCAACATCCCAACGCGGGTTCGTTCAATCAAGACGTACAAACCAATGGCAATCAAAAGGCCCGCCACAATAATGGCAAACCGATAGGCGGGATAGTTAAGGCCAAATAAATTGACAGCACCCGACAAATAATCGGGCGCGTCCATGTAGATGGGCGCGTTACCCCAAATAATGCGCACGAGTTCGTTACTAAAGAGAATCAGACCAAACGTTGCCAACACCTGGTCAAGGTGGCTGCGCCGGTGCAAGATGGATAAGCCGCCCTTATCGAGTAGGAGTCCCAATAAAAAGATCAGAACCAGCGTCAGGACGATCGCCAACACGAACGATCCGCTGTGTGTGGCGATCGTGGCCGCAAAGTAAGCCCCAAACATATAGAGTGACCCATGAGCCAAATTCACAAAGCTCATGATGCCAAACACCAAGGTCAGTCCAGCGGCCATCAAAAACAGAAGGATGCCCAGCTGAAAACCGTTCAAGGCCTGCCCAAGAACCAGACTAACTGTCACTAGACCACCAACTTAGAGTGGACACTGCCCCACATAGGCGTCCTGGTGATTGGGCAACGTTTTTTGTAATGTGCGGTGCGAGACACGATTCTTGTCATCGACGGCCACTTCAAAGACGTACATATCGTGAATGGGAAAACCGTTTTTGTTGAAAGCAAACTCGCCGCGTACAGAATCAAATTCGGCTTGACGCAGTGCCGCCATCAGGGCTGCCTTATCCTGGTATTGATCACCGACCTGCTCGACGGCCTTGTTTAACAACGCTGCGCCATCGTAAGCTTGGGCCGCATATTGCGATGGAATGCGCCCGTACTTCTCTTCAAACGCTTGCACAAACTTCTGATTGGTTGGGTTATCAAAGTCAGGGCCCCAGAATGAACCCGATATGGCGCCTAACGCGGTTTCCTTTAAAGCGGGTAGCGTCGAACCATCAAAACTGGACACCGACAACAAGGGGATCTCGCCGAGCAGGCCCGCCTGGCGGAACTGCTTGATAAAGTTAATGCCCATGCCACCGGGATAAAACACGTAAACAGCGTCTGGATTCGCAGCCTGCAACTGAGCGATTTCAGCCGAGTAGTCCGGTTGGTTGACGCGTGTGTACACCTCACCGGCGATGTCGCCTTGGTAATAGCGCTTAAAGCCGCCGACAGCATCCTTACCGGCCTGATAGTTCGGCGCCATCAGATACACGTTTTTATAGCCACGGTCGGTTGCGTATTTGCCAACCCCCTCGGCTTGTTGATCGTTTTGATAAGACACAAAGAAAAAGTTCGGCGCGCATTGCTCGCCAGCCAAAGGCGCTGGGCCCGCATTCATGCCCATAAATATCGTGTTGGAATCGGCCAATGGTTTGGCAATCGCCATCATGACGTTAGAGAACGTCACACCAGCCACGACATCAACTTCGTCTCGCTCGATAAAACGGTCCACGGTCTGAACAGCCAAGTCGGGTTTCAGTTGATCATCTTCTCGGATGACTTCAACATCAACACCGCCAAATTGGCCGCCCGCATGCTCAAGCCCGAGCATAAAACCGTCATACATGTCTTGACCCAACGCAGCGGCTGGGCCCGAGAGAGTTGCCATGAAACCGACTTTGATCTGGGCCGTCGCCACATTGCCCCACATCAAAGCAGAAACAATGAACGCTGCTGAAGCCCCACGAAGGAATAGGGAAGTTTTAATCATGAGCAAATCCTGTTTTGGTTAGTCGCTTGGCACACGCCATGTCAGCCCGCGCACGCCGTATGATTGATTTTACGGTCGGTCTTATGATCGGTCGTGCCGTGGCTCTATTAAAACCGACTTTAAGACTCATGAACGCCATTTTCACCGAAAACCAGTTACTTGCGCGACCCGGCTTAATTTGCTTACGTGATACTGACGAAAACGTGATAAAAGTTTTAGCACCCACAGCCAGAAGGGGACCCTTCACCCGGATGCCTTTTGCGGCCTAGAGACCCATGAAACAGAACAACGACAGCAACGACAACACAAACAACCTGATCATCAAGGACCTGAGCGCGACCGCGATCAGCGACATGGTGCGTCAAGGCCAATACACCGCTGAAGATTTGACGCGACAGTTTCTTGCGTACACACAGCCCCTTGAAGCGGCGTTCAAAGCCTTCGCCTATCTCAATGACGAAGCGGTGTTGGCACAAGCACGCCTTTTGGATCAGGAACGCGCACGTGGCACGACGCTTGGCAGCTTAGCGGGGGTGCCAGTTGCCCTCAAAGATGCGATCGATACCTTTGATATGCCGTCGACGTTTGGTTCAGCAAGCTTGGCAGGCAGACAACCCCGATGGGATGCCCATGTCGCCAAACAGCTGCGCGCCCAAGGCGCAGTGATCTTTGGCAAGACCACTCTACCTGCTTTTTGCTTGGGGCAGCCGGCTGCGACTCGAAACCCGCAAAACCCTGAGCACAGCCCTGGCGGCTCATCAAGTGGCAGCGCTGCAGCGGTGGCCGCTGGGATGGTGCCGGTCGCCATTGGTACGCAAACCGGCGGATCCGTCATTCGCCCGGCTTCGTTTTGTGGGGTGATTGGGTTCAAACCGACTCGCGGACTGATTTCACGCGCCGGGTTACAACCATTGTGTGAAACCATTGACCAAGTGGGCGTTTTTGGTCGCAATATTGAAGATGTGGCGCTCGTTACACAAACGTTGATCGGTGCTGACGATAATGACCCATCCACACAGGGTGTGCTTGCGCACAACCTCACAGATGTCGCCTTGTCCGCGCTACCCTTTGAACCCAAGTTCGCTTTTCTAAAAACCCCGTTTTGGGATCGAGTGGCGCCTGATGCCCGTGCGGCCTTCGAGGCGCTCGCCAAGTGTTTCGGTGATGACATAGAAAGCCTGGAGCTGCCGTCTGTGGCAAACCAAGCGATTGATAACCTGCGAACCATCATGGACGCCGAATTCGCCATGGCAATGGATGAACACATGCGGCACGCTGGTGATGCGGTGGATGCCCGTACCCGAGAAATTGTGCTGCGCGGTCGACAAGTCAACGCCTTGGACTATCTCAAAGCAAAGCGGGCCATTGAACCCGTGACCGCAAGTTTTAATGCGATTTTTGAACAAGTCGATGCTATTTTGACGCCAGCTAGCTTGGGACCTGCACCCAAAGGACTGAGCAGCACGGGAGACTCCATCATGAATGTGCTGTGGTCCTACACCGGCATGCCCGCGATCAGTCTACCGTTGCTGCAGTCCGAGTCCGGTTTGCCAGTTGGCGTTCAACTTGTCGGTGCACGCCACGATGACGCAAAGCTTTTACGGACAGCCCATTGGCTGATGAGTCACTTCAATGACAATCAACACCGCCAATGAGATGAGATTATGAAATCCTACTTCCACCCCAATGAAGCCTTGCACCACCCCCAGAGCTATCTCTCGCGCGGTCAAATGCGCGACCCCCAAGAGCTGCCAATCCGGGCTGAGAAGCTCAAGGAAGGGTTTTCTCGCATGAACCAACCGCTTATTGAACCCAAAGACCACGGCATGGCTCCGCTTTTAAGGGTGCACGACACGGCGTATCTGCACTTCTTGCAAACGGCCTGGCACGAGTGGAAGACCGTTGGACCGGACTGGGGCGATGAAGTGATGTCCAATGTCTATGTGCGTGAGCCCAATGCTTTGCGGGGGATTTTGGCGAAGGCAGCATGTTACTTGGCTGATGGCAGCTGCCCAATCGGTCAGCACACCTGGACGTCGGCTTATTGGGGCGCACAAACCGCTATTGAGGCGACCCACGCCGTCCTCGATGGTGAGGCCAGTGCTTTTGCGCTGTGTCGACCACCCGGGCATCACGCCAGGCGAGCCGCCGCCGGCGGCTTTTGCTATATCAATAATGCGGCGGTGGCCGCTACCCTCTTGAGGGATCGTCACGCCAAGGTCGCCATTCTCGATACCGATATGCATCACGGCCAGGGGATCCAAGAGATCTTCTACGACCGCGATGACGTCTACTACCTCTCCGTGCATGGAGATCCCACCAACTTCTACCCCGTCGTCACGGGTTTTGAGGACGAAACGGGTGCAGGTGCAGGTCTGGGTTACAACCTTAATCTGCCCATGCCACACGGGTCAGACGAAACAGTGTTTTTCGACGCGGTGAATCACGCGGTTCGCGCCATCGAGGCCTATCAACCCGATGCACTGGTCTTCTGTTTGGGATTTGATGTCTACGAGCACGACCCTCAGTCAAAGATTGCCGTGAGCACAGCGGGTTTTGAGCGTCTTGCGCAAATCGTGCGCCGACTCGATTTGCCCACCGTCATCATGCAAGAAGGCGGCTATCACTACGATACGTTGCCAGAAAATCTGACGGCATTCTTTGCAGGTTTTGAAGGTTAGCGACTGAGCGGCCTGCACAAGAGTGGTGCACAGATAACCCGCAGGTTTCTAAGGGGTATGCCTTGGATTCAAATGGGTCATATCCGGCGTAAGGGAGTAAACAGCGCATGAAATCTAACGTTAAATAACGAAAGCACATGATTATGTGATGTACAAATGTTACAACGATGCCTTTAATGTGATCTTTCACTAAGCCTTGAACCACATGGGTCGTGCAGCATCCAACGACCTCGGTTAATGCGATGAACGAAATGACCAGCCGAGAAATACCCCCCTCAAACCCCTTCAAGGCCTTGGTCGTTGAAGACGACCGGTTTTTCCAAGAGGTCATCAAAGAGGGTATGGCTCAGGTCTTGCCGAGTTGCGGCATTGATATCTGTCGCACTCAACAAACTGCCTTGCAGCAAATTCATACCGAAGGGCTGCATTACGGTATCGCGATTATCGATTTGGGCTTACCCGATGGCGATGGCCTGGCCATCATCAGGGAACTCATGCGTGTTTCACCAAGCACGCCAGTGATGGTGGTCTCGGTTAGTGCCGAGGAGCGTCGTGTCATGGAGGCTATCCGTGCGGGTGCGACTGGTTACGTTATCAAGGGCGACAGCATGTTGTCGGTGACGCGTGCCATCGAGCAGCTGATGAATGGAATCAACCCATTGAGTGCCAGACTGGCAGGCTATTTTTTACGTCTGGCTGGTCGTGAATCACCTCGCGACAACACATTGGAACCGATCAAACGCTTGACACCTAGAGAGATGGATTTATTGCGTGAGTTTGCCCTTGGCAAAACCTATCAAGAGGCAGCCAACGACATGCAAATCTCGCTAACCACGGTACAAACCCACACACGCAATCTCTATCGAAAACTGGGCGTTAAATCGAGTCTAAGGGCGCTATCAAAGGCAAAAGAACAAGGCCTTCTCTAAGGGATTGATCGACATGATCCAAGATCATCGCGCAAGTGCCGACGAAGTGCCCCTCGCACGGGTGGTGATGAATTTACCCTTCGCCGCGATTGTCACCGCTGACACTGACATGCCGCGGCCGATTAAATACCTCAATCAAGCCTTCACAGACACCTTTGGCTACACATTGGCGGATTTGCCAACCATTAGCGATTGGTTTAGCAAAGCCTATCCTGATGAGGCCTATCGCTTTGAGTTGCTCCAAACGTGGCTTGCCGAGGTACGTCGGGCCTTTGACACCGACGGTGTAATTCCCACGCGGGAAGTGGAAATTCACAACAAAACAGGGCAAGCCTTACGGGTACTGGTTAGCGGACAAGCGTTTGACGGTTATCTCATCACCACATTTGTTGACATCAGTGAGCAGCGCCGCACCGAAGCCGAACTTCGCGATGTCCGTTATCAAATGGAACGCACTGCTTACGAGCTCACTGAAAACTTGACCGTCGGCACTTACACCATGGTGCAGCCGCCAGATGGTGGGTTGGCACAGTTTCGCTTCATGAGCACCAAGTTTTTAGAGCTCACGGGTCTGAACCGTGAAGAAGCCTACGCTGATCCTTTGAAGGGTTTTGCGTGTGTGCACCCCGATGACTACGACGAGTGGTTGGTCTTGAATGCCCGCGCCTTTGGCAATCGTGCGCCGTTCCGAGGGGAGACGCGCGTGGTGATTGATGGGACGACCCGTTGGATTACCGCCGAATCAAACCCGCGGGTACTCACTGACGGTTCTGTCGTGTGGGAAGGGGTCTTGACCGACATCACCGAGCGTAAGCTTGCCGAGCAATCCTTGGCGCGCGCCAAAGCGCACGCAGAGAAGCTTGAGCGGTTAAAAACCGACTTCTTAACGCAGATGAGTCATGAAATTCGCACCCCGTTGACGACTATTTTGGGGTTGACGGCACTTCTTGATGACGAAACCTTAGCCACGGATCAACGCGACAAGGTCAACAAAATCCGTGCCTCTGGAAAATTGTTGATAGGGATCGTCAACGATATTTTGGACCTATCGAAAATAGAGGCCGGTCAGCTGATCACTGAAGAGCAGCCTTTCGACTTACTCGCCATTGTTGAAACGGCCAAGACCTTTCGGGCGTCCATAACAAATTCAGACGTCTCGCTCACCGTGACACCCCCAAACGACACGGTGCCACTCTTGATTGGTGATCAGCGCCGCATTGAACAAGTGCTGACAAATTTGTTGTCCAATGCCATTAAGTTCACCGAGCGCGGTAACATCACAGTGACCTTTGCTTGTCAGCAAAACACGCCGTTCACAGTGAAACTGCAAGTCACGGTAAAGGACACGGGTATCGGTATAGAGCCGTCATTCATACCCCTACTTTTTACCCCATTTAGGCAAAGTGATTCCGGTGTCACACGGCAGTATGGCGGGACAGGCCTTGGGCTGTCGATTAGCAAACAGCTTGTGGAGCTCATGGGGGGGCAGATCCATGTGCAAAGTGAACCTGGCAAAGGCAGCCGTTTTTGGTTTGAACTCGCCCTCACCACCAGTGATCGTAACCGGTTTCAGCCACAGCAATCTTCAAGCACCACCTTGGCGACTCGTCATCGGTTGATTGACCTTCACATTTTGGTGGTCGATGACAGTCTCGCGATTCGTGAACTGGTGCAACAGCTACTAGAGCGCGAAGGCGCCCGGGTTGAGATCGCCACCGACGGCGCTCACGCATTGGCGATTCTGCAAGAAGCCAAAGAGTCTTTCGATTGCGTCATGATGGATATACAGATGCCCGTCATGGATGGATTGACCGCCACTCAAAACATTCGGACCATTCCTGGATTCGAACAGCTGCCGATCTTTGCGATGACTGCCGGCTTGCTGGCAGAACAACAAACGCGCGCACGCCAAGCGGGCATGACCGATGTGATTGCCAAGCCCATTGATATTGATCACATGATGAGTCAAATATTGGCTGCCGTCGGACGCAACAACATGACGCGTAGCTCAAATGGATCGATTGAGTCGAACGTGATGCCATTGATTACGGGCATTGATCGCGACCGCGTCAATCGCACCATTGATGGCGATACAAAACTGTTCGACAAGCTGGTGCGGATATTTATCGAAGAGTTCGAAGGGCTCGATGACCGCATCCGCGCGCGGCTGACACAAGACAGTGATGCAGAGTCGATTAAAGAAGCCATCCGTTTCAGTCACAGCTTGAATGGTGCTGCTAGCCAAATAGGCGCGGTTGAACTCTCCCATGCCGCGGCTGCGCTTGAGCACGCCCTCAAAAAGGAAGGCGACCCCAATCTCGCGAAACTCGACGCCATGGGCAAACTGCTCGCTGATTTAATCACTTCACTAAAGCGTCACTTAGCGAGTCGTTAAGAGAACGTGGCTGTCGGTCGCTTTGGGTGGACAGCCCCTTTTGCCTGGGCAGCCCCTTGGTTTGGACGACGGCTTGTTTGGCGTTACAGTCAAAGTTACGCGCTGTATTCATCACTCGTTTAGCCGCGACCAATCACTTAACCGATGGGCATTGTCATGCTGAACACATCAACCACTTTTAGACCCTATTGGCGCCAAGCGTTGTCAATAGTGGGTCTCATCATACTAGGTCTCTCTATGCCGACTCCTGCCCCTGCTCAACCCGTCGTGCTCGAAAACTTTGACAAGGGTGCGCAGGATCGCTGGGAGTACATTGCCGACACTGTCATGGGCGGGGTGTCCGAAGGCCGAGTGCAATTTGTGACCATCGATGATCAAGCCGTCTTAAAACTAAGTGGCAATGTCAGCACGCAAAACAATGGTGGCTTTATACAGGCAAGGCTGCCACTCCAAGGAGCCCTGCCGGCAAGCGCACAAGGTATTTGGTTAAAGGTCCGGGGAAACAATCAGCCGTACTTTGTACACCTCAGGACCAGCGGCACGTTATTACCATGGCAATACTACCAAGCCAAGTTCGAGGTGAGTGACACCTGGCAAGTAGTGCGTCTGCCTTGGTCTGCCTTTGAGCCCTCCGAGGGTTTTTCCAGTGTCTTGCTGCGTGAGACACCGCTGGCGACTAAGGTCAAGTCGATTGCCATTGTGGCCTTTGGTCGCGACCATCAAGCCGATGTTGAGGTGGCCGAGATCGGCTACGAATAAGCAGGCACCTAACAACAGGTGAGATGAGAGGCTGACTGGGTCTTTTGTTGTGGCAAGATGCGACTAAATAACAAGCATTTCATTCCACTTTAATGCCGGAGACCTCTCATGAATCTGTATGCCAAGTTGCGCGAACGCCAAGCACAAAATCAACCTTTACGCATTGGGTTAATCGGCGCCGGCAAGTTTGCCTCTATGTACTTGGCCCAGATTCCCAAGACGCCGGGCATTCATTTGGTTGGTATTGCGGATCTATCCCCCGAAAATGCCAAATCCAACCTCGCCCGAGTCGGTTGGGCGCCAGCACAGTTTGCGGCGACATCCTTGGATGCTGCGCACAAAGACGGTAACACCCACGTCGGCGATGACTGGCAAGCGCTCATTGATCACCCCGGGGTCGATATTTTGATTGAGGCCACAGGCAACCCCATCGCCGCTGTTGATCACTGCTTGCATGCTTTTTCTAAGGGCAAGCACGTTGTCAATGTCACGGTTGAAGCCGATGCGCTGTGTGGGCCTATGTTGGCGCGCAAGGCGCAACAGGCGGGTGTGGTTTACAGCCTGGCTTATGGCGACCAACCGGCGCTAGTCTGTGACCTGGTGGACTGGGCCAGGGCTGCCGGTTTTACGGTCGTCTCGGCAGGACGTGGGCACAAGTGGCTACCGCATTTTGCCCAATCCACACCAGAGACGGTCTGGGAGCACTATGGATTAACACCCGAGCAAGCCGAACAAGGCGGGCTTAATCCCAAGATGTTCAATTCGTTTTTGGATGGCTCAAAGCCAGCGATTGAGTCAACCGCCATATGTAACGCCACCGGCTTGGTTGCGCCTCCCGATGGACTGACCTATCCAGCGGCAAGTGTGGATGACATTCCGTTTGTTTGTCGCCCAATCGAGGACGGCGGTCAACTACATCAAAAAGGTCAAGTCGAGGTGGTTTCTTCACTTGAACGCGATGGTCGTGTGATTCCTTATGACATCCGTTTCGGTGTGTTTGTGGTGTTTGAAGGGGACACCGACTATATTCGCCATTGTTTTAAAGAGTACATGGTGCGGACCGACCCCACGGGCCGATACGCTTGCCTGTATAAGCGTTGGCATTTGATTGGTTTAGAAGTCGGCATTTCGGTTGCCTCGGTGGGTTTGCGAGGCGAATCGACAGGTTCACCCACATGCTTGAATGCTGATGTGGTGGCCACTGCCAAACGCGATCTAAAGCCTGGTGAGTTGCTTGATGGTGAAGGTGGCTACACCGTGGTGGGCAAATTACTCCCTGCAGAAAAGTCACTCGCCATGGGTGGGCTGCCGCTTGGTTTGGCGCATGACTTAAAAGTAAACCACCCTGTGAAAGCAGGACAGCCACTGACTTGGGATGACGTGAGCATAAACGATGGGCTGCAAGCCTATCGTCTGCGTCGTGAAATGGAGCAAACTTTCAAGACGCCCTCGGGTGTCGCTCTTTAGTCGCTGCCTTGCTTGCGGTGCCGACTGGCTTCAAACACAAACCATAGGATCAAGATGGGAAACCCGATCATGGCCAAACCAAGCACCCATTCGATACCCATGTGATCCACGACAATCGCCCCCAAGGACACCCCGACGGCTTGACCGAGCATCAGACACGAGGATGAGAGTGACACAGCGGTGCCACGTAAACGTGGCGCCATTTGCGTGGCATGTGTCTGTAAGACCGCGTGTACAAAGTAATAACCGAGCCCAGTGGCTGCACTCGCGAGTAACGCCCACTGCCAGCTCGGCGCAAACAAATACAAGACGTAGCAGAGGCAGACAATGATGCCACCTAATCGCACCATGGGAATTTCACCGAGCCTGGCGACTAGCCATCGGGCATTAAACACATAAACAAAGGCACCAATGGCGAACAAGCCCGCGGTCATGCCCGCGGCCGAAGGACTCATCCCATGACGTTCTTGTAAGAACGCCGGTATGTAAGACAGCACACCAAATACCAACGCGCCTTCCAGTAGTACGGTCAAAAC
>Ga0209953_1000527_pt1 | contig 13570 bp, 10 predicted proteins | sample SalPonred_H2O_MG_FD_185713 | JGI IMG/M metagenome (GOLD analysis project Ga0209953, IMG submission 185713) | Salt pond water microbial communities from South San Francisco under conditions of wetland restoration - Salt Pond MetaG... | ecosystem: Environmental > Aquatic > Non-marine Saline and... | reverse complement strand
CGGTGAGGTTGTGGTGAGCATCTTCGTTAATCCGACCCAGTTCGGTGCCGGTGAGGACTTCGATTCATACCCGCGTGACCTTGAAGGTGATCTGCGGGTATGTGAGAACGAAGGAGTCGACATCGTCTACGCGCCATCGGCCCGCGGCGTGTACGGCGACGCCCACGATCGCGGGGGACGAGTCACGGTCGAGCCCGGACCGCTAGGCCAGGTTTGGGAAGGAGCACATCGACCGGGGCACTTCGCGGGAGTCCTGACAGTCGTCAATATCTTGCTGAACCAGGTGCGACCGAGCAGTGCATTCTTCGGGGAGAAGGACTACCAGCAGCTCGAACTCGTGCGTCGCATGTGCCTGGATCTATCGATCGATGTGCAGATCGTGGGCGTGCCGACCGTCCGCGACCACGATGGCCTCGCTTTGAGTTCACGAAACGTCAATCTCGACCCGGACCAACGTCGAGCCGCAGCAGCCGTACCGCGTGCGCTGGACGCCGCGCAGCGCGCTGCGGTCGACGGATCAGCGGCCGCGCTCGAAGCGGTGGACATGGTGTTCGCCGAAGCCGGTCTCACCCCCGACTACCGTGCGCTGTGTGCACCGGATCTTGATCGAGCACCCGAGCGTGGAAGCGCGCGTCTGCTCGTGGCAGTGCCCGTCGGGCGGACGAGATTGATCGACAACTGCCCTGTCGAACTCGGCGGTGCTCATGTCCGGTGACGGCCTCGTCGGAGGGCCGCGCTCGCTCAGCGCACCGGCTCCCGGTTGGACGGCCACGGCGGATGTCGTCGTCGTCGGCTCCGGTGTTGCAGGGCTGACCACCGCGTTGCGGCTGCGAGCCCACGGATTGCGCGTGCTGCTCGTGACGAAGGCGACGGTCGACGAAGGCTCGACCAGATGGGCGCAAGGCGGCATCGCTGCCGCACTGGCCGAAGACGATTCCCCCGATGAGCACATGGCCGACACCTTGGAGGCCGGCGGCGGGCTGTGCAACGAAGAGGCCGTTCGGGTGCTCGTGACCGAGGGACCGGATGCGGTGCGTGAACTGATCGCCTGGGGTGCACAGTTCGATACCGATGCCACGGGTTCCATCGCCCTGACGCGTGAAGGCGGGCACCACCGCAACCGCATCGCACATGCGGGAGGGGATGCGACCGGTGCGGAGGTGTCCCGCGCGCTCGTCGAAGCGGTCGCAGCGGATCCGGGGATCGAACTCGTCGAGCGCGCTTTGGTCCTCGACTTGATCCAAGACTCCCAAGGGCACGCGGCCGGGGTCACCTTGCACGTCATCGGCTCAGGAACCCGCGATGGCGTGGGGGCAGCGTTGGCCCCGAACGTCGTGCTTGCCACGGGTGGTTTCGGGCAGGTGTTCGGGCAGACCACCAACCCGTACGTTGCCACCGGCGATGGTGTCGCCCTCGCGTTGCGAGCCGGGGCAGCAGTCGCCGATCTGGAGTTCGTGCAATTCCATCCCACGGTGCTGTGGGTGGGGCCGCTCGCCCAAGGCCAGCAGCCGCTGGTGTCCGAGGCGGTACGGGGCGAGGGCGCGGTCCTACTCGATGACGCGGGTAACCGCTTCATGCTCGACGTCCATCCGATGGCCGATCTTGCGCCGCGCGATGTCGTGGCCAAGACGATCATGCGGCGGATGCGGGAGACGGGCGCGGCACATGTGTGGCTCGACGGCCGTGACCTCGGTGCCGACACCTGGGTGCACCGGTTCCCGACCATCTTGGCCGAATGTCGGTTGCGGGGCATCGATCCGGTTTCGGATCTGATCCCGGTGGCACCGGCGCAGCACTACGCCTCCGGCGGAGTTATCACCGATTTGGATGGGCACTCGACGATTCCGGGTCTTTATGCATGCGGTGAAGTGGCTTGTTCGGGTGTCCACGGTGCGAATCGGTTGGCGTCGAACTCGTTGCTGGAGGGGTTGGTGTTCGCTCGGCGGATCGCCGAAGCGATCGCGCGCGATCCTCGCTCGAGCAGCAACTCGGCCGTGCCTGCGATCTCCGCGAGTGAACGCGACTCCGGGGTGATCGCCAACATCAGGAGACGACCGTTGCAGCAGATCATGGATACCGACTCCGGAGTGCTGCGTAGTCGTGATTCGTTGGCCAACGCCACGGAATCGATCGCGGCGACTATGGCAGATCCGGCATCCACCGGCCGGCCGTGCACCGAAGACTGGGAGACCACCAATTTGCACTGGGTGGCCTATGTGTTGGCTACCCACGCAGCTGAACGCGAGGAAACGCGCGGTTCACACTGGCGTGAGGACTTCCCGGAGTCCGACCCGAACTGGCGGTTCCGGTTGATCTCCGCTCTTGATCCCAGCGGTCGGCTCCTGACCGAGCGTCGACCTCCGCAGTGGCTTCCGCGAAGCGAGCAGTAAGGACGATCGATGAACTACCCGACCTACCGACTCAGTGCGTACACGACCGGTTTGCTCGCCGATGCCGGCATGAGCCCGTTGGATGTCGAATCGCTCGTGCTTCGGGCGGTGACGGAGGACATCGGCGATGGCGTCGATGTGACCACCATGGCGACGGTCCCGGTCGACCAGCGCGGAGTACTCGTCCTTGCCGCCCGTGCTGAGGGGGTAGTGGCCGGAGTGCCCGTTGCCGCCGCGGTGTTCGACGTGGTGTGCGGGGAGGATCGGGAGATCGACATCCACGTGGTCGATGGCGAGCAGATCAGCGCCGGGCAAACGATCATGCGAGTGCGAGCTCGAACGCACGATCTGCTTCGGGCCGAGCGTCCGGCCTTGAACTTCCTCGGCCACCTCAGCGGCATCGCAACTTCGACCGCGCAATGGGTCGCGGCTATCACCGGCACCTCGGCGGCTATTCGTGACACCCGCAAGACCACCCCGGGTATGCGCGAGTTGGAGAAATACGCGGTGCGGGTCGGTGGGGGCGTGAACCATCGGATGAACCTTGCCGATGCGGCGTTGGTGAAGGACAACCACGTACTCGCTGCAGGAGGTGTGGCGGAGGCGTTCGCCGCGGTTCGCGCTGTCAGCCCCGATATCGACGTCGAGGTCGAGGTCGACGACCTCGACCAACTCGACGAAGCACTCGATGCTGGTGCCGATCTCATTCTCGTCGATAACTTCCCGCTCGAAGACATGGTCGAGGCCGCCCGGCGCAGCAAGGGACGGGCACGATTGGAGGCTTCCGGGGGACTGGATCTGGAGCGGGCACCGGCCGTAGCCGCGACCGGAGTCGACTACCTTGCCGTCGGAGCGTTGACCCACTCGGCACCGGTGCTCGACATAGGTGCCGATCTCAGCGTGAGCGATCGGGATTAGGAGGCGAGCATGCTGTTGGCTGTCGATGTCGGGAACACCAACACCGTCCTCGGGCTGTTCGATGGAGCAGACCTCGTCCAGTCATGGCGCATCACGACCCACGCTCGCGCGACCGGCGATGAGATGGCGTTGACCTATCGCGGTCTGCTTGCGCACCAACCGGCGGTGACCGGCATGGTGCTTTGCAGCACGGTGCCGAGCGTCCTGCACGAGATGAGACCGATGATCGCCGATTCCTTCGCCGATGTTCCCGTCGTGATCGTCGAGCCTGGAACCAAGACCGGGGTTCCGGTGCTGACCGATAATCCCAAGGAAGTCGGAGCCGATCGGATCGTCAACACCCTGGCAGCCCATCAGCAATACGGCGGTCCGTGCATCGTGGTGGATTTCGGCACATCGACCAACTTGGATGTGGTGTCCGCGAAGGGGGAGTTCCTCGGAGGTGCGCTTGCCCCGGGCATCGACATCTCACTCGAGGCGTTGGCTGGACGTGCTGCGCAGTTACGCAAGGTTGAAGTGCTTAAGCCTCGCTCTCCCATCGGGAAGAACACCGTCGAGGCCCTGCAATCCGGCGCGGTCTACGGGTTCGCCGGCCAGGTCGATGGCCTCGTCGATCGGATCATCGACGAGGTCGGACCGGTTACCGCGGTCGTGGCGACTGGAGGATTGGCCACGGTAGTCATCGGTGAGTCAGAGACGATCACTCATCACGATCCCAACTTGACCCTGACCGGACTGCGCATGGTCTTCGAGCGCAATACCGATTGACCGACAGCGTCCAATAGCCTTGCCCACCGTGGATGAAGCCGAATTCGACGAGGATCTGCCGGAGCAAATTCGAATCCGGCGCGCCAAGCGCGACGCGCTTGCGGGAATCGGACGCGATCCCTACCCGGTTTCCCTGCCGATCACGCACAGCATCGCCGAGGTCCGTGCTGCCCACCCGGACCTACCGGTCGACGCACACACCGGCGAGATCGTCGGCGTCGTCGGCCGGGTGATCTTCGCTCGCAACACCGGAAAGTTGTGCTTCGCAACGCTTCGCGCCGGTGATGGTTCGCAGGTGCAGGCGATGCTCTCGTTGGACAAGGTAGGAGAACAGGCACTCGGTGAATGGAAGGAGTACGTGGATCTCGGGGACCACGTATTCGTGCGCGGCGAAGTGATCACTTCCAAGCGCGGAGAGTTATCGGTGCTTGCCGATGAATGGCAGATGGCGGCCAAGGCGTTGCGTCCACTACCGGTCGCCCACAAGCCACTCAGCGAGGAAGCCCGGGTTCGCCAGCGTTACGTCGACTTGATCGTGCGCCCGGAGGCCGCCCAGATCGCCCGGCTGCGCGTCCAGATGGTCGCCGCGCTTCGTGAATCCCTCACTGATCGAGGTTTCCTGGAGATCGAGACCCCGATGCTGCAGACCCAGCACGGTGGCGCTGCAGCGCGTCCGTTCATTACCCATTCCAATGCACTCGATATCGACCTGTTCTTGCGGATTGCGCCGGAGTTGTTCTTGAAGCGTGCAGTGGTCGGGGGATTGGAACGGGTCTTCGAGATCAATAGGAATTTCCGCAACGAGGGTGTGGACTCCAGCCACTCGCCGGAGTTCGCGATGCTCGAGTTCTATCAGGCATTCGCTGACTATCGGGACATGGCGACGATCACCCAATCGCTGATCCAGCATGTTGCCGATGCGGTCTTCGGCTCCCAGGTCATCACCAGGATCGACGGAACCGAGGTGGATCTGTCCGGCCCGTGGGACACGATCGATCTCTACGAGAGCCTCTCCCAAGCGGTGGGTCGCGATATCACTCCGGGCACATCTCGAGCCGAACTCGAGGCACTGTGCGAACAAGCCGGGATCTCGGTAGCGCCATCCTGGGTTCCCGGGAAACTGGTCGAGGAACTCTTCGAGCATCATGTCCTCACAGGTCTGCTCACACCCACCTTCGTCATGGACTACCCCGTCGACACCTCGCCACTGGTGCGGTCACACCGCGATAAGCCCGGTGTCGTGGAGAAGTGGGATCTGTACATCGGCGGATTCGAGCAGGCGACCGGATACTCCGAACTCGTGGATCCGGTGGTGCAGCGCGAACGCCTCACCGAGCAGGCCGCCCTCGCTGCCCGCGGGGATGAGGAGGCCATGTCGGTGGATGAGGACTTCCTGCGTGCGCTCGAGCACGGGATGCCCCCCAGCGGTGGTGTCGGCGTGGGGATCGACAGGCTGCTGATGAACCTGACCGGCCTGGGGATCCGCGAGACCATCTTGTTCCCCCTCGTGCGTCCCGAGCGCCCATGACCACCCCGGTAAGCGGCCTGCTCGTGCGTGCCGCGCGCACTCCCGACGTTCGCGCCATCCGCCGCCTGGTCGATGAGTACTCACCGGACGGCAACCTGCTGGCCAAGGCCCCGGTCACCTTGTTCGAGGACATCCAGGAATTCGTCGTAGCCGAAATCGACGGGGAGATAGTCGGCTGCGGGGCCTTGCATGTCATGTGGGAGGACCTCGCCGAAGTCCGCACCCTCGCTGTTTCCGGGCGGTACCTGCGCCAGGGCATCGGTTCGGCGGTGCTGACACAACTCATCGACCGCGCCCGCGCCGTAGGTGTGCGCCGCGTGTTTTGCCTTACCTTCATGGTGGGCTTCTTCGGCGAGCATGGTTTCATCGAAGTCGATGAAGCCCCGGTGGACCACGACGTCTACGAACAACTGCTGCAGTCCTACGATGAAGGTGTCGCGGAATTCCTGGGCCTCGAACGCGTTAAACCGAACACGCTGGGTAACCACCGCATGTTGCTCGATTTGCTGCAGTAGGGCTCGTCAGCCGGTATTTCGAAGGCCGGTAGCGATGCCATTGATGGTCACCGATAACCCACGGCGTTGCTGCTCACTGGATTCCGGCTCGTGTCGGATGCGATCGAGGAGTGATACCTGCAAGGAATGCAGGGGCAACAGATAGGTGTCCCGCGTGGCCAGGGTGCGCTGCAAAGTCGGGTTGTCGGCGAGTAACTCCGGTTGGCCGGTGACCCGTAGGACCTCGGCGACCGTCAGTTCGTGCTCGGCACGGATCATGTCGAAGATTCGATGCAAGGAATCGGGGACGAGGCGTTGGACATACTGCGCGGCAACGTCGAGGTCGGTCTTCATGAGGGTCATCGACACGTTGGAGATGAAGTTGGCGAAGAAGTGCCAGTGCTCGTACATCTCGGCGAACTCCGATTCGTAGCCGGCCTCACGAGCCGCGCGCAACCCCGAACCGACACCGAACCAGCCGGGAACGATCTGCCGGGACTGGGTCCAGCCGAACACCCAAGGGATCGCCCGGAGATCCTCGATACCGGCAGCACTTTCGGCGTCGTTAGGCCGGCGGGCAGGGCGAGATCCCAGGTGCATGGCGCCGAATTCCTCGACCGGGGTGGACATTGCGAAGTAGCGCGGCAGGTCGGGATCGTCGACGAGTTCGCGATAGGCGGCCTGGGCATGTTGGGACGCGGTGTTCATCACCACGTCCCATCGCTCGATCTGCTCTTGGGATTGCCGGGAGGATCGGTGCAGCAGCGATGCATCGAGCACAGCGGCGACCATCTGCTCGAGGTTGTCGCGCGCGAGTGCGGGGAGCAGGTACTTATCGCTGATCACCTCGCCTTGCTCGGTCACCTTGATCTGACCGTCGAGCACGCCCCACGGCTGGGCCAATATGGCGTCGTATGTCGGGCCACCACCGCGACCCACAGTGCCCCCGCGCCCGTGGAAGAGGCGGAGCCGAACGCCGTAGCGGGCTGTGACGTCACGTAGACGTCGTTGGGCTAGATGGATCTCCCACTGCGAGGTGGTGATGCCGGCATCCTTGTTCGAATCCGAATACCCGAGCATCACCTCCTGGACATCCCCTCGGGATGCGACGAGCGCTCGGTAGACGGGGTGCTCGAGCAGTTGCTCGATGATGCGTCCAGCGCCGCGTAGTTCCTCGACGGTTTCCAGCAGCGGCACGAAGCCGATACGCGCGGTGCCTAGCGTGGTGTCCACCAGTCCTGCTTCCCGGGCCAGGATCACCGCAGCGAGGATGTCGTCTGCTCCCTTGGTCATCGAGACGATGACCGATTCGATAGGACGGGTCCCGTAGGTGTCCAGAAGGTCGCGGACCGTGGTCATGGTGTTGTAGGTGACCGCGGCGGATTCGTCCAAGTGCGGTGGATGCTGGGCCAGCGGCCGTAGGGCGCTGAGTTCGTCCGACAACAGCGCGAAACGATCCGCAGCTTCCATTTCCGCGTAGGAGAAACCCAGCCGCGTGAACAGTTGACCGATCGCTTCGTGGAATTTGGCGGAATGCTCCCGGATGTCCAGCGTGGCTAGCGGCAGGCCGACCGAGGCGACCACTCGGACAGCTCGGTCCAGCACTCCGTGGGCGGCTAGTTGGCCACGGTGCTCGAGGAGGTCGTCACGGATCAACAGCAGGTCGTCGAGGAGTTCGCGCGTGCTGTCGTAGTCGCGGCCCGGCCGGTGGGGTGAGCCCTCGAGGAGCCGTTCGCGGGTCAAGCGCAGGCGCATCCGGATCACGGTCAACTTCAATCGCACCGGCTCCTCGGCATTGATGCGCAAGAACCGCGGATCCAGGTCGGGCAGGTACGCCAGGTCGGCATCGACCGATTCGCGTAACTCGCGGCTCGAGCCGGCCAGCCGTTCGGAGATCGATAGGTCCTCCAGCAGCCGATCGATGTGGGGCAGCAGATCCAAGACGGCGTGATCGCGCTGGAAGCGGACTACATCGGTGGTGACCTGCGGGGTGACGAACGGGTTGCCGTCGCGATCACCTCCGATCCAGGAGCCGAAGCTCACCGGTCGGGAATCAGGCGGTAGCTCGACGCCGAGTTCGGCGAAGCTCGCCGCAAGGTCCTCTAGGACCTTGCCGAGCGGCCCTCGAGTCAAGTCGTCGAGGTAGTACAGCGCGTTGCGGGCCTCGTCGAGGACCTGCGGTCGTTCCAAACGAAGTTCGTCGGTTTGCCAGAGCAGATCGATCACCTCGGCGAGGCTGCGCGCGCGGTCGGAATTCGAGGCCGTCGTATCGAGCAGGATGTCGGCGATGCGCCGCAGTTTGACGAGAACCGAGCGTCGCGCCGCTTCGGTCGGGTGGGCGGTGAAAACCGGACGCACGGACATCGCCGCTGCCACCTGCTGGACCAACTCGCGATCCACGCCGGATCCACGAGCCGCGTCGACCACTCGGTGCAACGGCCCCGAGCGAGCCTTGCGATCGTCCCCGGCATCGTGGGCCCGCTCAACTTGCTCGGCCACGTTCGCGAGATCGAAGTAGATGGAAAAGGAGCGGGCGAGTTTGGTGGCGGCATCTAGGTCGGCGGAATCCAGCAGTCGGGCGGCTTCTTGCGGGTCATTGCGCACGGCCAGCCGGACCGCCTCGACCTGGTCGAGCAGGTCTTGTCCCTCCTGGCGGACCAGGGTTCGCCCCAGGAGGTCGCCGAGCAAACGGATATGGGAGCGCAGGCGGGCGTCGCCGGTCGGCTCTGACACGTGTGGGTCCAGCTGCGGGTCCGTCACGGGCCGGATTGTCCCCCACGGTGGATTTCCGGTTGGTTTCGCGGTGGGCGGACGCCTCGTGGGGCGGCCGTGGTCGCGTCCCCGGCGTGAATGCAGGAGAATGCTGTATCCGGATAGTTCCGGGAACTGGCCACACAGATAGCCGATGGGGTGTTGACGCATGTTCGAGAGGTTTACCGACCGGGCCCGCAGGGTCGTGGTGCTCGCGCAGGAAGAAGCGCGGATGCTCAACCACAACTACATCGGCACCGAGCACATCCTGCTCGGCCTGATCCACGAGGGCGAGGGGGTCGCGGCCAAGGCGCTGGAGTCCCTGGGCATCTCGCTGGAGGCGGTGCGCCAGCAGGTCGAGGAGATCATCGGACAAGGGCAGCAGGCACCCAGCGGGCACATCCCGTTCACGCCGCGGGCCAAGAAGGTACTCGAGCTCTCGCTGCGCGAGGCACTGCAACTAGGCCACAACTACATCGGCACCGAGCACATCCTGCTCGGCCTCATTCGCGAGGGCGAGGGCGTGGCGGCCCAGGTGCTCGTGAAGTTGGGCGCCGACCTCAACCGTGTCCGTCAACAGGTCATCCAGTTGCTGTCCGGCTACCAGGGCAAGGAGCCGGCCACCGCCGGTGGCCCCCAGGAGGGCACGCCCTCGTCGTCGCTCGTCCTGGATCAATTCGGTCGCAACCTCACCGCCGCGGCGCGCGAAGGCCAGCTCGATCCGGTGATCGGTCGAGCCAAGGAAATCGAACGCGTGATGCAGGTGCTCTCGCGGCGCACCAAGAACAACCCCGTCCTGATCGGTGAGCCCGGAGTCGGCAAGACCGCCATCGCCGAAGGCCTAGCGCAGGACATCGTCCGCGGCGAAGTGCCCGAGACGCTCAAGGACAAGCAGCTCTACACCCTCGACCTCGGGGCCCTCGTTGCCGGCAGTCGTTACCGCGGTGACTTCGAGGAGCGCTTGAAGAAGGTGCTCAAGGAGATCAAGACCCGAGGCGACATCGTGCTGTTCATCGACGAGATGCACACCCTCGTCGGCGCGGGTGCGGCCGAAGGTGCGATCGATGCGGCGAGCATCTTGAAGCCGATGCTCGCTCGCGGTGAATTGCAGACCATCGGCGCCACCACCCTCGATGAGTACCGCAAGTACATCGAGAAGGACGCAGCGCTCGAGCGCCGCTTCGCACCCGTCCAGGTGGATGCACCCGATGTCGAGCACACCGTCGAGATCCTCAAGGGCTTGCGTGATCGGTACGAGTCGCACCACCGGGTGTCCATCACCGATCAGGCCCTAGATGCCGCGGCTCGGCTCTCCGATCGCTACATCTCCGATCGCCAACTTCCCGACAAGGCAATCGACCTGATCGACGAAGCTGGCTCGCGGCTGCGCATCCGTCGGATGACCGCGCCACCGGACCTGCGCGAGTTCGACGACCGCATCGCCGATGTCCGCAAGGAGAAGGAATCGGCGATCGACGCCCAAGACTTCGAGAAGGCGGCGTCCCTGCGCGATGTCGAGAAGAACTTGCTGGCCGAGAAGGCCGAGCGGGAACGCGAGTGGAAGGCCGGCGATCTTGACGTCGTTGCCGAGGTCGACGAGAAGTTGATCGGCGAGGTCCTCGCACTGATGACGGGCATCCCGGTGTCCGATCTCACCGAGGACGACATCGAGAAGCTGCGCCGGATGGAAGAAGAACTCCACCGCCGCGTGATCGGTCAAGAGGATGCCATCAAGGCCCTGTCGCAGTCGATCCGCCGCACGCGTGCTGGTCTGAAGGACCCGCGTCGTCCGGCCGGCTCGTTCATCTTCGCCGGCCCGTCCGGTGTCGGTAAGACCGAGCTGAGCAAGACGCTGGCGGAGTTCTTGTTCGGCGATGAGGACGCCCTCATCGCGTTGGATATGAGCGAGTACTCCGAGCGGCACACCGCATCGCGTTTGTTCGGTTCGCCCCCCGGGTACGTCGGATACGAAGAGGGCGGCCAGCTCACCGAGAAGGTGCGACGCAAGCCGTTCAGCGTGGTGCTCTTCGACGAGGTCGAGAAGGCCCACCCGGATATCTTCAACTCACTGTTGCAGGTGCTTGAGGAAGGCCGCCTCACCGACGCTCAAGGCCGGGTCGTGGACTTCAAGAACACCGTGATCATCATGACCACCAACCTTGGCAGCCGTGATGTATCCAAGGGTCTGATGCTCGGCTTCGCACCCGACGGCAACGAAGACAACGCCTACGAGCAGATGAAGGCGAAGGTGCAACAAGAACTCAAGCAGCATTTCCGGCCGGAATTCTTGAACCGCATCGACGATGTCATCGTCTTCCACCAGCTCACCGAAGCCGAGATCATCGAGATTGTGGACCTGATGATCGCCGGACTCGAGGCACGCCTCCAGGATCGGGACATGGCCATCGAGTTGACGCCCCCCGCGAAGTCGCTGCTCGCCGAGCGGGGCTACGACCCCACCCTGGGCGCGCGGCCGCTGCGTCGGACGATTCAACGCGATCTCGAGGACCCGCTGAGTGAGAAGATGCTCTTCGGGGATCTGCAGCCGGGTTCGATTGTTGTGGTCGATGTCGAAGGGGAAGGTGATGATCGTACGTTCACCTTCACGCCGACTCCCAAGGCCGAACTGCCCGATACCCCGCCGATGGAAGCCGCGGACCAAGACTGATTCGTGGGTGGGCGGATCGTGAACAGCGGTCCGCTCATCCCCGGCATCAACGAGTTCGACGGGCCCAAGCGCCGCGTCCCGCGTTTCCTGTGGTGGCTACTGGCCAGCGTGATGGTGGTGGCTGTCCTTATCGGTGCCGCCGGTCTGTTCGGTGGTGTCGGCCCGCTTCGTGCCCTAGGGCTCGTCACTGAGGACCTGCAGCCCGTCGCCTACCGGCCGACCACAGACGAACGCGCCATCCAAGTTGCCGTCGCGCTGCCACCACGTGGCCTGTGCCCCGATGAGCAGGTGCAGGTGACGGCATACGAGCGCGGGCCACGCGTAGAGGTCAGTGCCCAAGTTCAGCGATCGCGAACCTCGGATTGCCCGGTGACCGGTATCGCCGGGGATCGTCAATGGGTGGACGTCACGCTGATCACCGATCTCGGCGAACGCACGGTGATCCGCACCAGCGACCGCGAGCCGTTGCCCCGCGAAACTGGCTAGGGCAAGCGCAAGCCGGTGGCGTCCTGCACCACCAGGCCGTCCGCGATCAACGACGACAACGCCCGAGCCGCCTGCTCCTCATCCGGCACTTCCGCCAACACCGACCGTCGAGGCAGCGGCTCATCCGCATCACGTAGCGCGGCCAGGAGCCGACCCCGGGCTTGTCGGTCGCTGCCCTCGTAGCGCGGTTGCCGCCGGCTTGGGGTCTGGCCTTGCGGCGCCCCAGACTTCTGCCAGGCGCAGCCTGTTAGCAACGGGCATGCCTGGCAGCCGGGCTCGCGTTTGGTGCACACCAGCGCCCCGAGTTCCATGCTCGCCGCCGCCCACTGGGCCGGATCATCGGCTGAGTGCGCCAAACCCTCGGCCAGCGCACGCTCCACCGCAGTGAGGTGCCCGGGTGGCTCGGCCACGCCGCTCCAGGCACGAGCCAGCACCCGGCGGACGTTCACATCGAGCACCACCGAGGGCAGACCGAACGCGAAGGCACGCACCGCCGCCGCCGTGTACTCACCCACCCCAGGTAGGTCCCGTAGTTCCTGTTCGTCGCTTGGCACCACGCCGCCGTGGGTTTCGGTGATCGCCACTGCGGCGGCGTGCAAGCGCAGTGCTCGCCGTGGGTAACCCAGCCGGCCCCAGGCCCGCACCGCCTCCCCGGCCGGCTCGCCTGCAAGATCCGCGGCCTCGGGCCAGCGATCCATCCAGGCCCGCCACTGCGGCTCCACCCGCGCCACCGGGGTCTGCTGGAGCATGAACTCCGAGACCAGCACCCCCCACGGCGATGCTCCCCGCCATGGCAGGTCCCGCGCCGAGGTCTCGAACCACGAGCACACGGCCGTGATGGAGCCTGTGTCCTTCGCCACGGCCCGGATCGTTCCATGTCGGCTAGGGCGTCGCAGTACCGTGGAGAACATGTCGGGAGTGCTGCAGCCTGTGGGGCCGGAGCCGCCGATCGTCTACTGGGTTCGGCGGGGCACGATTTTGGTGATCGTCCTCACCTTGTTCATCGGCGGTTGGTGGTTGCTCAGTTCCGGCAGCGCGGCTTCTCCCGGTGCAGGCGAGCCCGTGGCCGCGATCGACGAAGTCACCGATGCCGAGATCGGGGAAGACGGCGAACCCATCGCACCGATCGATGAAGCGGTGGCTTCTCCCGCGGAGCCCACCGACTGTGCCGACTCGGCGATCGAGGTGACAGCCAGCACGGACTCCTCCACCTACCGGGTCGGTCGTCAGGATCCGGTGCTCACCCTCACCATCGAGAACATCGGTGAGATTGCCTGCTTTCGCGACATCGGCCCCAAGGCGAACGAGCTGAAGATCACTTCCGGCGGCTACCACGTGTGGTCAAGCGATGATTGCTCGACTAACGATGAATCGAATGTCACTCTCATGGCGCCAGGACAACAAGCCGTCTCGAGCCTGACTTGGAACAGCCGGCTTTCCCAGAAGGGCTGTCCGGACGACGGCAAGGGACGTAAGGCCAAGGCCGGTAGGTACGAAGTTGTGGGCCGCAACCTCGATATCGAGAGCGAAGGCGTGCCCTTCGCCCTTAGCAACAAGAACAACTAGC
>Ga0209953_1000526_pt1 | contig 13575 bp, 13 predicted proteins | sample SalPonred_H2O_MG_FD_185713 | JGI IMG/M metagenome (GOLD analysis project Ga0209953, IMG submission 185713) | Salt pond water microbial communities from South San Francisco under conditions of wetland restoration - Salt Pond MetaG... | ecosystem: Environmental > Aquatic > Non-marine Saline and... | reverse complement strand
ACTAATCTAGATCTAAGTACAAACAGCATATTCGATCTAGATAATGTATTCACTTTTACACCTCCTGATATAGATGATCTTTTGATATTTGATGGATCTGTTTTTAGACCACAAAAGATAAGAACTATTGAAGGTGCAGATTCGACTACTATGCTCGATACTGCTACCAATACATTCACTGGCAATTTTGTAGGCGATATTAGAGGATCAGTATTTGGAGATGATTCTACTCCGCTAGTTGATGCTATAAATAATCAATTACTTACAAATAATATTGTTACTGACGATTTTTTATTTATTAGATCATCTATAGATGTAGATACTACCTTAAAGTTAGTATCTACCGGGACCGGGCAAAGTTCTCTTAAAATTACAAAAGAATCTGAGGTAGATCTTTCAGGTTCTCAAGAAATTTTTGGAAGTATTAACTTCGAAAGAGAAGATGTTAATGGATCATCGACAACTGGAATAATCGGAGGCTCAAATAATTATATATATTTAGCTGCAAATCTAAACGGTGATTTTTCAAGTATTTCAGATTTTGCAATCTGGAGAGATAAAAAGTTTGGAATCGGAATCGGAACTCCTCAGCAAGAATTAGATGTTGCAGGCAATGGACAGTTTACCGGTTTTATACAATTTGGCAATTTATCTACTACAGAGAGAGATAATCTAACAGCATCGAACGGCATGGTAATATATAATTCTACAGATAATAGATTCCAAGGTTATCAAGCAGGTGCTTGGATTAACCTAGATGACGGTACTACTGCTTAATAGTATTCAATTTCGATAGCTCTTGTAAATTCGTCTAGTTTTTGTAATAACTGTTCTTTTGTTTCGCCTAACAATAATAATTCTCCACATAAACCTGCTGTAGCAACATTCCACACAGGTGGTATAACAGTATCAGGTTTTAGATGACTGCTAAAATGATGCACATGCTCATCTAGTTCGGGCCACTTTATACTGCGAATTTTTCCAGGGGTGAATCTAAAGTTCTTGCAATACATATATTTCCATCGAGCTGTAGGAACTGGCGAAAAGTTAACATCAAGGTCTGTATTCAGTTTGATAAGTTCTTCAGTGGTATTATATCCAAATATTTTATGAAAACAACTAGCACTGTGACTGCTCCCTGGTCTTAAATTTAATTCCACAAAACTTACGATCTTTTTGTTTTCGTCCATAAACACATCAAATCTTATAGCACTGTTATCAACACCAAGTTTGTCAACTAACTCTTGCATTACTTTTAGATTTTCATCGTTCATATAATTAGGATCGTCAGTGGGATATATACCGTCTTCATAATAAAAATACGGCTGTCTAAGTTGTTCACTTAAACTATTTAAGTTTTTAACATAGTGTGCAAATACAATTAACTTGCCATCTTTTACAGCACTATTACACCCTACCAAATACTTTGCTTTAGTGTATTCTTGAACAAGATAATAGTCGTAATCTTTAGTTAGGTAGTAACCGTTATTATACTCTTTTGTATCCATAAAATTCATAAGTTCCTGAGAACTGTAAATTTTTTTAATTCCTTGACTACCGGCACCATAATTAGGCTTAACAATGCAAGGGTATTCAATATTTTCTAAATTTTTGATATCATTATATCTATAACACCACTTAGCTCTAGGTAAATTATTTTCAACTAAAAAGTTGTGCCACCCTTCTTTGCTAGCTGCTTTTTCAGCAACAGACTGTGTAATTCCTTTTAATTCTAGAGCACTATTAACAACACCTATTGCATAACTAGCATCATTTGTACAAGGATGTATAATGTTAAGTGTTACACTGAATTGTCGAGCTAACTGTATCAACTTATCAGTATTCATATAACTTACTACGTGAAACTCGTCGATAAGATCTTTTACTTTATTGTAATAATATTTTCCTTCAATCTCCATAGGATGAGTAGCAACAATACGATAACCTAATTTTTTTGCTTCTTGCATCCAAATATAACTATCGTCAAATACACCAATATGTATAGCTGTTTTTATAGTATCATTTGATGATTTAATCATTCCAAATTTGTTCTCCTTTTCTTAGTTTATATGTTTCTGATAAATCTATACCTGTTATTTCTTTATATTCTCTAATTAATATACCAGGAGTATCTAAAGTAAGTTCATATCCGTTTGCAATTGCCTCGTCCCTCATACGAAACCATCTTTCTATACGTTTTTTCATAGTATTATCTTTATAAACCCAGTGACCCAATTCGTCATACCACATACCCATTTTGCCAAATTTATCGTCCAATGGTGTGTTAGGTAGAACTCTTGTAGTTGTACCAAGGTACGGCATCATTATTGTGCCATCATCGTTAAATTTTTTATATCTTTTCCAAAACAATAAATTATCTTCAAAATCTTCATCGGTTTCTGTCGGATATCCTACCATTAAAAGCGGAATACATTTAATTCCATGAAGACTAGCTTGCTGAAATGTATAAAGAATATCTTCTTCTCTTACACCTTTCTTCATATCATTCCGCACTTTAGCACTTCCACTTTCTATACCAATAATTATTTGATTTAATCCAGCTTGCTTTAATTTTTTCCAAAGAGATTTAGACATAACTTTTTCTCCTCGGGCAATCCATTGTCCTTTTATTTTAATTTTTAATTTGTTTTCTATTATAGTATCTGCCATTTGTTCTAATTGTTCAACATTACCATTTAGAAGACTGTCTGTAAAATAATATTTAGAAATATTTGTTGTGTCGACATAATATTTAATTTCTTCTGCAATTGTGTTACCAGATTTTCCTACAAACATAGGCCATATACTTCCTACATTGCAAAATGTGCACTTTTTAATACAACCCCTAGTTCCAGTTATATAAAGCCAACTACACCCAGTGGGTTCTTTTTCAGGTTGCCACCAAGTACTAGAATACTTTGACAAGTCAAAGTCGCTATAATCAGGAAATGGCAATACATTCATATTAGTTATTTGTTGTGCAGTTATATTGTTTATACCGGGATAATTTTTATTTCCTTTAATATACTCAAGAAAACTAAGTTCTCCCTCGCCGGTAATGTAAGCATCAATATTGCCTTCTTTTAATTTTTCACTACCATATACAGGTTGTGTTCCTGGGCCTCCTAAAACAATTTTTGAATTAGGACAATAAGTAGTAGCATATTGTATAAATTTATTACAAATACGTTCTGTCCATGTACTAAGAACAGTAATTCCTATAAATGTTGGATTTAGTTGTTTAATTTGTAAACACCATTCGTGCATTGTAGGTTCTAAATAATCCTTCCAGGCATTTTCAAAAAGAGTGTCATCCATAAAGGTAAAGTCATTGTTTATCCACCAATTTGGAACTTTGGTTCTTAATCGAGAATAGAGATCAATATTAAAATCAATACATTTAACAGTGTATCCGTTTTTTTCGCATATACTTTTAAGAGCTGCTGGTCCAATAAGAGGAGCTCGAATTTCCATTTTTGGCAATGTAACTAAAACTATATCAACCATTTTTACAAATCTCATAAAAATTTTCTAACTCAGGAAAAATATCAACAAAACTTTGATTTCTAACTTTATCAACAGAGTTAATATAATTATAAAAATTCTTTCTTAATTGAAGTTTGTTTATATTTTCTGTTAACATTAACTTACATAAACTGTTTAATTCCTTTTTATTTTTTTCAGTTGTTATAAAAGTTTCAAATTTTTGACATATTTTTTCTTTTATGTTGTTGTCTAAAATATTAGTATGAAACAATTCTGGTTTATTCAAAGGATTAATATTTAATTTTGCAGGAAGCATTCTTCCTTGATTAAACTGATCTAACCATGTTATTAAATCAGGCAATCTGTAAATATTCATGTTACTCACAGTATTAATTAAACATACATGATTTGCTCCGCTATTACAAAGTTTATCTAGATTTTTTACTAATACATCAAATTTGCTCGGATATCTTAAATAATCGTTTACTTCGTATAATCCGTCAATACTAGCATGAAAATTAGCTTCTTTGAATTTTTCATAATTAGAAATAAATTTGTCTGATAAATTTGTTAAATTTATAACATATCTTAGAACGATTTTATCAGCTAGTCCGTCATCTACACATTTTTGTATTAAATTATTTCCTTCAGTAACTAATGTAGGTTCGCCGCCGCTTAACCATAAAAGTCTAGCGTTAGGAAGTATTTGATCCAAGTTCATTTTAAATTTAGTTTCTTTCCACCATTCCTTAATTTCGTCAGCTTCTGTCATCTTATTAATAAAAAACTTCGGCGAATTTTCTAATTGTTTACCTTCCTTGTGAATTTGACTACTGCTAATCGGATCACAAGTTCTACATTTTAAGTTGCATAAATTTCCCATTCTTAGATCTAAATATATAGGATTAGTATTTAAATATCCGTCATTCTCTGTTTCTAAAGCAGAGTTAAGTTCTACCGAATCTTTCCAAATTTCTAATTCTTTAACTCGCATACTACGCTTCCCTAAGGTTTCTTCTTTGTAGCATACTTTACAATCTCTAGGAAATATTCCATTTAACATCTGTTTTCTTATATTTTTATAATACTCGCTATTCCAAATTTTGTCTATAGTAGATTTGTTTAAATTTAAATCGTCAGCATGATTATCAACAGCTTTGCAGCATAGTCTCACATTTCCAGTAGGCAGTGTAGATAAATGTAAAAATGGCAAGGGACAGAAACTTTTATTTGTCAATGTCTACTCCTGTTATTTTTTTATAGCGTCTTTTTAAAAAGGTAGGTGATTCTAATGCTAATTTATATCCTAAATTTTTTGCTTTTTCCTGCAATTCAAACCATCTTTCTATTCTTATTTTTTCAGTATTGTCGTTATAAATCCAACTACCTTCGTCTGATCTGTCAATCTCTAAATTGTCAAAATGATCTGCTAAAGGAGTGCCGTCGTATATTCGCAATGTCGGACCAAGACTCAGTTGATAAATTGTACTGTCGTCAACATACTTTTTATTTTTTTCTAAAAATTCTAGATTCTTTTTATGATCGTCATTTGTTTCTGTAATATAACCTACAATCATCATAGGAACTGTTTCGATGCCCACCCTGCTACATTGTTCTAATGTATAATCAACATCTATTGCTCTCATTCCTTTTTTCATATCATTGAGAACTTTTTGACTATAACTTTCTACTCCTAATAATAATCTCTTACAGCCACTTTTTTTTAATTCATCAAAATCTTGCGGAGTCATTACTTTAGGAGGTCGAACAATAAATTGACCTGCCCATTCGATACTTAATTCTTTTTCATTAATAGATTTAATTAAATCTTTTAACACTTTCATATTACCATTAATTAAACTATCAGTAAAATAAAAACTTTTTAGGTTATGTATGTGATATTGATATTCCATTTCATCTGCAATTGTTTTTCCACTTTTTGTTATAAACAACGGCCAATGCTTTGCAACGTCACAGAAATTGCATTTTCTTATACAACCGCGACTTGCTGTGATATAGATAAAATCGGCTCCTTTTGGTCTTTCTTTTACATTTCTAAATTTATGACTATATTTTTTAAAATCAAAATCACTATAATCCGGATACGGCAATGAATCTAAATCGTTTATTTGTTTAGGATCGTTTCCATTTACCCCTGGGTTATCTAAATTGCCATTTAATATATCAATAATAACATGTTCTGCTTCGCCCTGAACATATGCGTATATGTTTTGCTTTTTAGCATAATCATTTACTAATACTCCAGGGCCACCTAGAATAATTTTGTAATCTTTTAACAAATTTATTAATTTAGTACAGAACTGATGTTGCCAGTGACTAAGAATAGTTATTCCTACAAATTTAGGATTTATTTTATAAATGTTTTCGTCTACCCATTCTTCTACATAACTATGATATTTACTCCACCATTCTTCAAAAAGCTCAGAATCATGTATTGTTTGGTCGTCGTTTTCCCAAAAATAAGAACATTCAGTTCTCAATAAACTCCATAAATCAACATTTAAATCAAGACATTTTGATTTAAAATTACAAGTATTAAGCACCGACTTGATAGTAGCCGGTGCAATTAGAGGATTATGTACTTCCATTTTAGGTATACTAATTAAAACAATGTCCATCATCTATATTTATTTTTTTGTAAAAGGTAAGTAAGCAACATAGAAATAAAACTAATTAAGACTAAGATAGTAGTAACTGCTAACACTACCGGTGAAATATTTTCTCTTAAGCCGCTCCACATTTCTAGTGGTATGGTCCTTGTACTAAAATCTGACAAGAACAGTGCAATTATTAATTCATCAAAGCTGCTCATAAAGCAAAGTATCGAACCAACAAATATCCCCGGCAATATTACAGGTAAAATAATTTTGATAAAAATTTGCCTTAAATTAGCGCCACAGATAAAAGCAGCTAACACTGTTTTTTTATCAAAATTATTAAAGCTTGTTAACACACTAAGAATTACAAATGGTAGTCCGATAATAGCATGACTAATAACAAGAAGTACAAAATTATTATAAAACTCAATATTACTATAAAAAATAAACCAAGAAACTGCACTAATTATCGGAGGAATAATCATAGGACTAATTACAACTGCTATTGTAAAATTATAAAATTTATTTGTAAATTTTAACCAGATTGCAGCAGGAATTCCAATAATTAAACTTATTATTGTACTATATAAACCAATTTTTATACTGTTAATAAAACTAAAAATCCACTTATCATTAGTAATCATTTCCTCATACCACCGAAGACTAAAATTACTATCACTAAGTAAAAAATATGCGTCACTGGAAAAGCTTGCATAAACAATTACTAAAATGGGAATAATTAAAAAAAAGAAAACAGAAATACTTATAAGACGAGAGAAGTTATACATTATCTATTTTTCCTTTATTAACAAATAATAGTATTATAAAGGACATTAATAATATCAACAGCATAGTTCCAGTTAATGCGTTAGCTAATCCCCAATTTAAACTTATTTCCATATGATATACTATTTGCTCTGTAATAAATTTTCCTTTATTTCCTCCAAGTAATGCTGGAGTAGTATAAAATCCTATCACTGTCATGAATACTAATATGAAAGCATTGATTATTCCTTTTTTAATCAGGGGTATATAGATCCGAAAGAAGATTTGAATTTTATTTGCACCTAATATTTCGGCTGATTGTAGTAATTCATAGTTGATATTTTTGAGAGTTATATACAAAGGTAATACAGCCATAGGTATTAGGATATATACACTTCCGATAAAAATTCCAAGAATATTATTCATTAACTCAAAATTAGTACCTAGTGTTTGATTAATTAAACCATTAGATTGCAACAATACTAACCAAGCAACTAATCTACTTAAATAGCTTGTAAAAAATGGCAACAATATCGTTAAAATACTTATGTGAAATAAAAATCGATTCTTTATAGTTGTTAAAAAGTATGCAACAGGTAATGCTAACAATAAAGTAATTAACGTAATTAGTATACTAAGAAAAATAGTATGAATTAATATCTTTAGATATATGGAATCTAAACTCGAAAATATTTTTTGATAATTTTTTACAGTAAATGCATTTGTTTCATATTCTATAACTTCCCATAACTTAGGATCTTCCCAACGTTGATCAAATTTAACAAAACTTTCTTTTAATGGCTCTAAATCTTCGATATTTTTTTTAGTTTTGGTAATTAAACTTCGAGCACCTGTGTAATAATGATTTAAATAATTAACAACTATTCTCGAACTTTCTGATTGTAGGTCAATATAAAGTGCTTCGTAATAATCATGATCGTGCTTTATTGCATAAGTTACATTTGGCAGACCTTGTTCAATTTTAGTATTGTAAACTCCTGATATTAACATAGAACTAATTGGTACTACGAACAAAAAGGTTAAAACAATATACAACGGTAAAATTAACAAATTTTTCAAAAATCTAAAACTTCCTTGAGCTTAGTAATATGACTTAATCCAATTTCTACAAAATTTTTAACAGTTTCATCTACAGGATTTTTATATATTTGTTCAGGACATGCTACTTGATGCACTACTCCGTTAAATATTAAAACAATTTTATCACTTAGTGTAAATGCTTCTGTTAAATCATGAGTTACGTATAATGTAGTTTGTTTTGATTTTTTTTGTATGTTTCTTATTTCTTGACCTATTTCATTCCTTAATTTAAGGTCTAATGACCCTAAAGGTTCATCCATGAGTAGAACTTCAGGACTATAAACCAATGCTCTAGCTAATGCTACACGTTGTTGCTGGCCACCACTTAATTCAGATGGATATTTATTATAATGTTCAGTTAATCCTAATTTATCTAACATATTTGTTGCTGGATCTATTGAAGGTTTACTTTTTATTTTAAGAGGAAACTCTACATTTTCTAATGCAGTCATATGAGGGAATAGGTTGTAATTTTGAAAAACCATTCCTATGTTTCTTTTATTGGGTGGAAGATTAATAATATTCTGATTGTTTATTTCAATCGATCCCGAATCTATCTTCTCAAAGCCCGAAATGCAATTTAATAATGTTGTTTTACCACTGCCACTCGGACCTAATATAGATACAAACTCACCAGTCTTGATATTTAGACAAATACTTTTTAATATTTGTTTATCAAATGATTTATTTAGATTTTGAATTTTGATCATTGGTCAATTTTAATTCTTAAATAATATCTTAAAAAATAACATCTGGAAGATAAGGAGTACCTTTAGATGATCCTGTCATACTGTCAGGCCATAGAGTTTTTATAAAACTGGAAACAGGAGTAGTCCATACAGTTGTTTTTATTTTGTTTTCTAAATAATTTCTATAATATTTGTCTAAATTAGATACTTTTTCGAACCCAGTTGATCCTTCTCGTTTTTCTGTATTAAAATATCTTTGCAATATTAATTCTTTTGTGCCAGTAATTCCTGAAACTTTACCTTGATGTCCAAAAGTCATTAATCTTGTAAATTCTGGTGTATACATAAAGCTGAGCAATATTTCAGGTGTGTAAGCATAAAACCCAGGAGCACCGTTTCGGTTTCTCCATTTAAAGTATCTATATACAGTATCTTCGTTTTCTTTTACTTGGAAATACCAATTGTTAGTAGATTCTATTCTTCTAAAGATAGGATCGCCGTGACCAGCTACAATAAATCCGTCAATACTATCCCATAGTTTCAAATGAGCAGGAAATATCGGACTGTTACAATTTAACGAGAACGCATATTCTTCTAGTTCATTTTCTAAAAAATATTCAAGGTCAATTTCTACTTCATGTAATTTTATATTGCGGGCATTGCAAAATTTTCTCGAAAAATGTAAATCATAGCTGTTTAACTCGTTTTTAAATTTAATTGTTGCAACTTTAAACTTAATACCTGCTTCTAAAAATGCGTTAATTACACATTCACTATCTATGCCGCCGCTATAACTAATCCATATATCTTCATTACTGGCTTGTTCTTTAATAAGTTTAGCAGTTTCGATACATTCTTTTTTATAATCATATATTTTTCTATGACACTTACTAAACTGTAAACTGTATTCTTGATTTTTATCTTTTCTAAAATTATAATCAAAGCTATTATCATAACCATATTTTATATGATTGTCAAAACAAAAATTATTCATAATTTTTCCTAACATAACAATTTGGGCCGTATAGTACTCCTTCATTTATCCATTTGCTGGTTTTTTCAAAGCCAGCAGAAAGATAGGCATATAAAGATTGTTTGCGAGGTAAACTCCATGTATATAAGGAATTTTGAATTTTACCTTGATCTATAACCGATATTAATAACTGTTTGCCGATATTTTGGCCTCTAAATTTTTCGTCTACCCAAAGTCCTCGGCTTCGATATTCTCTATTTCCTACAATGTGTCCGCTATTTACACCAACTAAAACATCATTAACGTAATAGCCTAGATAAATTGGATTACTAATACTTAAATCATAAACAGTCATATCATACTTTCTATTGTATGTCATCGACGAAACTGGTCGGATATCTTCACGATCCGACCAGAGTTCTTTTTTCCATGCTAAGTGAATAGTTTCAAAATCAATTTCTTTTATTACTCTTGTAGCCATGCTTCCCAGCGTTCATTAATACGTTCTCCGTGCTCGGCCCACCATGCTCCGTCTCGTCCTAATGCAGTTTCCATATTAGCACCGTAAGTAGGCATTGCCGAAGTCATATCTTCTCCATTATTAGGATTGATCCAATTACCTGTATTCATCTCTACGGAACTTTGTCTTGCTGGGCCATAACTGATAATTTTAGAAATATTTGCAAGAGCTTCTGTTGATGTTGTAATTTGCAAGAACGTTTTTACATTTTCAGTAAGTCTTCCTTTGACAACTACCCAATCTGTAACAGTATAAATTTGATGATCCCAAATAACCTGTATCGGCTGTTCTTCGATTATATCAGCAGTCCAAAAACGACCGTTATAATTGGTAGCAATATCTACTTCACCAGATGCAATTTGTTGGATACCTGTAGCTGCTTTGTCCCACCAAATAATATGATCTTTAATTTTATTCATCATTGCAAATGCACGATTTAGCCCATCTTCAGTTGCAAGAACATTGCGCACTACTTCGCGATCTACTCCATCTGCAATAAGAGCCCATTCGAGATTATTATATGGACGATTTTGCAATCCCCTTTTTCCAGGAAATTTATCAATGTTGAATACATCCGAAACTGTTTGAGGACCATTAGCACCGTATGTGTCTGTATTATAGGCAAACTGAATACTGTAAAGTATTTGTGGAGCGCCGCATGGTTCTAAAAAATCAGGATAAAAGTCCTTGCTCGGCAAAGTGCCGTTTGGTGCAGGTAATAAAACTTCATCAATGTCGAAATTTTCTAATAACCCCTCGTCACAAGCTTGTGTAATTGCTTCTGGACGTAAGTTAATTACATCCCATTTGATATTTCCGCTCTCTACTTGAGCTCGCAGAGATCCCAATGCATATTGACTGTTAGGAATAACATTAACATTTACTCCAGAAACTTCAGTATAAGGATCAAACATTTCTTTTTGTTGTGCGTCTAGCCAACTACCTCCGTAGGTGACAACATTTATTGATTCTGCTATAGCTGTAACAGGAACCGATAAAAATGCCAAAGTCAGTAATATTTTTTTATTCATATTTAATCTCCAGTATAATATATAAGTATACTAGACTATTTTTTACAAAAAGTCAATATTTTTTTTCTAATACTGAAGCAACTAAATGTATCCTTTCACGTCTACTAGAATTTATTGCAGTATGAAATTTTAGTGTATCAGCAAGATACCAATTATTTTTTTCTAAGTGATACACACTGTTATCATATACCATTAAACATCCTTCATGAGTTGTTATAGGATAATGTAATCTCATTGAATCATCTCTATGCCAAGATAAACAGGTTTTCGGTACAGAGCGCATGAATCTTATTCGACCTAGTTTAAAAAATTTTTTCATTTCTTTGTATATTTCTTCAAAAACTGTTCCGTAAAAATGATCACACAACTCAGTAAAATCACTTTCCTGTAATATATTTTCTTTCAATGGAACAATTAATTGACCATTATCCCAATAAGACGAGTTCCAGTCCCTAGCTAAACTACCACTTCCGTATGATAAATCATCTGTTTTACCCGGCACTCCGTTGATACAAATCTGATTATCATAATCATTCCAATTTAAATTATGTAATTTTAAAAAATTATCTAACTCAATATCTAGATTTTCTACCTTTTTAAGGAAATCGATTTTTTCTATATTATTCATTTATGGTATCACTGTTATCTCTTTAATTCTATGCGGTTGTGTGATAATCCAGTCAATAATGTTAATACAATATTCAATTGACATTTTAGGTTCATTAATATGATCTACTCTAGGACTATCAAAATATCCGAATCTTACATTAGTTGTATTTATACCTTGATAAAATAGTTGTTCATTTGCTTTATCTAAAGCGGTCTTTTGAACTGCATATATATGAGGTTTATTTTTATTTCCATCGCCGCTATTGCTACTAATATTAATAATTTTTTTATTTAATTTAGCAGCTTCATACAATAGTTCTACTTGCTTAAAGCCATCGTGTTTACAATTAATAAAGATATCACATTCTTCTAAACTTTGGACATTTCCATATATGTCTTCTAATGCTTTACCTAATCCACGGCGGGTTCCTGTAATAAAATATTTCATTTAATTTTCCTTTTAGGAATTTTTGAATCTGCACTGCTAACACAACTTTCTGTGATACAAGGCATAGGACTGTCAAACAATTTAAAACCTGTTTCTATGTTTCCGAGCGGGATGTCATGACAACTGTAAGAACGCTTTATACTTCCGTCAGGTTCTCGAATAATAATTCCTTGATATCCTGCATTACAACTCCATCCTTTGAACTTATTAAAATTAAAAGCATTGAATCGTTCTGCTTGATCCATATACCATTTCTTACCTGTGTTATCTTTTAACTCAACTTGCATATGCCACGGAACACTTGCATCATTCTTTCCATCAACATCTCTCGGTATACTAAATGAAGGCTTGGGTCGGTCTTGCCATACTCTCTTGCTTTCTGTGTATGCACGTTGCGGCATACCGTTATATAAACGTTTTAGCATGTCTTCTGTATATCCGTCTACTATTCGACTTGCTGTGGGATCACTCTGTGGTTTTAGTGTTACATTTATACCCTGTTCATGAAAAAACAGTGCGTTTTCCCAATCATTTTCAAACCAGTCCGGGACCATAACCATATTAATAGTAACTTGTATATCGTGTTCTTGACAAAAGATAAGTTTATCAGCAAAGCTCTGCATTTTTTCTACAGTATCTAAATGTTCTGTATGCAAGCTAGCTGTTATGCTAGCACGATGAAATAATTTTACTTCATCTACGTATTTTTCGAACCATGCCATGTTGCGACTACAGTTACTAGTCATATGTACGCTAGTATAATTAGTGTTATCTACATCGTTAGCAAGATGTTTTAGTATGTCCAAGTAACCTGGATGAAAGGTAGGTTCGCCGCCACTTAGCGAAAAGTGGAAGCTATTAAATCCATTTGCTCTAGCTTGCTTTTTGATCTCGTCAATAGTGGAAAGACAAAGTTCTGTTGGACGGTGATCCTTTTTGTCACTGCGAGCGTAAGGCCAACAATAGCTACATCTATAATTACAGAAACGACCAAGCAACCAAGATATAGTGAACAGATCACGGTAGAGCAAAGTTCTTTGACCCACTGAAACAATATCGTCGAAGGGTATTTTTGTAAAATCATAATTACTCCATTTCAAATCTTTAGACATAATTTATTATACAATAGTTCTTAATTTTTGTCAACAACTACTTTTTTGTATTTTTCTTCTTTATACTTAGTTTGTCTTAAGTCCATAGGATCGGTGCATCTATCTTTTTGACAAATTACCGGTTCGGTAGGAGGATTAAAATTTTCATCCATTGTATATATGTTTCCTAACGATCCTCCTTGAAAGCAATTGGCTATAAAAATATCACCGTTCGGAGCAACCT
>Ga0209953_1000525_pt1 | contig 13575 bp, 7 predicted proteins | sample SalPonred_H2O_MG_FD_185713 | JGI IMG/M metagenome (GOLD analysis project Ga0209953, IMG submission 185713) | Salt pond water microbial communities from South San Francisco under conditions of wetland restoration - Salt Pond MetaG... | ecosystem: Environmental > Aquatic > Non-marine Saline and... | reverse complement strand
GCGATTGGGATGACTGCCTTCCTCGTCGTAGGCCTTGTCTACGCCACCATCTGGTTCAGCGCGTTCCTGGAGCAAGGGCTTAGAGCCGAGCGGGAAGCAGAGATGCAATGCTGCTGTCACCACCACTGCGAATGCGATTAACGAAACGAACGAGGGAAACGGGGAGATCATGACTGTCTTTGTGTGGGCTGAATCGGGGATCGTCGAGCCGCATGAGTCCGATGAGTCAGAACTACTAATCGTGCCGGAGGAAGTACTGGACAGATGGTTGCCGATGGCAGAGGCCATGGGCTGCAGCACTTGGGGTGAAGTCAAGGCGCTGGGGTCTGATGTCTATCAGGAGGTACTCGGCATGTCCGGGTACGGCGAGTTCGCCGATTTCATCGCTAACTTCGCGATCACGGGCCAGGCTCCAGGCATCGAGCCTGGGCCCGAAGCCATTGCGGAATGGGCAGCTAAGCAAGGTGAGGAGTTCCCGACTGACGATCAGTACTTCGAGGCTTACAACGACATCTCCATGGTCGCCGATGGCGACTGGCCACCGGACATCCACCTCCTAATTGGCGAAACGCTGCCCAAGGAAGTCTTGGATGAATTCGCGCTGTGGACCTACACAACCTTCAACGGCGATTTCGCGCGAATTCCACTCAAGCATAAAGAAGCGGTCCTCGCCAAGCTCGGTCAGATGGGGCACGACCAACGTGAAGACAAGCGAGTGTTCCATCTCATCCACGAGTTCTAGAGTCATGAGCTCGGGCGTTAACTGAAATGGGTGGTCAGGCCAACAAAGTTGGTGTCCCGGTTCTGGGTTGGACTGTGCTGCCTAGTTGTTTGAGCGCCTACTTGGGCCGTGTGAGCACGTCTGATGTCATGTCATGACTATCACATCCCCCGCCAACCTCGTCGGGCGCGGATCGAGAAGATTGGCGTAGGCGTCGCAGCTAGTGAAAGGGTGGCGGCATGAGTAGCAGTCTGAACACGCTCCGATCGTGGCGTGAGGACCCAGGACCGTACCCTGAGGGGGCTTTTATTCTTGTCTTCGTCGGTTACCGTGGAACTGAGGTGTTTGCACTTCACGCGGTTCGGGAGGCCGAGAAATCAGGCAAGGGTCTGGCGTTTAGTTCGATCGGCTTCCGCCACAGAGAGCCTGACGGATCACCTGTTTGGGATATGGATGTCCCCGAGGAAGAAAATTGTTTCTTTTGGAGGCGCGAGACAAAGCGCCTTCATGCGTTGCCGGTCTCGGCCTTTCTCGAATTACAGTCTCGGAAGCCGCTGGAGGACTACCTTGAGCCCTGGTCACTTGCGACAGAGGTGATTGTTCGGAGTGAGTACACGCCGCAAATCATCCAGGCGTTCGACTCAGGTGTGCGCATACCAGCCTGCTTCGTGCAGATGCTGCGCGACTCCCCCAATTCGGTTGTGGAGTTTTCGAGTCTATCTCCACAGAACCAGTCACTGCTGCAAATGATGCAGCGGCTGTTTAATCAGCGCCCCGGCTTGATCGAAAAGTGGGAGTTTGCGCCCTTAGATGAGTGGTTAGATTACCCAGAGTCTTGGGAGCAGCGGATGGTCGTGGGATACGTTTTCCGATGGCTGTCCAGACTTAGCAACAACGTTGACGAAAACATAGTTAACCGATTGCTCACAAGCAGCAAGTTGAAGACTTCGCTGCAGCAGGAGAACGACTAATTGGCGCATGCTGCTGCGGCGCAAAGGCGGATGATGGCAAAGTCAGACACAGCTGAGCCCTATTGGTTATCATTCACTTCCGGTGGTTTACATCTGCAGGGCGCACCGCTTGCGGCTAGCCTCTACATCGAACTCGGCGACCGGTCGGTGGTTCGCTTGAAGCTCGATGCCGATAATCTGCTCCACGAGCGGCAATTCTGGCCGGCGTCATCACATGTGTCCTGCGTCGCGTGAAGGTCGCGTACCTTCCTGCGTCAGTTCGAACGGCGTCAGTGAGCCATGAGATGAATCCGGCGGAGGATGCTCCAGCTTCGTAACCAGATGTCTCTCGCGCATCAGCGAACATTGACTGCGCAAGATCCTCGCTCGCCGGAAGCACTCCGCCCTGATCATCCGATAGCCCTGTCAACAGAGCCAGCGGGCGGTACACCCCGAAGGACCCGAAGATTAGCTGGCTTTTCAGATAGCCGCGAGGACTCAAGCGAGTATTTGCCAACAGAGCGGACTGTGCCTTAGAGATCCCGGGAATACCGGTATCGAATGCCATCCCCGAAGTCCAAGCCCTGGCGAGCGCCTCAATCGCGACTCTCTCGAGACTGAGCTTTGGAGCATCCCCGGGAATCGCGGGCTCCAACTGAAGTAGATCTTTGCTCAACTGAGCACCCAATGTCGTCGAGGTCAGGAAGCGAATTCGCCGCATGCGAGGCTGAACCGGTCGGTCATAGAGAACTGCGATCGGATCCGCGATTGACCCCAGGCCCAAAGGGTTCAGCGGTCCTTCTCCCTTTACTGGCAGGTCAGAGGCCGACTGGATAGGGACGGGTACCACCAGAGTCACCAAGAAAGCCGCCCTCGAAATCAGTTGAGTCATTGTCGAGTGATCAGTGCTGGCTTGATCCTGTCGGGTTAGGCTGACACTCGCGATCAAAGCAGCTAGTGGCACGAATTGGCCAAGGTGGTTTGTCCTTCTCGCACCGATGTCAGCTCTAGCAACTAGCCTTGGGCATGGCGGTCATTACTGGGTATGACCCAGTCGAGTGTAGGGGGAGCGCTATGCCGATGACCTTGGCGGATTTGGAGTCCCGGTTGTGGGGCGCTGCGAACGCGCTCCGCGGGCCCGTCGACCCCGCCGATTTCAAGACGTACGTGTTCCCGATGCTGTTTTGGAAGTGGATCTCGGATTCGTGGACGTGGGAGCACGAGCAGGCGGTCGCGGATTTCGATGAGGACCTGACCGATGAGGTGGAAGCGGACTACCACCGGTTCACCCTGCCTGCGGGTACACATTGGTCGGATCTCACGGTCAAGACTGCGAACCTAGGGGCGCATGTCGCTAAAGCGCTCAGCAAGATCGAGCAAGCCAACCCCGACACACTCGCAGGGATCTTCGGCGACGCAGCCTGGGGCAACAAGGAGCGCCTCCCGGAGTCGGCGCTGGTGGCTTTGTTGGATGCGTTTAACGGCGTCACCCTCGATCCGGATCACGTGTCGAATGATCTGCTGGGTCAGGCGTATGAGTATTTGTTGAAGAATTTTGCGGACGAGTCGGGGAAGAAGGCGGGTGAGTTCTTCACCCCGCGCCAGGTCGTCGATCTGCTGGTGCGGATCTTGGATCCGCAGCCGGAGGAGACCGTGTATGACCCGGCGTGTGGCTCCGGCGGGATGCTCGTGGAAACCATCAACACGGTGCGCCGGGAAGGCGGGGACACCCGCACCCTGCGCCTGTACGGGCAGGAAGTAAACCTCACGACCTCCGCGATCGCGCGAATGAACCTGTTCCTGCACGACATTGAAGACTTCAAGATCGTGCGCGGTGACACCCTGCGCTCACCCGGGCTGCGGGAACCCGACGGGCGGATAAGTCACTTCTCCGTTGTCCTCGCGAACCCGCCGTTCAGTTTGCAGAATTGGGGAGCGGACATGTGGGCAGACGACCCCCGCTCCTTCTGCGGCATCCCACCAGCGAAGAACGGCGACTACGCGTGGGTTGAACACATGGTTGCGTCGATGGCCCCGGAGACCGGTCGGGTGGGTGTCGTGATGCCGCACGGGGTGCTGTTCCGAGGTGGGAAAGAAGGAGGCATCCGTGAATGCCTCGTCAAAGACGACCGACTCGAGGCAGTCATTGGACTTCCGAAAAACCTATTCTACTCGACAACGATCCCTGCGTGCCTCTTGATTTTCCGGGCGAAGAAGACGCCCGAACGGGTGGGGCACGTGCTCTTCATAGATGGAGAGATGCGTTTCAAGAAGGGTTCGAGTCAGAACTATATGGACGCCGAGGACGTCCAAGCTATCCTCGACGCCTACACAACCGGCGAAGATCCCGACGGGGAAGGTGGCGTCGAAGTCCGCCTCGTACCCCGACACGAGCTAGAAGCCAACGGCTGGGAACTCAAGATCGGGCGGTACCTCAAAACCAGAGCCGAAGAGGAAACCAACCTCGACGAAGCGCTCACCACCTACCTCGTAGCCCGCGAAGCACGCATCAATTCCGAGAAGGCCCTCTTCGAACGGCTCACCGCCGCAGGCATCGCAAACCTCGGGACACCCGATGTGTGACCAATGGATTAAGACGACGCTCGGCGAGGTAACCACAGAGATACGGCGCGGTCGCGCCCCGAAGTACTCAGACGATGGGGTTCTCGTCCTTAACCAGAAGTGCGTACAGGCAGGGAACCGCTTACGTACGGACCTTGCCAGGCGTACGGATTCCGAAGCTAAGCCTGTTCCGGACTGGGCGTGGCTGGCAGAGGGTGACACTGTGGTTAATTCCACTGGCAGAGGGACTCTGGGGCGAGCCTCTTACGTCCACGCGCTTAGCGAACCCACCACCTTTGACAGTCACGTAACGGTAGTCCGCCCCAGGATTGAACTTCTTGTTCCTGCCTTTCTGGGACTTGTGCTCTCTAGTCAGCCTGCTGATATCGAGCGGCTCCAATCTGGCAGTACGAGCCAGACCGAACTTTCACCCTCTGCTCTGGGTTCCCTGTCAGTATCAGTGCCTCCACTTCCGGTGCAGCGTCGGATTGTGGACCTGATGGCACACCTGGACAACCACCTGGCAAGCCTGCAAACCGAACGCGATGCGGCCAAGCGGCTGCGTTCAGTGACCGTTGATGTTGCGATTAACGGAAATATGGGCTTTGCAGACACGACCCCTTGGCGCGAGACCAGCCTGGATGAAATAGCTTGGATCAACCCGCGAGACAAAACTTTGGTGCCAGAGTCACCCTTCATCACAATGGCGGATGCGCAAGAGTGGGGGTTGTGGGCTCGTCCTTCAGGACCCAAAGGTAAGCGCGGTGGGATCCGTGCTGTTGGCGGAGACACCTTGTTCGCAAGAATCACTCCGTGCCTTGAGAATGGCAAGATCGCAATGGTGCCTACGGACCTAGGCCCTGTTGGTGGGTCAACGGAATTCATCGTGTTGAGGGCAAAAGAAGGCGTCCTGCCGGAATTCCTATTTCGCTGGGCAACGTCTACGTCCACTCACAAAACAGCGATAGGACTGATGACGGGTACGACAGGTCGTCAACGCGTGAGTAGCAAGGACCTTGGACCTCTATCGGTGCAGATTCCACCGATTCCGGTCCAACGCCAAATCGTTGACCTACTCAATGACATTGATGCACAGGCGTCTGGTCTCACAGAAGAGTTGAACAACCTTCAGGCGGTTCGTTCCGGTCTCCTATACGGGTTGATCTCGGGAACTATTTCTGTGCCGGACTCCTATAACTCACTCCTGTCTGAGGTGGCGTAGTCGTGCCGGGGGTGGATGAGCGGGCTGTTCAGTCGTGGCTTGTGGAGCGGCTTGTGTCGTTGGGTTGGTCGCTTGTGCCGGGGTGGGAGGTGCCGCGGGAGTCGACGGATGTGTTGGTGGAGTCGTGGCTGGTGGATGCGTTGGTGCGTTTGAATCCTGCGATTGCGGAGCAGTCGGAGCGGGTTGATGAGGTGTTGCCACTGGTGCGGTCAGCGGTGTTGTCGGCGTCGTTGGATGGCTTGTTGGCGGCGAATGAACGGATGACTACGTTGATGCGTGGTCAGGCGACGGTGAAGTTCACTGGCGAGTCGGATCACGTGCCGTTCCGGGTTATCGATTTCGAGAATCTGGAGAACAACCATTTCGTGGTGTCGGGTCCGACGGCTGGGTCTGTGGATGCGGATGCGGATGAGGTGACGTTCGGGTCGGTGGGGTCGGCGCGGCGGTTTGATGTTGTGTTGTGGGTGAATGGTTTGCCGTTGGTGGTGGGGGAGACGAAGACGCCGGTGAAGGCGTCGGTGTCGTGGTTGAACGCGGCTCGGGATATCGCGAATGTGTATGAGGTGGAGAAGCCGACGTTTTTCGCCCCGAATGTGTTGAGTGTGGCGACGGAGGGTTTGGAGTTCCATTACGGGGCGGTGGGGCAGCCGGCGGAGTCGTGGCTGATGTGGGGCTCGACCGCGGATCCGTTTGACCTGGGTGGTTTCGAGCGGGTGCAGCGCAGCGTGGATCTGCTGCTGACGCCCGAGCGGGTGTTGAGCATTCTGCGGGATTTCACGTTGTTTGAGCAGGTGCCGGGTGGGGGGATGCGGAAGTTGATTCCGCGGTATCCGCAGGTGGAGGCCGCGGAGGCGATCGTGGACCGAGTCCTGTCGGGTGGGCAGCGTGGGCTGATTTGGCATTACCAGGGGACAGGCAAGTCACTGCTGATGGCCTTCGCGGCGTTGATGCTGCTGAACGACGACGCGGTGGGGGGTCCGACGGTGGTGGTGGTGTTGGACCGGCTGGATCTGGTGGAGCAGATTGAACGGCAGTTCAAGACCGCTGGTTTGCCGCGGGTGTCCACGGCAAACACGAAAGAAGAATTGCGGACGGTGTTGCGGGAGGACAAGCGCGGCATCGTGTTGACGACGATTTTCCGGTTCGAGGGCGCGGGTGAGTTGAACGACCGGGACAACATCATCGTGTTCGTCGATGAGGCGCACCGCACCCAACAAGGACGGCTGGGTGATGACATGCGGGAGGCGCTGCCGAACGCGCGGTTCTTCGGGCTCACCGGCACACCCATCGCCGACAAGGAACGCAACACGTTCAAACTGTTCGGCGACCCCGACGACCCGGACTTTGTGCTGAACTCGTATTCGATGGAGCGCTCGATCGCGGATGGCGCGTCAGTCCCGATTCACGTAGAAACCCGGCTCGTGGACTTCCACTTCGACCGCACCGCCTTGGATGAGGCGTTCGATGCGCTCGCGGAAGAAGAAAACCTGACCGAGGAGCAGCGGGAGTTCCTGGCGTCGAAGGCCGGGCACGTGAAAACGATCCTTCTGGACCCGGACCGCATCACCGCCGTATGCGAAGACATCCTCAACCATTACGAGGCGAAAGTGGCGCCGTTGGGGTTGAAGGCGCAGATAGTCGCGTTTGACCGAGAGCTCGTCGTCGCCTACGACCAAGAACTCGCGCGGCTGATTGCCGAACGTGGGCTGCCGTATGAGGTGGCGGTCGTGATGACCGTCGGCACCAGCAAAGAAGAACCCCTGTCGTGGGCCGAATACGCCCTCGACCGTGCAAACGAGGCGCACGTCAAGACCCGGTTTAACGACCCCGACGACCCGCTGACGTTCGTGATCGTCACCGCGAAATGGCTCACCGGCTGGGACGCCCCCATCTGCGGCGTGCAGTACGCCGATCGCCCGTTGAAGCGGCACACGTTGTTCCAGGCGATCACTCGCACCAACCGCCGCTACACCCATCCCATTACTGGGCAAGACAAAACCAACGGGCTCATCGTCGACTACATCGGGCTCGGCAACCAGATCGCCGAAGCGTTGAAAGCCGCCGACCCCGACACCGGAGGTGGCACGCGCCCGATCGATGTGGACGGGCTCGCCACCGAGTTCGAAGCCCGCATCGCCGCCGCACTCGCGCACTTCGACGGAATCGACCGCACTGGTGATGCGATGGAGGTCTTCCATGCCGCCCGCGACCGGCTCGCCACCCAAGACGCCAAAGACGCCTACGCCCGCGACTACAGCGCCGTCACCACGCTGTGGGAATTCCTCGACCCCCACGAAGTACTCGACGCCTACCGCGCCGACTACAAGTGGCTGTCACAAATCTACGAATCCCTCAAACCCACCGAAACCTCTAACGCACTCCTGTGGCACCGGCTCGGACCCAAAACAATCGAACTCGTACACGGTTTCATCGACAACGTGCACGTCACCGGCACCGGCTTAGAGGAAGTCGTCGTCGACCCGGATGCCATCGAAGCGATGCGCAGCCTCGTCGAACAGGGCGAACTCGACATCGACCCCGGACGGGACCTCCTCCAAGACCCCCTCACCGTTGACGAAGCCCTCACCATCATCGACCAGAAAATCGCCCGACTCCTTGCCAAGAATGACCACCCCGTCTACCGGTCACTCGCCGAACAAATCGACCGACTGCGCCGCATGGCCATTCACCGAGCCGAAGACTCCATCGAATTCCTCAAAAAGGCGCTCGAAGTCGCCCGGCAAGCCGTCGCCGCCGAACGACTCGAAGCCGAAGGCCGCCTCGACGAAGCCGAACACCTCCTCGACCCCAACATCGGCGCCCTCACCCAAATCGTCGAGCAATACAAACCTGATAACACACCCGTCACCATCACCGACCTCGTGCGAGACATCGACACCATCGCCAAACAAGTCGCTTACGCCGGCTGGAACGAGTCCCAACCCGGCGACCGCGAAGCCCGCAAACAAATCCGACTCGTCCTCACCAAATACCAACTCCCCCTCACAGGACCCCTCTTCGACAACACCTACGCCTACATCCGCGAGAACTACTAGATCCTCGAGACGGTGGGCGCACATCCGTATGGACCGATACCCGAGCAATGCATCCCGTGCAAACTCGAGAAGGCCCACGTTACGGTTATGGGTGCAGCACGTAAGGGGGATAGGTGTCTGAGGTTGAAGACTCTGAGGCAGGCGATGCGCCGGAGCCGGTTCAGGACGGCCCATCGACGGCACCGGAGTCATTGGCAGCGGTTCGCCAGGCATTAACGGGATGGGTTAACAGCCTGATGGACACCACGGGCAATAATCCCTTGCTGTTTTTCAAGCCGAGCGGCAATGTTGATCTGTCTCTGGCTGAAACCCGCGTACTCAAGCGGCTCCTTCTAGGTGAGCCAGTCCATTTGCGTGAACTATTCCCCGATCCGGACGTGCGTGCGCCATACGCGAAGACCCTGAGCAACCTGCATAAGCGGATTCAGGCATATGACGAGGAGCTCGGCGTCAGTATCGGGCGCTTGACCTCGGGAATGGTTGCGTGGCCGGAGCAGGACCCGACGAAGAACCGTCAGCCGGCGGCGCCTCTGTTTCTTCGCCAAGTCACTGTCACGCAGCCGCAACGCGGCGTCCAGGACTTCACGATCACTGTGGAAACAGATGTTGAAGTGAACGAGGTTCTCTTGCACTTCTTTGCCCGCGAATTCAACGTCACTATTTCGGTGGAGACTGTCGAGGAGTTGGCTGAACTCGCTGCTGCCGAGTTCTACCTGCCAGGTGGGGACGCGACTTTGCTTGACGGAGACAGTGCGCTTGCCGAGTTTGAACGAGCAACACGCGGGGTCGAGGGGCTTGAGGTGTCGTCGGCGCTTTACCTTGGCGGCTACCGGTATCAAAAACTGCCGATGGTGAAAGATCTGCAAGCCAATGGAGACCTATTCGCGGCTTCGGACCTTGTTGCCGCCGTAGCCGGCAGCGCGAAAGCGATCCAGAACATTCGAGCCACTGTCGGTGAGGTTTCACGCACGGATCCGAACTTCCTCCCACCGATGGATGAGTTTCTTGTCTTGGATGCGGATCCGAGCCAGAACTACGCAATCAATGCTGCCCTTGCGGGCCGAAACATCATCATTCAAGGACCACCCGGCACAGGGAAGTCCCAAACGATCTCCAACTTGATCTCTTCATTCATAGCGCGCGGCAAGACCGTGCTCTTTGTTGCGGAGAAGCGGGCTGCTGTCGATGCCGTCACCAATCGGTTGAATGCTGTGGGTCTCGGGGGCACAATCCTCGATTTGCACGATGGCGCGAAGAACAAGTCACGAGTGAACGCGTCCATCAGTGAGGCCATCGCTACGGCGCGAGCGATACCTGAGCCGGACACCAGTGAGGTGTCCCGCGCGGTGACCCGTACACGGGATCGGCTGCTCACGCACGGAGATGCGCTTCATCGGCCGAGGGAACCGTGGGGCAAGTGCGTGTTCGATCTGCAGGTCGAGATTTTGGCGACGAACCCTGAATGCCAAATGGACTACCGGTTTGCCGCGAAGGACATTCGGCAACTCAACACCCAAGCAGTCCGTGACGTGCGGGACATTCTCAGCGAGGTTGCAACCCTCGGGGCTTTCCTACCCCTGGACGCTCGCTCACCTTGGGCGACCGGTCGAGGCATCACCGAAGACAACGCGATGCCGGGCTTCAACACGGCGCGAGATATTGCCAGCGACCTTCTACCGGTAGCGATCGAGAACTACCAAGAGACCAGAGACGCGACACATACGCGAGACCCAATCTCGCTGAGTGAATGGACAAAGCGGCTTGAACTTCAAGCACGCATCACCCGCATCGAGAAGCAGTGGCTCGCCAGCGTATGGAAAGCCGACCTCGATAATTTGATCCGAGGCTGCGCCCCGCGCCGCGTCCGTAAAGAGCGTGGCTGGGAAGTGTCCTGGGGCGCCCGCCGTGCCGCCCGGAAGTACGCGAAAACCCTTCAACGTGGCGGAACCCAAAAACCCGACTACTACGAGGCATTCACCGACATTCAAGATACTCTCGAAGCCTGGAAAGCCATCAGCAATGACTCCGACGACACACCCGTCAATTACGATGTCACCCAAACGCAGCAAGCCCACAATGCCCTCGCGCACGAACTCTCGAACCTCGCCGCAACCCTCCGCCGAGAAGACCTCACCGACCTACCCATTCCCGACCTGCGTGCCCTGCTCGCCGAACTATCTCGCGACCCAGCCGACGTAATGAAAACCGCCCGCATCAACGACCTACTTGAGCGCCTAGACGCCCGCAGCATGAGCGGTTTCCTTCGGGAACTACGCCCCCTAGCCGAAACGTGGACAGCGGGGGAAGCGCACGTGAAGGTCCTGCAAGCCTTCACCTACTCGTGGGCGACGAGTGTTCTAGACGAGGTGACGCTGCATGACCCGCACTTCGGGGCGTTCGACGCTGAGGATCACAGCCGTGTGGCTGACGAATTCGCGGAAGCGGACCGTGAACACCGCGACACCACTCCCCATCGGATACTCCGAAAGGTCGCGGAACACCTAGGCCACACCCGCAACGAGTTCCCCGACCAGGACACCCTCCTAGACATTGAACTGCGGCGTCGACGTCGCATTCGACCCCTCCGGGAGATTATTGCGATGGCCCCGGATGTGGCATTTGCGGCGAAACCCTGCTGGGCGATGAGTCCCCTCGTTGTTTCACAAGTCCTTCCAGGAACAACCAAATTTGATCTTGTTGTGTTCGATGAAGCCAGTCAGATCCGACCAGCTGATGCGATCCCATCACTCGGGCGGGCACGGCAAGCCGTGATCTGCGGAGACAGTAAACAACTACCCCCCACCAGCGCGTTCCTGGAAGCAGATGACGGCGGCGATTCCATCCCCACCCCCACTCACGACGCAACCGACATTGACGACGGCATCGCCGCAGACAACCTCGGATCACTCACCGAAGACACCGAAAGCATCCTGGACGTGTTCGACGCCGCCCTTGGCTCCACCCTCGCCAGCGAATACCGACTCCTTTGGCACTACCGATCCACCGACGCCCGACTCATCGCGTTCTCCAACGCCTGGTTCTACGACAACTCCCTGATGACCTTCCCCGGCACTAACGTTGAGACACCCGTCAAATACCTCGAAGTCCCTCACCCCAGCGCACAAGCCCAAAACGTCGCCAACGAAGTGCAGGCGGTCGTCGACCTCATCGTCCAACACGCCCTAACGCGCCCAGACGAAAGCCTCGGTGTCATCGCAATGAGCATCCAGCATGCCCAACGCATCGAAAAGGCCCTCGACGAAATCCTCCGAGCATCAACAGATCCCAACCTTGAGTACTACTTCCGAGAAAACGGGCGGGAACCCTTCTTCGTCAAGAATCTTGAACGAGTGCAAGGCGACGAAAGGGACGCCATCATCATTACCCTCGGCTACGTCAAGGAACCTGACGGGCGGATGCTGTACCGATTCGGACCCATCAACAACAAGGGCGGCGAACGACGCCTCAACGTGGCGGCCTCCCGAGCCAAAAGCCGGGTCACGCTTGTTTCCTCATTCACAGCCGACGACCTCGACCCCAACCGCCTCACCTCCGAAGGCCTCAAAGCGCTTCGCGCCTACCTTCAATACGCCAAATCCGGCGGTGAAGACCTCGGCGACAAAGGAGCGAGCGATCGACCACTGAACCCGTTCGAGATACACGTCCGTGACAGGCTTGTGGACGCAGGCATACCCGTCACCCCCCAGTATGGAGTCGCCGGCTACTTCATCGACTTCGCAGCCACCCACCCAACCTATCCCGGACGAATGGTCCTAGCGATCGAAGCCGACGGGGCCACTTACCACTCGTCCGAAACCGCAAGAGCCCGCGACCGACTGCGACAGGAGCATCTCGAACGCCTCGGCTGGACCTTCCACCGCATCTGGTCCACCGACTACTTCCGCAACCCCGACAGCGTCATCCAGGACACCAAACGTGCCTACGAGAAAGCACTCGCAGAAATAGATGAAGGCAACCCCATAGAAGAAGACCCGCCTGCGTCCGCTCCCACAACCACACGCATCCCCGTCGACCGGAGACCCGAGAGACCCCACTCGCTCCGGATCAGCAAAGGACGACCCATCACCGAATACACAGACAAGGATCTTCAGCAAACAGTCGCGTGGGTGGCCAGCGATGGGCTCGTGCGTACAGACACCGAACTATTCGACGACACCATGTCCGCTCTAGGTTTCAGGCGCAAAGGATCCCGCATAACTGACCGGATCAACGCAGCGATTCAGTCCTTCAAGAAAAACTCAAGCGGTTGAACCGCTCCGGCTCAACCTAGAAACAAGGTGTTGCACCGTGCGGTGACCTTGTCGTGGCAGATCGTCAAGGAACCGAGGTAACAGCTTTTCGTGCCCGCAACTGCGTCTTTCGCATCCAGCTTCGAGGCCAAGGTGTTCCAGCGCTGAATCCGCACTTTGAGTTTCCTCTCCGAGCGCTAATTTGTTGTGGCGTTGCTTGGGAGGCTGCAGGGACTGCTGCACGATCAGGTGACATGTGGGGCGAGGCAGCCGTAATGGCTTGTATGGACATCTTGGTCGCCGACTAGGCAGCGGCTTCTGGTTTGACCGCATGCCTGCCCGGGTGAACGCGGGCCGTGTGTTTCCATGGGCGGTCTATGCGCATTGCTCGGGCGGTCGTCGCGGTTGTTGGTGCCTCGCTGTTCCTTGCCTCGTGCGGTGGTGGTGGGGAATCGAGTGAGCCGTCGCCCGCGTCCTCGCCGATCGTCTCGCCTACTGCCGAGCCCTCGGTCGAGCCGTCGCCTACTGAGACCGCTGAGCCGGAGCCTGCGCGTGAGGTGACTTTCGCGCCGGTTGATCCGGGGATGCTCGGGATGCATGTGGCCGGGGCGCAAGAGGGGGACTGGCCTTCGGATCGAGTGCCGGTGGAGTCCTTCCGGTTGTGGGACACCGGGACGTCGTGGTTGCAGATCGAGGCGAATCGCGGACGGTATGACTGGCGGTTGTTGGATCGGGCGCTGGAGACGTCGTCGTCGGCGGGTGTCGATGACGTCCTGATGGTGCTGGGACCCACGCCGGTATGGAATGCCAGCAC
>Ga0209953_1000523_pt1 | contig 13583 bp, 26 predicted proteins | sample SalPonred_H2O_MG_FD_185713 | JGI IMG/M metagenome (GOLD analysis project Ga0209953, IMG submission 185713) | Salt pond water microbial communities from South San Francisco under conditions of wetland restoration - Salt Pond MetaG... | ecosystem: Environmental > Aquatic > Non-marine Saline and... | reverse complement strand
TGATGTATGATCAAATGTAATAAAAAAAGCGCAGACCATCAAGTGATCTACGCTTATAATCAAAAAAAATATTTGAAGTTATACCAGAGGCATGTCTCCAGACAATACAATTAATTATTTTATCATATGGTTGGAAGTCCTTTTGAAGGCATAGCTAGGTCGAGAAAAAAATCCATTGCCTCAGAAATATCGCCATCCTGGTTAATAACATCTTGTTTGCAAGCTTTTCTATAGCCTTCAATCATATGCTCAGCAGTTTTCTGGCTATGTTCATTTCTAGCATCAACACCTTTGTTCTCTGCCATAAGTTCAATAAACATACATGCCAGTTTCATTTTCTTCTGTTGAAGTGTTCTGTGGTCTTTTAGCATATGCTCTGCTAATTCCTGTAGCTTATCATCGCTTGCTCCGTTAACAAATCTACTAATTTCTTGTGCTAATTCTTCTGTTGTCATTCTTGCCATAATTAAAATTATTTGTTTATGATTTTATATCAATGATCATGTTAAAAGTTACAAATCAGGAAAACAAAAAAAAGAGGACCTGAAATTGGCCCTCTCTTCTTGGTTGAGACTCTGGGTCTAATTTTACCAAATCTCTAATGTGGTATGTACTTCTCCTGTATTAGTTTTAAATTTAGAATTTAAGTTTTAATTGTGCTCCCGACTGTTCTTTGGCTGGAGCTGTCTTCGTAGTCTCAGCTATGGCTGCATACATTTGCATCTGGGCGGCTACTGCCTGCCTTGTTGGACGCTGCCTGTATCCACCATGCTTTGCCTTATGCTTCTTCTGTGAGTTATACATGTCCTTATATCAAGATCAATGTTAAAAGTTACAAACTAGGCGTAATCGCCCCAGAATTCCCAGGCACCTACTACGTCAATAAGCTCGCCTTCAGCTGAGAAGTAATCCAGAATAATCTCGCTACTAGACTCTAGCTTAACCTGGAAGTCTGTCTTATCCTGGAAGTAAATGTGCAGGTAATCCCCTATTAGTTCAACATCTTTGACAGGCTTTTCACATGGGAAATCATAAATTCTCTTTGAATGCTTTCCTAGTTCTTCAACTGCCTCCTTACATACAATTGCAACCTCTTCATCTTTCAGGTTGACAACAATGTAATAATCCTTTAAGTCAAATTTTACTGTTTCCATGTGAGTATATCAATGATCATGTTAAAAGTTACAAGTGCATATAAACTAGAAAGCCCAGCGGTAAGGCTGGGCTTCCATGAAGGTGTTTTCTCAAACACACTTTTAGAGACAACTTAAGCACGAGTCCGAGCCTCCACAAGGATGTGGGTTTAACATCTCGAATGTGCATAAGATAAGAACTGCGATGGAGTTCTTGTTAATGTTATACGTATGATAATTAAAGATGTTACAAATTAATCAACTTTTTTTATCATCATTACTTTTGTCTCTTGATTGTATTTCTTTTTTGATCTCATCAGCTTTCTCGAAATCATCTTTCTTGACTGCCTTAGCTAGTTCTTTCTCTAGCTCTTCGATGTTCATATCCTGAAATTCTTTTTTCTTACCAAATCCACCACGCATGATTTCACTGATATGCTGGATGCCATCACCCAGAGGAAATTCTGTTGGTTCACTATCTGGGTCATCTAGGTCTTTAATAACAACACTGCCTTGTCCTCCACCCTTCATCAGGTTCTCCAGGAATCCTCCCATGCCGCCTGATGGCTTCTGTGCCTGGCTAATTACTTCATTATGTATTTCTGTTTGTTTTTTTAGGATGTCTGAGAACATCACTATTGTATTTCCTATTGATGATGCGATGATCACCATTATATCGAGGGCTATTCCGAGTCCTGTCAGGACTAATCCCTCGAAGAAATATCCTTTAGGCTGGATGAGGTTATCAATAAGTAAGTACGTTCCTAGTACTGTTAAGGCTGTACCGAACAGGCCAGCTAATAATATAATTATAGTCTTTACGTTCATACTACAAATTTACGCAAAGAATCTATAAATATGAAATTATTCTGAAAGTTTCTCTATAAGAGAATGTATCTCAAGAACTATGGATTCTTCTTCATCAAAGAAATCCATCTCATTCAGGTGTACTTGAAGTTCTTCTGCGCTGGCTGCAATGTCTTTCTCGTTTTCAAATCCTTCAACGCCTCTGGTGATTGGTTCTAGTAATTCATTAAGCCTGGGGCTGTCGATCTCGTAACAAAGGTCTACAATCTGGTAGTAAATCTCTCTAGCTTCTTCTGCATTCATATTAATCTGTTTTCAATTAAATATGAACTTTTTTTTAAAAAACACCAGGGCAAAAAAAAAAGAGAGCCGAAGCTCTCCTTATCTTATCCTTCTACCAGCTCTTGGCAGAACTCGTATGCTTTATGGTTCATTTCCTTTCTAGCTCCGAACAATCTATTGTACTGCTCGTGTGCTTTTGAGTCATATACATGAGTAGTGTAATGTGTTACACCGTTGAATAATCCCCATGCGTTTTCACCAAGTTCTCCACACTCTGGAATAATACTTGAACGAATGTCTAGCATTTTATTATTCTTCTGTGTAGAAATAATGCTTGGGTCAAGTCTTTCCTCTTCAGTTAGCTTAGCAAGGCGAGCTACACACTCATCGACAATCTTATCATCAATCTTCACCTCCTGGAACTTCTTGAAGTTCTCATAAAGTTTATCTTCATACTCACGGTAAAGAGTAATGTTTTTAATTATCTCCTCTACTCGAATCATATTATTCTTTGTAAGGCGGCTTGTGAAATCCTTTACAATAGAGGAAAATTCATTCGAGCATCTTAGGTAGCGGCTTGTGTGTCCAATAAAGAAACTACGGCTTCCGTCAAATCCTACACCCAGTGTAAGTTTTCCTTCTATCTTGCTACCTGCAATCTCTAGTGGGTCAGTAAGCTCTATCTGAGCTGTTATCACAGGACGTGCTGCTCCCATGTTAGAAGTTGAGGTTTCCCAGTCTTGGTACTCATTCACTTTGCCACCTATCTGTGCGGCTACTTCTTCAGCTGTCTCAGTAAACTCCTGTGTAGTCATTGGGTGGTAACTATTCTTCATCACAGCAATTGTCTTACCAGAGTCGTTACGACTAATGTTGTTGTATCCAGAAATAACGTTTCCGTGAATGTCTACAATGTCAGTCTTCTCAATGTCCCAGTTAAATGCGTTTTCCATTTTGTCTAAATTTTTAAGTTCGATGTTATATCAAGCGTAATGTTAAAAGTTACAATTAATAAGTTTTACGTAGTTAATTCAAATATGTTTCTAAAAATTCTAAATTTATAATTTTACCTAAAAAAGAATAATTTAGGTAATATGAACAAAAAAGCCCCTCAGTAATCCTGAAGGGCTTTGCTTTATGGTTGTTCTTTATATTAGAACTGGGAAGAAAGTTTCTTTCTCATCATCTCAATACCTCTGTGTACACTTACACGAAGAGTTGAGTTGTTATCTATGTTTAATTTTTCAGCTGTCTCTTCGAAGCTAAGTTCATCAATGTAACGACACTTCATAACATATTTAATGAAGTCGTTATCAATTGAATCAATAGCTATTCGAACTAATCTAGCATTCTGACCTGAAATCATTTCCTGCTCAGGAGTATTTCCGTCTGAAGGAAGTTGGAAGTCCATTCCACCGTTGTCTTCAGAAGTTTTATCTGAAAGGCGGTCAATAGACAATACTTCAAAGTTATCCTTACGAACATAGTCAATGAATGAGTTATGTGCAATCTTGTACAACCATGTTGAGAATACTCCTTTATCAGGGTTGAACCTTCTCAAGTTCTTGTGTACTTTCTCAAACGTGACCATTGTAAGGTCAGCAGCATCTTCTATGTTATTCACATTACCTGAAAGGGCTTTCATGAAAAAGAACTTTAGCTGTCTCTCATGACTTGAGAATAACTCATTGAAGGCGTTCTGCTTTTCTCTGCCTGTAGAGTTTTCGTTTTTAATAATTTCAATTAGTTTGCTATCATTGATAGCTTGTTCTGACTTTCCCATTTTTCTAATATTTATTGGTTCTTCTGTTAGTATATCAAATCAGGTGTTAAAAGTTACAATTTCATTGTCAAGTATGACAATTCATTGGCTCACGAGCACAATCAGCTAATATACGGATTAAAATCAATTATCCAACAGGCTGATCAACTTTTTTTAAAGTCTTGCTGCAGCAGCTGCATCTTCAGCTGAGGCTAAACAATCTAGAGACGCTGAATATTTCATTGCCTTAGATGCAGCAATCTTAGCTACCAAGTCCATTGATAGAGTATACTTTGCAAAAAATGCGTCATATGTCATCACTGAGCTAAATGCTTTGAATTCTCTAATGTCGCTAATTACTTCTTTCTTCTTTAAATTACTCATAACTTTTCCTTTTGGTGTAGGATTAACTTTAGGCTTTGGTACCACCCATGGGTTATTCCTATCTGGTTTTGGCCGTTGCCTTCTCTTGGGCGTTGGCTTTGGTTTTGTATCTGGTTTTGCTGGTTGAACAGCAGGTTCATTCATATGTATCATTTCCATAGTACTCAAGTTATACGATTCCCATCAAATTAAGTTTCATACTACCTGAATCTTTCCCGTCAATGCATGCTTTCATGACATCCGTCAACTCTTCGTAGCTAAGCCTGGACAGATTCATGATCACCTTAGGCAGCTCCTGTGTTGTTACACCAGCTGATTCTAGAAGACTAGACCAGAGTGATGGTGACATCAGGTAATGCCAAAGCTCGTTCTCATATGCATCTGCCTTAGCGTAATAGTACTCCAGCTGTTCTTCACTGTATCCTGGTGGGATTGCGTGACAGATGAGGTAATCCATTGCGCCCTTAGCTATCTCATGCAATAGGACTGGAAAATTTACACCATGACAATGAACGTTACATTCGAATTCCGACTCTTCATCCTGGAACTCAATCTGATTGAATCCCTGGGTGATCGCCTCACCTGAATCAATAGCTGCCTGAGCAGTATCTGGAGGCAGTTGCCAGATGAGCCATCCTATAGCTGCAGTGTACTCATCGTACATTGTCATAAGTAATGGGTCTATCTGATCTATCTCCTCCTTTACAATGAAGTGAGCTGATTTCCATATGTGCATTGCAGAACCATGAACCAGTCCATTAAGGATTACCCTCTTCTGAACCTCATCCCACATCTCTCTTCTTTCTTCATCAGTAAGGGAGAGACTGGGAGTTTCCTGATTCTCTGACTCAAGGTCAAGGGAGATGTTGATCTCAGGGAGAAGCTGAATATGTTCAGGGATGTCAAACATCTCTCTTACACATCTAACAGCGATCTCCTCCAGCTGTTCTTTAAACTGGAGTTCCTTTCTCACCATGTATGGCTTGATGGATTGTTCCAGTCTAAGGGAACATGCCTGCTGCGCTTGACCTGTTGTCTTGCCGCTCTCATATGGCAGTCGTCTTTCAAATAACTCTAAGCATCTTTTATATTCTTCCGCTGCTAACTTATCAGGCTTGTAGTGAAACAAGCGATTTGCATCTAGGGAAAAATTCTTGGAGTCAATCCTCTCGGAGGTCATCCTGTTGGGCTGATGCTTCAGGCCCTTTATGTGATCTGTGAACCGTTGTTCTCTGATCGAATCTAATCCTGGTTTCTTTGGTCGTCTCATATCACAAAGATACGAAATTCACCGAAATTTACAGAATTTAGTTGTTACTTAATTATCATTGCTCCATCAGGGGCGTCATACTCTGAGCTGCTCTCGCTGAAACTTTCACTTCCAGCCTCGTCTATGGCTTTTGCAATTGCTTCAGACTCGCTGCGAGCACTCACCGCTATCAGGGTGTGGCTGTATCCTGTTCTCATTATAGGAACATTCCACTCTTGCTCTTCCTGGTATACAACTTCGTATCCATGGTCCATGGCCCACTCTTCTGCATCTGCTGTTGACTGGAACCCGTCTTCTACAACTTCGTCACCGAACAGAATTTCCCAAGAAGCTCCCATTTCGTCATCATATGGCTTAATGTGAACCTTCTTCTTTGGCCGCTCTTCTTGAGTGGTTTCAGACTCGGTGCACTCATTCTCCTTGAATCCAATTTTCTTAATTTTCTTTGGAGTTGGGTCAATGTTCCACATAAGAGTTTCCTTGTCCTCATCGAAGTCTATATCGAATTCCTCAATTAGCTCTTCAGGTTCTGGCTTGTATCCTTCAGGTACTATAGCATTGTAAGTGCTAATGCCAAAATCATGTTCATGTACAACTATTAATGTCTCTGTCTTCATAATACTATAGGTTTTGCAATGTTTGTTCAACAATTAAGTCTTTAAGCTCCTGTTTAATTTTATCAAGCCTTTTTGCTTGAGAAGGAGTAGTGTCACCGCTTTTTGTTTTTGCGAACTGGTGTGCCTCCTCAAAAAGTTTATCTACTTCTTGGTTAACTCTCACATCCATTTTAGACTTGAGATGCATCTTAGCATATGCTTTAGAGTTAATATACTTGTTTGGTCTTGAAATTGCTTCAGCATATGCGTTTCTTCCTTTTTGTGTACTTAAATCATGTGGCATAATATTATTTATTTGGTTTGTAAATCATTTCCTTTTTCTTCTGAGTATATTCAGGCGTCTTCTCGAATCCGAACTTCCCATACCACTTAGGGAGAGAAGCTACAGGAATCTTATCCTTCTTAGACATCCCAATCGAAACAATAGGATTTGGCATACCTATTCCAGAGGCTTCGACTTTAGAAACACAAAGTGTAACTGGTATCCCAGTCTGATCTGAGAACTTGGTTACGTACTCCATCATACCTGAACCAACTCCTTGCTTTCGCTTGTCATCGTATACTGCTATACACTCAAGGTGCATTGCCTCCTCATGAATCTTGAACCATAGTTGACAATCATTTGTCACAATCCAAAAGTCATTACCAAGCAGGGAGACTATTGCTCCAGCGTCAGCCCATGCCTGAAGGTAAGGGTTGTCAATCTTGGTAACGGCATTAAACATCATCTTTGTTTCCGTCTTAAACTCTGGTTTCTTATCTAGTTTCATGTTATTATATCAAGGGAGATGTTAAAAGTTACAATTTAATTGCAAAGGGAGACTTTGATGATTTCCCTTTTTGCGCCCTATGCTGGACTCGAACCAGCGACCTCTAACCCACGAGGGGAAAGTGCTCTACCAACTGAGCTAAAAGGGCTTGGCTAACGGAGCTTGTATTTAAACAGGGGGCATTGCGTACCCCCTGATACATTAACCGCAGCCTTAACCAGCAATGCTATTTCAATAGCTTAGCAATTGTTTCTGCATCTGCACCGCTCTTCAGTTTAGCTACAACTGCTTGCAGCGTTGCGTGTGCTGCTTTCTTTGAAGCCGTATGAGGGTTGGCTATCTCAAGGGCAGCCTCAAGTTTCTCTACATCCGAAGAACTCTTCTTCTTTGAGGTATTGCCTCCAGTAGCTTTCTTCTTACCTTTTGTCTTGGCATCGCTAACAGCAGCCTCCGCAGCTTCAACAAGTTCCTCTTCAGACTTTGTCTCACGCTGCAACTTGTTAACAGCGGCAATAGAAATCAAGCCCTCGTCAATTAATTTCTTAACAGCGGCAGGTGCTTTAGCGGCAGCAACGAGGTTATAAACTTGTGCTTGAGACTTGGACATCCCCAGCTGCTTAATAATCTCTTTCTTCTTGACACCGCTCTCAAGCAATCGCTCAATACCTTTTACCATTTCACTATTGGTAAGCGGCTTTGAACCATCTCCATCAATAAGCATCTCGAATACACGAGCCTCATCGTTTGCCTTCTCGGTAATAGCGAGAACGTGCTCAATTTTTGCACCAAGGTTTTTGTTGGCGAATTTAATTGCAGCAAGGCGTCTGTGTCCTGCTGTAAGAATCACGGTATCTTTATTACGGACACCTTTAATTGGTTGCTTCTGACCTTGAGCAGCTATCTGCTTTGCCAGCGCCTCAATGTCTCCATAGTCCTCACGAACGTTGAATCCTTCTTCAACAATCACTTGGTCTACAGGTACCTTGAGCATATCAGTCTTCTTGATCTTTTCCATATCAAATATATTTATTGGTTTACGTTTATATCAAATCAGTTGTTAAAAGTTACAAAAGGGAGAGTTAGGTTCAGGGAGAATTCTAAATATAGAATTCCACCTTCTCAACCTGCTTGGTCTTTTGCTTTATTGTTCCCCATGACCATCTATCAATGAACATATCGAGAATCTGTCCACTCTTAAAATCATCATGAGTATAAGAGAGCAGGGAGAATTTTGTATAAGAGTCAAGTTGCTTATTATACCCTTTGCCTCTGAATGACAATTTTCGACCCTTATCATCTTGGTATAGAAAATCATCTCCTGTACAAGAAACAAGTTTAAAAGTTGTCTTATCAATCTTGTTCTTTTCAAAGTCAAGTTTAATTTCTTTTTTACTCTCATGCCATCTCTTGCCATCTTCAACATTCCATACACGACCATTATAGGACACGTATGCAATACGCTTTCCTTTGTCGTCAAAAATGTCTCCACCTGACCAATTGCCTCCTCCTAGTTCGTTCATCTCAATGAACTGTCTACAAAGTTGTGAGGCGTGCTCAAATGAATTAACTTCAACTTTTGCACTTCTTACAATGCATCCCCAAAGTTCCTGGTCAGGGTTCTGTCCATAGTCAGGGTTTCCTACTGTTGATAATTCTACTTTCATAATATCTTAGTTTTTTACGTTACGATCTTATATCAAATGGAATGTTAAAAGTTACAAAGGGAGACTTAAGCCATAGGGAAATCATTCATTAACTCTTCATATTCCTTGGCTACTTCCTTTCCGAATAAGAATGTCAATCTATCTTTAACAGAAACTGGGAACTTACCTTCATTGTCCTGAACGTACTTATGACCATTAACAGCAACGTAATGCTTCCATAGCTTCTCATCATCTGTAACTGGGTCAATATGCGGCTTTGTAAGACAGTAGGCCATGACGCTGTAGTGCGGCTTAATGTAGAATAGGTCATAGCTTCCAACGCATTGTTCCTGCTTTGTAAACTGCACTTTATTTGAGAATACATCCACTCCATGCTCTTCCTGCACACGCTTTGCAATCTTTTGGTTAATTGCATTGAGTCTCTCAAGGAAAGGTGCAACGTAATCGTATCCTACAGACAAAATCACATTGAATTCCTGCTGTGCAGCCCAAACAACACAGTCACCACTTCCAAGTTGAAATCCAGTAATAGAAAAGAATAGGCAATACTTTCCATATTCGTTTAGGTATGCCTGAAACTCATCTTGAGTCGTACCTCTATATACTGGGACTTCATAGCCCTTCTTAGACTTCTTCCAGCCTGTACCACGAATGAATGACTCATAAGTCTTTTTATCTCTCTCATGGTAATCACTCTGGTATGTGCACGGGTGCAGTTCGCCACTTGTTTTAATGGCGAAAATAGTATCAGTCTTTGGTGTCCAGCTTGTTGGTTTTAAGTAAAAAAACATAGTTCTAATTTTTGTTGTTCAGGCTTATATCAACTCAAGCGTTAAAAGTTACAATTTCATTGTCAAGTATGCCAATTCATTGGCTACGGGCACAATCAGGCATAACATCCTAAAAAAATAAAATTTAGGGCAGGTTGGAGTCTACTCTTCCAGTGTTGGTGTTACACTCGGCCCGTATTCGCTTTCGCACTTACAGTAGTATATCAACTGGTGTGTTAAAAGTTACAAAAAAAGCTCCAGTGTTAGTGGAGCTTTTTAAAAATCAGTAGACCCAGGTTTCATCAAGAGTCACTTCCTCCTCATAGTCACAGTCATCGCCCTCAATGACTACAAAAGTTTTTGCTTTAATTGGAGGCGTTGTTGAAACAACCTCTGTAAGTCTAATCTTGACTGGGCAATCAAAATGGCTCTCAAGTGCTTTTACAATTTTGCTCTCTATGGCTCTCTTAATATTTGTTGAGTTCTCAGAATCTTTACTATTATAATCAACAGTATCTTTCCCAAGGTCAATCACTCCAATATTACTTTGCCCTTCAACTTCAATATTCAAATACTTATTCATAGCTAAATGTTTTTTAATGTTTATAAAGATCGGGGGACGAATCCCCCTTGAGTCACTCTTCCTCTGGCAAGAATCCTTCTAGGTATTGCTTTGGAATGAACTTAAGCAACTCATCTATTGCTGTAAGGTCTCCAGCCTCAACATCTTCTTTAATACGTTCTAGTGCTTTATCAATTAGGGGCTGGTCATTTTCGCTTGGTAGCTCTAGGCAATCTCCAGCGCCTATTCCTGAATCTGAAAGCCATGCTGACTCTTGTTCAACCATACCTTCAATAGACAAATCTTCTTCTCCAGTCACTGCCTTCAACTGGTCCTCATCTGGGAATACTTGTAAGTAATACATACTATATGGGGTTTTTGGGGTTACTAAATCTATATCAACTGGTGTGTTAAAAGTTACAACTCTTCGACTTCATCTTTAAGTCTCTCTTTGATATAATAGTCTAGAATGTCTGTTTCAACACTAAAAAATAAAGTTTCAATACCTTCCCAGTCCTCGTTATTTAGGTCTTTATTTAATTGGTTAATAACTTTATGAAATAGTCTTCTTCTTTCTTTTTTTTCAGGTTCTAAGTGCTTTTCAAGTCTCTCGTGAAGTTCTTCCCAACCTAGCATTCCACACCACCCTTGCCAATTTGAAGTCTTAATTGATATTCTTGCAATTTCTTTTCCTGCCTCAAGACCTTTGTATATACCCATTGCTCTAGGGTCGTCATCAAACTCTCCTTTCTCTGTGGTATATGCTACGAAGGAATTTCCTTTTTTAAGTATTTTCATATTGGGGTTTTTAATTCGTTAAATATATCAAATTGGTTGTTAAAAGTTACTAATCTTGTTCTAACTTCATTTGGTAGTCTTGACCGTCAACCTCAAAGAATAGGTCTATTGAAAGAATCTCATTCTCAAAGCTTCCGCCAATGTAAATCTCTCTCACAAGGTCGTTATGCTCACAGTCCAATAAGTCTTCTTTAGTAAGGTTATATGGGCAGTCTTCAAACAACTCTTCATCAGGTTCAATGTCAAGTGTTATTCTGGTTGTATCTTCTCCAGTTATATCTGGACCATCTGTGTAAGACTGGCATACATCCATTTTAAATTCTCGACCTTCACAAGAAAGCGTGAGTGTTCCAAAGTCATAATCTTCGTTCCAATCTCTTTTGCCTTTGATAACAACTTCTACATTTCCAAATTTTACTCCTTCAATCTTTTTCATGGGGTTTATATTTTATGGGTTATACTTTAGTTACGTGAATATAAGACAGCTCAAGTCCATTCATTTGGTCAATAATTTCTTGAAACTTTGCCTTTATGTGATATACTTGGTTTTCATCTCTAAGTTCCTCAAGCTCTCCAAGTGAAACAATATACTCGTCCAGTGTATTGTCTGTATCTCTAAATGAAGACTTTGTTAGCAAATAAAATCTAACATTATCAGGAATAAGCTCCTGAGGAATCTGTCCTACCTTATAAGTTTCTGTAATTAAATTCATAATCTTTTCGTTTGGTGGTATATCAAATTGGTTGTTAAAAGTTACAATTCATTAGCTCACAATCACAAAAAAAGCCCCGAAGGGCTTTAAATTTATTAGTTAATTTCATCAAGCAACTCGCTTACTGTAAAGAAATTCTCAAAAGGTTCCCAAATTGTAATGTGCATATCTGCCATATCTGAGCCGTTACCCTCTTCATCTTGTTCTTCAAGTTCTTCAAGTGCTTTTATAACGTCTCCATCATTGTCATAAGACGTATAATTCTTGAACTTTTCAACTACTAATACTCTTTTGTACTGTTCATCATCTTTAAGCTTGTCTAAAGCTTTCTGTTCAACAGCATGAATATCTAATTGTGTCATATCCATCGGAAGTTCATCATTTGCAGTCATTTCTACAAGAACTTCCTTAATCGCTTCTAATTCTAAAAATCTTTTCATTGTATTGAGGTTTTTATGTTTCTGGTACTATATCAAATGACTTGTTAAAAGTTACAACATCAATTAAGCCTCATCAATCTTTTCTCTTCAACAAACCTGATCAGCTTCATTACCTGCTTGCCTTGAAGGTTGTGCAAGTAGTCCCACCTCTTCTTTTGTTCAGGAGTAAAGAAGCCCTGCTCAGCTCTCGCATACTTCAGGGCTATATATTCTTTTTTCTCTTCTTCGTTCATCCTGTAATAATTTTATATGCCTTGCGAATCTGTGTTTGGGTAATACCACAGTTTGCAAGTTTATATCTCCAATTCTCAAACTGCTCTTCAGGAGAAAGTTCTCCATCGTGAGCGTAGTTCTCAGGAGCCTCTAGTGGCTGAAGAATAATATCCTTCTGTGCCTCCGTTAAATTATCAGGGTTGAAATCTAATTCTTTGAGTTGCTTGTTTCGCCAAGCATCGTGATCGTATGACATAGGGTTATAATTTTTTCGTTACAACCCTATATCAATTGGTATGTTAAAAGTTACAAGTCTTCTAACTTGGTTCCTTCTATTACAATTCCATGCCCAGTAAAAATAGCCTTACGTCCTAAGACAAACTCTTCTGCAGCAATAACAAAGTCCTCATAGTAATTTGCTTCTGGGTTAGCATCTAGCCAGTTCTTCATCTTTTCGAAGTCGCCTTCCTCTTTAAGCTCCTTCATCGTTGCAAGAACCTTATCCTTATCCATTTCGTTTTCCTTGAAGTAATCATCTTCAGTTCCTTCTAGCCCAGCTATTGCGTCACAGAATAGCTCAAAGAACGCATCTGCCTCGCTGTCAAAAAACTCTGGGTTTGGCTTTCCTTCGTGGTCGTTGGTGCATTGCATACCATCACAAATAGTGTCGAATGCAATCATAAATTTTCCTTTAATATCTTTCATCGTGTTTCGTGTTTTGAATATATCAATTGGAATGTTAAAAGTTACAAGCTGGCGCTTTTCCGCTTCGCTTACAGGCTATCTTTCTTATCGCATAGAGCTAAGTAGAGTTCATCGTACATTTCTACGTAGTCATCGTTCTTTTCAGCTTCTTCATAGCACTTATACTCTCGGTCCTTACTACCTCTATGAGTATGGTGTGCTGAAAGTTCACCTAGCTTTTCTAATAGCTTGTCAATCTTCTCTGGGGTATTGGCAGCGTCAATCTTTGACTGCATTGCCTCTTTCTTCTTTTCGAGTTTATCCCAGTGTACTGTCTTTCTTTCAGCTCTGCCTCTACCAATAGCTGCTTCAATTTCGCTTCTTTTCATCGTGTCGTGTTTTATTATGAATTATCTTTAAGTTCTTTAGGAATATCTTTCAAGTGGGTAGGCATTACCATGAACTCCTCCATTGTAACGAGGTTATGTTTCTCTGCCCACCATTGAACAAACTCTTCTGGTGTCTCATCGTTTTTGAAAGCATCCTCTAGTACTTTGCAGTCATCTCCATTCTCATCAATGTAGCTAATTCCGTACTTGTCTAAGGAAATACTTTCTACTTCCTTCTTAAATTGATCTAAATTCATCGTGTCGTGTTTTTGTGTTTCTGATCTTATATCAACTGGGTTGTTAAAAGTTACAATTCACTTCGTTC
>Ga0209953_1000522_pt1 | contig 13588 bp, 22 predicted proteins | sample SalPonred_H2O_MG_FD_185713 | JGI IMG/M metagenome (GOLD analysis project Ga0209953, IMG submission 185713) | Salt pond water microbial communities from South San Francisco under conditions of wetland restoration - Salt Pond MetaG... | ecosystem: Environmental > Aquatic > Non-marine Saline and... | reverse complement strand
TAAGACTAAAAGCTGATCGACTGAATGCTGTGGTACTACCAGATGAGTTTGCTGGAGCAACACTGGACAACACTTCTGTATTTGTAAGGGCAATCAGAGGTGCCGCAGTCACAGGCGGCACCTGGGTTAGTTATGGTGACGATAGTCCTGTGGAATACAATCTTACTGCGACAGGCTTTACCAACGGAGACGTTTTAACCACAACTTTTATTAACTCCGGCAATATGGGACAGGTATTCCGCTTTCCCGACCGTAGTATCACACAGATACAGAGAACCACAACCACTACCATAGGCGACACTTCAGAAACATTTGTCATTGCTATCGCCGCGATAGCAAGCAACAAGGAAGGTTGGGCAAGTTTAGGATGGATTGAAGTTAGATAAGATTAAGCCCCTGCTAGCTTTGGAGCACTGTTTAGGCTTTCAGGACCTAACAAATACTTGATTTCACTAGCAAGGGCTTTTGTGGTATAAAATAACTTATTATTATAAGGACTATGTCCCGATTATATCTTTATCGCTTCACAGCAATATTTATTACTTCTTGTTGATAAACTCGTAGAACTTTTCAGCGTTCTCAAGAACTTTATCAACACCAGGAATCTCTGGCATCTGTGTCTTGTTTACGATCTGTCCAGTTTCCGGATCGCGGGTAGCACTCTGCTCAAAGCCCGCAAACTTCATAGAGTATTCAAACTCTGTGAAAGCTTTGGCCATGTCAAGCACTTCTGTGCGAATCTCATAACCATTACGGTTGAACTTCACTTCTGGTGCTTTTGGAGCATACTGCTCCGCCATTGTTTTGAATTGCTCAGCCATTGCTGAGAGTTGTTGATTGATATTATCGTTCATTACTTTCTCCTCTGTGTGTGTATGTGTAATGTGTTACTAATGTAACAGGGTATTTACTTCTTGTCAATGCCTAGAATTAGATTCTTGGCTTGTTCGTGATAGCCCATTCTGTACAGATGATGTGCAGCTCGCGCTCTGCCCACGCTCTCCCAGAATCTCACAAAATTAATCCCTGCTGATCTGAGACTGTTCAAAGGTCTCAGTGCGGAGCGTGTGAACTCCACTCCATTGTGTTTGGCTTCCATTGCCGTTTGCATAGTGTTTTCCGTGTGTGTCATTTCTGTGTCTCCCACATGCGGCTCTGCATGCGGTGATATTCTTGATGAGGCGCCCTTCCAAATGCGATATTTTTCTGACGTCTTTCAAGATCAGCCAGGCTTGTGGCCTGTGACAGATATTGTTCTTCCTCTGTCTGGGACTGTTTAAGGGCTCCTTGTGAAAGCCATTTGATGAATGATTTCATTTTTTTCTCCTAATCCATCCAGTACTATTTAGCAATATATTGTGCAGGTGCACAATAATTTAATCAAATCTTAATGTCATTGTAATCACTGTACAGGCCAATAAAAGTTAAATACCCATGACGAGGATAGCATGGCACATTACAAGAGCATATTCATCTCCGATATACATCTGGGCACCCGAGGCTGTCAAGCGGATGCCCTCTGTGCTTTCCTCAAAGAACACACCTGTGATAACTTATTCCTAGTTGGAGACATTGTGGACGGCTGGCGACTGAAGAACCGCTGGTACTTCCCACAAAGCCACGCCAATGTGATACGTAGAATATTCACTGCGGCCAAGCGTGATACCAAAGTGTATTATATTTTAGGCAATCACGACGAAGCAATTCGCAAGTTTCTAAACTTTGACATCACCATAGGTCGCATCAAGATACTGAACAGATATGATTACACTGCTGTGAATGGCAAGAAGTATTTGGTAGTTCACGGCGACATGTTTGACGGACTTATGATGCCAAACAAGAAGTGGATCATGCATCTAGGCGATGCTGCCTACAACTTTCTGATATGGATGAACACACACTTCAACACTGTGAGAGGTTGGCTGGGCATGCCCTATTGGAGCTTATCTAAGTTTCTTAAAAGCAAGACCAAAAGTGCTGTGAATTTCATAAACTCATTCGAAGAGCATGTGGCCCTGTACTGTTATAACAAAGGCTATGACGGTGCCATATGCGGACACATTCATTCTGCCGTGATAAAACAGATAGACGGCATAGAATACATGAACGACGGTGACTGGGTAGAGAGCTGTTCGGCACTGGTAGAACACAGCACGGGAGAATGGGAAATCCTGTTTTATGAATACGCCAACGAGGAATACGAAGATGATTGAAATAGTAGAGCAGGTGCCTATTAGAAAAATCCTACAGTATGCCGCAATGCCACCCACCTATGCTGATGCATTAGACCTAGTAGAACTGGGCAGAGATGTAGATTGTAACGGTGTAAAAGAACCCGTTCTTATCTGGGTCAACATAATAGAAAGAACTATTAGATTAGACTCAGGCAATCACAGAGTGTATATGATGCCTCTCATGGGCTGGACACATCTGCCCTGCATCTGTAGAATAAGCAACAAGAGTGTAGGCGATCCTGCTAACGGCAGTCATTGGTATTTCTCAAGCGATATCAAGATACCGCCATACTTTAGAACAGAGTACGATGAAAGACCCAGCCTGGTTATAAAAGGAATACTAGATTGAAACTGTTATTGAATTTATTGTTATGCTGGTTAGGAGCATTTGCGTTGATGTTGATTAGTTTAGGTATTCTAGGATCGTTCTACGAAAAGCGTGAACTCCTGGAGATCACAGGCGGAAGTGGATTAACAGTTTATCTATGCTGGGTTGCAATTCTAAGTTTAGGTGTTACAATACTTCATATGCGTGCTAGAAAATAATCTAGATCTCCGCTCTAAATCACAGTGTTTAAGATTGATTACGTCTACACTAAATACTGTAGCAGGAATAGGTGCTATGAGAAAAAAGACAAGAAGCATATTAGAAGAGCTGAATAATTTACATGGGCAGAGAGACAGCGACCACATGGTCGATGCTACTGCCAATAACATCATCGAAAGTGCAATCAATCTGTTAACCAAGATACACAGCACCTACGATGCAGAAACAGCAACGGATTTAGAAAGACGCTTTCTAAACTCCATCAAGAGTGGCGATCCAAAGAAGTTCAAACGCTACATGACCAAGGTAATTGAATCAAGGAAGGCAGAATGATCCTCAAAGAAGGTGGTAATGTTTTCCCGGGCACAACGTCCTTTGATCAAAAGATAGTGCCCGATATGATGGATAAACTGAATCGGGTGCTACAGCCTCTGGGCACAGAAGTTTATCCCATAGGTTCAGGTGCCACGCCTACACCGGGCAAGATGAGTGGTGACCTAGACATGGTTATTGACTATGACCACATTGCCAAACACTTTAATTCAAAAGATCAAAAAGCCGCAAGACAGGATTTAGAACAATTGTTCTCTCAGGCAGGATTCAACACAGCCAAGACTGGCACCAGTGTTCATGTTGAAGTGCCAATGAACGGCGAAACACACCAGGTGGACATAATGGTTGTACCCAATGCGGCTCAGGCCAAGAAGTTTCATGTTCACGACATACCCAAGGATTCACAGTACAAAGGTGTTCACAAGCAGATAGCACTGGCTTATCTAGCCAAGCAGAAAGGTCTGTTATGGTCACCTTACCAAGGGCTGTTCAAGCGACTGCCTAACGGCAAGAAGGATCCCAAAGGATTCCTCACCCATGACACTGAGGAAGTGGCAAAGACCCTGCTGGGACCAAACGCCAGCTTCAAAGATTTAGGTTCATTTGAAAGCATCATGGCCGCAATGCCGGATGACGCCGCCCAACAGATGCTGGCTGACCTGCGCCAAAGCGACCCAGACAAATTCTCAGAGAGTGCTGAGCTGGCAAGGATCAAGGAACTGAGTGGGTTATGAGCATGGACTTCATTAAAGAGCTACACGAAAGCAGATTCACCCGCAACCCCAACAACGTAAAGACACTGACCTATACAGACTGTCGCGAGCGTATCTATCTTATACTGCTAGTGCTAGAAATGCTGAGACACAGCCGCAAGTTTAACCAGTGGACCAGTGCCTATTGCAAGCAAACCAAAGGCTTCGAAGAGTACAAAATCTTCAGGCTGAATGGCACAGACCTCTACAACTTCCTTTACTTTGTGGTCAGCGATAACGGATACGAAAAACTAAAGGATCCAGGCAGCGCCAAACAGATGCGCGGCCAGACCAAACTGCCGCTGAGAGAACTGCATGCATATATCAGAAACCTAGCACAGGGCAAAGAACCAGTGCTTCCTGAAAACTTTCTAATCAAGATGGAACAGGGACTGAGCATTACCAATCCTGACTACAAAGATGTGCGCAGAAACCTCAGCGACTGGAAGACACTGCGACTGGCACAGAAGCAAGCCACAGCTACCAAACTGCTGTATGCTGTTCGCGCCAAGCTGAGAAGCAGTGACGTCATAGACGACTACGAAGCGTTTGTGACAGTGAAAGACCTAGAAAGCTATTACACCGTGGATCGCGAACCGCAGATCAGTATCCCGGACATATCAACTAGTCCGCAGGACCTACAACTGTATCGTTATTTGGTGGGTTCTCGCAACCTCGCCATGCTGAAAAACTTCCTGGAACTTAGCAAGAACGGACAGACAGTGAGCGCACCAATGGTGCAGGCTTACAAACCGATCATTGAACTGGTAGATGATATCGTCAGTGCCGGACCCGGCTTTGTAACCGCACTGAAAGCACTGCGATCGAGAGCTCTAAAGAGCACTAAGTAGCAAATTTTCCCTATCAGATGATAAATACTACTAACAACGCCACTGAGCGTGGCGGGTATTTTAAGAGAAAAGGAGAAATAAAATGCCAGATTTAACAAGTGTAAGTCCATTAGCGGACAACTATCGCAAGAACGCAATCAGTAACTCAGGTGTAGGCCGTGAGTTCATCGTAAGCATTACAGCAGATGCAGATGAACTAACTGATGCAAAACTAAATGAAGCAATTGACTACTTCACTACTAACAACTACACTGCTAGCAACACAGACGGCAGTTCAGCTTGTACAGTAGGCGGACTAGGAACAGCAGATGGTACTGACTTTGACCCAACAGCAGATACAGTGGTTTATCTACGTCTTCAAACTACACAAGACCTAGACGTAACAGACTTTAATGCAGCTCAGTCGAACACTACAGCAGCAATTGTTTGTGAGTTTACGCCAAGAAACATTGGCGCAACTGCGTAAAGAATCCTAACTACCTTAGGACCCAAGCGCCACTTTTATAGTGGCGCTTTTTTTATGGCTTAAATAACTGCATGAAATTTCGTTTAATCACGCTGGTAGACATAACCGAGACAGGTGCAAGATTCAACAAGAATGATCCAGCGTGGCATCAACAACAGAACTTTATCACCGTGATGCAAACAATCGGCCTGCGGGTAAACATTCACTATGATGCTCCTCCCCAAGTCGGTAAGACCGCCGTGAAAGATCTACAGTTTGGAAGCAATTTCAAAGGCAGTCAACGAGTATGGCAATTCGAATTCGAAACTGATTTTGAAAATGCTCTGGATATGGAGATGCTGTTGCGTGACTTTGATCTGATTCCTATCATCACAGGACTGGAAGAGTCTGCCAAGTTCCAAGATCCTGTGTTCATAACCAACGATCCCAAGCATCGTAATATCCTGTTTATAAACTGCGCTGATTAGTCCTGCCCTGCAGAGAGTAAATAACAATGTACACTAGTACAAGGCAACACAAGGCTATCTCTACTACAAACAATAAGGCCAACCATGAGTTTACTTAAACATATATTCTCGGAGCGGGAACAGGGGGAGACGAGAGATGGCAGACACAACGCCAACCACACAACTAGAAAAAGAAAGCCTAGAAGCACACGTAGATCTATGTGCAATTCGTTATGCTAATCTTGATAAAAGATTAACCAACGTTGAAAACAAGATTGACGAAGTACATGAAGACATCAAAGATGGCAATCAATCAATGATCAAAGTATTGATTGGCGCCGCAGGTACTATCGTAGCAGGTTTACTTTCCACCATCGTTGTTCTATTAATGAACTTCTAAACTCGATAAATAACTTTATGTTATTAAGAGAGTTATTCGACACACTTGAAGAAAGTCAGGTTTGGGCACGTTCCGGAAAAAAGGTGGTGCGCAAATATAGATGCTCAGGCGGCCAACGCAAAGGACGCATCGTTTCTAATATATCTCAGTGTTTTGCTCCTATCAATGCCAAGAAGAGAGCACAGATGAAGCGCACCAAAGCTCGACTAGGTGGTCGCATGGCACGCAAGGCCAAGAGAACCAAAAGAATGAATCCAGCTTCACGCAGAGTACAGAGCATGAACAAAGCGAGAAGAGGCAAATGAAATTGAGAGAACTGTTTGAAGGTGTGGTTCCTGCATTTTCCAAGAGCGGTAGCAAAACCACACGCAAATACAAGTGCACCAGTGGACCTCGCAAAGGCAGAATAGTGGCCAAGGCCAGCACCTGTTCTGCACCAAAGAATGTTAAAGCCAGTGTGGGCCTTAAGAGAACAAAGGCCAAGAAAGGCAGCACGATGGGAGTAAAAGCTCGCAGAACAAAGAGAGCAAACCCAGCTTCGGTAAGGGCGGCCAAGAGCAATCGCGCAATGAAGAGACGCAGTAGACGGAGATCAAGAATATGAAAATGACGGAGATAACAGAAACGGTTTTGCAGGACCTCGTAGTTGCCAAAGACGATGCACAAACCACAGTGTTGCAAGATCCTAAAACCAAAGTTACCGTGAACGTTCCCAAGCAGGCAGGCAAGCAGGGAATGATCAAAGCCAATGACAAAGGCGAGTTTGAATTTAATCCAGAAGAAGAAGGCGAGTCAGAACAGACCCTCAAGCCTGGCACAACAGTCAAGGCAGTTGCACCAAAATGAAACTGAACGATCTGGTAGGTGAGTTTGGAATCTATACCACAGGTGAAGAACAGACACTGCTAGATCAATTTGAAGGTCCCGCACTGCTGGCACAGTTTGATCAAAGACAATCATTCATTATAGAAGGCCTAATCAAAAAGAGCCTAATAAGTAAGGTTAACGTTAATGGACAAGTGTATTTGGTCAAGAATGAAATCTAAGAAACTGATACAAGATCTCGAAGACATAATGAAATCAGAGCTGCTGAACTATTCTTTCCCCAGCATCTCAGCAGATTCAATCAGAATCAAAAATTATTCTGTGGGCGAAACCAAGCAGGGATTCACGGTGTATCACAGAAAAAAGCCCGTAGCCAGCACCTACTTCAAAAAGAGTGCCATCGCAATCGCCAAATGTCTTTCCGAAGATGACGATCAAACCGCAAAGATCTTGGAGTTGGATGACCTTGCCAGCAAATACTATACGGATTTACTCATATTCCAGAACACACTAAAGAAAAATACCCAAAAAGAAATGATAGAATCTCGCAGGGCAAGAATTTCCAAGACAGCAAGGCATGCGGCATACTACACCAAGCAGATAGAAAAGTTCGTCTATAAAAGATAAATAAATTTATATTCAGCCAGGAAACACAAAATGAATATTACAGAGTTTACAAAACCAAAGACAGCGGCATCGCTCAATGAAAGCCTTGCAAAGACATATGGTGAGAAATTGAACCTCGCCAAGTTTACCAATGAGCAATTGGAAGACTTCAGAAACAGACTACGCACCAAAATCAGTCAAACGGAAACAAACGAAAGTTATGACAGCGTTCTCAAAGATGGCTATCAAAAAGATCGCATGTTTCTCGATGTGATTGTGGCAGAACTGGAAGAGCGTTACGAAACAAACGGCACTGTTACCACAATCAAAGAAGGTGCAGAAGACGAAGCTGAAATCGTAATGGCAACCAAGGACATGGTTGATCGTGTTACTGGTTGGATGGAAGACACCGCTGAAATGCAAACGGAAAGCATGTTGGAACTGGCTGATGCTATCCGAGACGAAATGGGCAGTGAGAAGTCCGAAGAATTTGTAAACATGATGAAGCCTGCGCTTGAGCAACTGTATACCACAATGGAAACAACACGCCAAACACTAACATCTGGTGTTGGCATGCTTACAGGCGAAGGTGGTGCTCCAGACATGATGGGCGCTGATGACGAAATGGACATGGACATGGAACCAACTGATAACATGGACATGGACACTGACATAGGCGACCTTGAAGGTGGTGACGAGTTTGGTGCCACAGACGTAGCGGCAGGCGGTGAAGAAGAAGCTGGTCGTGAAAAGCGCGAATCGGTACAACGTTCAAAAAAAAAGTAACAGAGAACATAGATACTAATGCTATCTATAGGATCCTTGATCATCTCAAGGATCGCAAGGTTCTCAATCTCAGCATAGATAAACTGTCAAACCTTATGCGCAAGCAGGGAAGAGGTCAGTTTTCCTATGACGTATTCAAAGCCGCATATGATTCAGACCCTAAACTGCAAGAGATTGTGAAAAACTTTGATCAAGAAGTTATCAATCTCAAAGGTGACGGCTCCACAGACGACCTTCCAGCCACACAGGGCGGCGAAGGCGACAGTGACACTGTAAGTCAAATGGCAAAGTCAGCAACTGATCTCGGAAAAAGTATTTGACAACGACTCAAAACTAAGTTATACTTAACTCATGAGTCTTATAAAACCCAAATATGACTACACTGTTCTCAAGCGTGTAGAGGAAGATGGCAAGCGTAGATACGCTACTCCCACAGGAAAACCAGTCCCTTCAGTAACCACAATCTTGGATGCTACCAAAGACAAAACACATCTTATTGCGTGGCGCAAACGTGTTGGCGAAAAGAAAGCACAAGAGATTGTGACCGAAGCCGCAGGTGTGGGTACTCGCATGCATACCTATCTTGAAAAATATATCGAGACAGGTGAATGGCCCGAAGCCGGCGGCAATCCTTACGCACAACAGGCACACGCAATGGCGGCACAAATCCGTGACAATGCTCTGGCAGATGTAGACGAGATATGGGGCAGTGAAGTAGCTCTGTATGTGCCTAACATGTACGCAGGCACCACTGACCTTGTAGGACAATACAAGGGACAGCCCTGCATTATGGATTTCAAGCAGTCTAACAAACCCAAGAAACCAGAATGGGTTTACGACTATTATCTGCAATTGGTAGCCTATGCAGAAGCACACAATGCTGTGCATGACACTGACATATGTGAAGGGCACGTGTTCATGTGCTGTCGCGATCTAACCTATCAACAGTTCGACATTTGGCCCGACGAGTATGCCGAATGGCGTCATGAATGGTACAACAGAGTCTACGAATACTACGAAAAGTTTGCCTAAGAACGCATAAATACATTTATTAATGCGAGGAGTAATACATGGCAGTCGTTTCCATTTCAAGGATTCAGGTTCGTAGAGGACGTAAACTGGAAGGCACAGGGTTACCACAGCTGGCATCCGGAGAATTTGGCTGGGCTGTAGACACACAAGAACTTTATATCGGAAACGGATCAGTTGCTGAAGGTGCTCCTCTAGTAGGCAACACAAAAATTCTTACTGAAAACGATAACATTCTTGCATTTGCCAGCCTATATGAATACAAAGCTGGATCATTAATCACAGGATTCGACGCTAACAATCCTATTCAACGCACCATCCAAGAACGTCTTGACGAGAGTGTGACTGTTAAAAGCTTTGGAGCTACAGGCAACGGCACAGACCAAACTGCACAGCTTCAAAGAGCAATCAACCAACTGTTTGATAGACAAGGTGCGCCGTTTAACACTGGCGCAAGAATGGTGCTAGAAATAAATGCAGGTGATTATCTTATTTCGGACACGATAACTTTACCACCTAATTGTGTGCTGAAAGGAGCCGGCAAAGGAAGAACGGTAATAACAAAAAACACTCCTGGACCTGCCTTTCAAACTGTTACCGCTACCAACGGAAATACTGCATCACCAGGAAATGTTGATGTGCAAGGCCTAACCTTATTGCTAAACTCAGCGTCTGGATTTCTTATAGAGTCTTGCACTAATTCTGTGTTTAAAGATATTGAAGTATCTGGAGAATGGTCTCTGGGAGATGGCGAAGATCTAGATTTATACGGATTCAAACTGGAAAGTGTTTCGCAAGAAACAAAAGACAATGTGTTTGACGATATTAAAATGAACGGAGTAAGCGAAGGTTTTTACAGTGTTTATGATGTCAACAACAACAAAATAATCAATAGTGATTTTGCAGAGTGTAACAGAGCTATCAGTTTTGGACAATCGATGACAATCGGTGCCGACAGAAAGAAAGAAGGACCGTCAAGAAACCTTATTCAGAACAATGTGTTTGATTTGATTTCCGATTCGGCAATCTTGATAGAAACCGGCGATAACAATTTGCTTGAAAGCAATAAATTCTATACCGTAGGATATAACTACACTAACGATGTGTTTGACAAGAGAGATCCTATTGCTCCAGTAGTGGAATGCGGTGTTGACACAAAAGGTAACACCAGTGTGAGTGACTGGTTTGAAAGAACACAAGAATATGCGCTAGGAGCACTGTATAATACCTTTGTTCCTTATGTGGCAGAAATAAAGGGTCCGGTGCACTTCACAAATTCTTTTGTGAATAGGCTCGACATCCAACAGATAACACAACCGGCTACCCTTATTAAGCTTCCAGCAGAAGAAACTGGTAACATTAAAATCGAGTATGTATACAAGAGTGGAGAGTATAATTCGATCAGAAAAGGAACTTTAGATATTCTAGTAGACCCAACCACGATATCTAAGACTTTAACAGATGAGTACTCTTTTGCGGGTAACAATGCCATAGAAGAACAATTAGAGTTCGGTGCAGAATTATTTGACGAAAACAATGACGGTGCCATTGACAGCATCGGTATATCAGTGTTAAACTTATCCTTTAACGATCAGGCAGAACTTTCATTCTCAATTAGCACTTTTAGATAAATGTTTGAAAAAAAATACGAATCGCGTCTCGTGCTTTGGCACGAATTTAGAGAATATCTCGAAACCGCTGAGGATCCGTTCCGGTCAGTGATTGACTTCTATAAGTCGGCACCTTTGGTTTCTATACAGACTGACCCTTATGATCAGTCTACATGGCCTGCACCGTGGGAAATTTTAAGAGAAAATTTATATTGTGAGTTTGTAAAATTGTTAGCAATATGTTACACCCTTCAATTAACCGAGCGTTTAAATGGGGAAACCTTTGGGATACATATTGTACGTGACGACAATAATTCAGACACATTATTTTTGTTGTTCGTAGGAGATACCTGCATTGGATACGACTATGACACACCTGTTCTAGTATCAGAACTACCCAAGGATTTGCATTTCGAGACGAGCTACGTAATGCCCGCTCTTCAGTAAATACTCGGTTACGAAAAAGAAAAAAGAAAGGAAGAATAATGACGCAAGTGACTAAGCGAGATGGCCACAAAGAGCCTCTAGACATCGAAAAGCTACACAAAGTTGTCTTTTATGCCTGCGATGGCATTACAGGTGTTAGTCCCAGTGAAGTAGAAATCAAAAGCCAAATCCAGTTTTATAACGGAATTACCACAGACGAAATTCAAGAAACCCTAATTAAAGCCGCTAGCGATTTGATTTCAGAGGACACTCCTAACTATCAGTATGTAGGCGGTAGATTGATCAATTACGGGCTGAGAAAAACTGTGTATGGCAGTTACGAACCCTGTGCAGTTATCGACCTAGTAAAGAAAAATGTAGAGCGCGGTTACTATGATCCTGTGCTGTTAGAAGCATACGACCAAGAAGAATGGGATCGCATAGACAGCTTCATACATCACAAAAGAGACGAGAACCTTACCTATGTGGCAATGGAACAGTTGCGTGGCAAGTACCTAGCACAAAACAGAGTAACCGGTGAGATCTTTGAAACACCGCAGATGTGTTACATTCTAATTGCGGCCACCCTGTTTATGAATTACGATCCAGCAGAACGCCTGCACTGGATCAAAGAATATTACGACGCTATCTCCAATCACGATATCAGTCTGCCTACTCCTGTAATGGCAGGTGTTCGCACACCACAGCGCCAGTTCAGTAGTTGTGTTCTTATTGAAACAGGTGACAGCCTGGACAGCATCAATGCCACAGCCGCAAGTGTGGTCAAGTATGTAAGCCAGAAAGCAGGTATTGGTATTGGAGCAGGAAGCATTCGAGCTATTGGCTCTCCTATTCGCAAGGGCGATGCTTACCACACAGGCGTGATTCCTTTTTACAAACACTTTCAGAGCGCAGTAAAGAGTTGCAGTCAAGGTGGGGTACGTGGCGGCGCCGCAACCCTTTACTATCCTGTTTGGCATTACGAAGTAGAAGATCTATTGGTATTGAAGAACAATAAAGGCACTGAAGACAATCGTGTGCGCCATATGGATTACGGTGTACAGTTTAACAAGTTGATGTATGAAAGATTGATACAGGGCGGAGACATAACCCTTTTCTCGCCTCACGACGTTCCTGGACTGTACGAAGCGTTCTTTGCCGATCAAGAACTGTTTCGCGAACTGTACGAGAGAGCAGAGCGCAACAACAAATTACGCAAGAAGACTGTGAAAGCCACTGACCTATTTAGTGCCTTTATGGAAGAGCGCAAGAACACCGGTCGCATCTATTTACAGAATGTTGATAACGCAAACGATCACGGCAGTTTCATTCCAGAGCTGGCTCCAATTAGACAATCAAATCTTTGTGCAGAAATTGATTTGCCAACCAAGCCGCTGAACGATCTTAACGATCCTGAAGGTGAGATCAGTCTGTGTACACTGAGCGCAATCAACTGGGGCAACATCAAGCATCCGGAAGACTTTGAAAAAACCTGCGAACTGGCTGTTAGAGGATTGGATGCACTGTTAAGCTATCAGGACTATCCCGTGTTAGCCGCGCAGTTAAGCACAGAGAAGCGTAGACCTTTGGGTGTGGGCATCATTAACTTTGCATACTGGCTGGCCAAGCAGGGACTGAATTATCAAGACATAGACGAGCAGGGACTGGCTGTGGTAGACGAATGGGCAGAAGCATGGAGCTACTACCTAATCAAAGCCAGTGCTAAACTGGCAGAAGAGTTTGGAGCCTGTCCAGGCACACCAGAAACCAAGTATGGACAAGGCATCACTCCTAACCAAACCTACTCCAAGAACCTAGACGAAATACTGCCACACCGTGAAAGACAGGACTGGGCAGGATTGCGCAAGCAGTTGGAAGCCACAGGAATCCGCAATTCAACCCTGATGGCACTCATGCCCAGCGAAACCAGTTCGCAGATTGCTAATGCAACTAATGGAATTGAGCCGCCGCGCAGTATGATTTCTGTGAAGCAGAGCAAGCACGGTGTTCTCAAGCAGGTAGTGCCAGAGTACAAGAAGCTTAAGAACAAATATGATTTACTTTGGGATCAACGTAGTCCCGAAGGTTATCTTAAAATTATGTCGGTGTTACAGAAATACATTGATCAAGGCGTCAGTGTAAACACCAGCTATAATCCTACCTATTTCGATGATGAAAAGATTCCAATGAGTGTGATGTTGCAACATCTCATCATGTTCTATCGTTTAGGCGGCAAGCAGTTGTATTATTTCAACACGTTTGATGGCCAAGGCGAGC
>Ga0209953_1000520_pt1 | contig 13614 bp, 15 predicted proteins | sample SalPonred_H2O_MG_FD_185713 | JGI IMG/M metagenome (GOLD analysis project Ga0209953, IMG submission 185713) | Salt pond water microbial communities from South San Francisco under conditions of wetland restoration - Salt Pond MetaG... | ecosystem: Environmental > Aquatic > Non-marine Saline and... | reverse complement strand
TCATCGCTCAAGGGACGGCAGACGAGGTCGTTCTGCCATGGCCGAACGCGATGATCCAAGAGCAGTGGTGCCAGGGTGGCGCGACGGTGAGCTTCCTGTGGATGGGAGATGTCAACCACGAGCAGGCTGCTCACGTCTCTGGCCCTGCAGCCGTTTCGTGGATCGCAGATCGTTTCGCAGGGCGACCGGCGGTTCGCACCTGTGACGTTGCACCGCCGGTGCCCCCTCGCCCGCCTGCTACTCCCTGACGTCGATCGCCTGAACTCAATCGCTAGGACAGCGGGTGCGTCCTTTCCCGTCGGTTCGATCGACCACGTGCTGATCCAACGGCTTGCCACACATCGGGCAGTTGGCAGGCGTGGCTTCCGGGCTCGTGCGTGGTTCGTCCACCGGACTGTGTTCGGCGGGGCCGTAAAACATCACCATTAGTCGCATAAACCAGTTCGGACGTTTGGTAGCCATCGGGCTCACATCCCTTGCTTGAGTTACAGCGACCGTAGCGCCGTTTGCCCAAGACCGCTCAGGACATATGGGGCATTACCTAAACCCGGACGCAATGTTCACCCTTTTCAGTCACCGAATGTCCAGCCGGTGTGGGCATTGCCCGGACTTGACGTGTACTGCGCTCTGGCGAGTCGCTGCTCTGCGGGTTGAAGGTCGATATGTCGGATCCTTCGGTGGCTGCTTCGGCACCGCTGATTGCGATCTGACTCCACGGCAACAAGGCCTTCGGACACCACAGGAGAGTCATGATCGACGAAAGCAGACAGCAGTCGCATTCGCGCTTGGGAAGTAGCAAGCGCTTCCGAAAATCGCATGCGCTTCTCTCGTTAGCCACAGCGTTAGGTCTGGTGTTCGGCGGCCTGGTACTTGCGACACCAGGGCAGGCCGATCAAGAAGCTCAGTCGCATGAGGAGGGTGCATCAGAAAGCGGCGAAGAGGCCACCGTGCCCGCGGAGAATCAAGATGGCGACTCGATCGAAGAGGAATCCGAGTCACCGCCTGAGGATTTGAACGAGAAGAAGCCTTCCGACGGTCGAGTTTGCGACGGCCTGGACTCGGGGAAAATCGATACGACCGGGGATCCAGAGTCCGTGGACATCCCGAACGCCCAAGCTCCACTGCCTGCGGGCAATGTCATCGTCCAGTACTGCGTGAAAGCCGGCTCCGCTCGAGGTGGCACCGGCGGTCCGGTGTATGTGCCGGTGAACCCAGGCGAAACCTCCCTCACTCTTGTTTACCCGAGCGGGAAGGCGATCAGTCATTACTCGTTTGCTTACGAGCCGGCACCATTGGGTGATCTGGAACTGGTGAAGTCACTCAAAGGTGGTCCTGAGGATTACACCGGTCCGTTCACGATCGAGTATTCCTGTTCGATGGATGATGCAATAGGGAAGTCCGGTTCCAAGGAAATCGCAGCAGGCTCCTCTGCAATGGTTATGGATATCCCCGCTGGGTCCAAGTGTGTGGTCAGCGAACCTTCGCTGCCGGCCCCGCCTACTGGCTATGCCTTCGGCGATCCGTCCTTCGATCCGTCGGCCACCGTAAACATCACTTCGGGGGAGATGACCACCGTCACGACGCAAAACTCTCTCGAGCGGAGCAGTGGTTCACTTCAGATTCTCAAGGAACTCAAGAATCCTGACGACGCAAAAGTTCCAGACACCTTTGGAATCGACTACGCGTGCATGATCGGTGACGAGGTAACCAAGTCGGGGTCGGAAGATGTCACTCCAGGCATGACCGGTGTGACTGTTTCGGATATTCCGACAGGTTCCACGTGCACTGTCACCGAGCAGGAGAGGCCGATGATCCCCGGGTTCACCTGGGCCAATCCGTCCTACGATCCGCGATCTGGTGCAGTGGACATCGAGTCCGACGGACAGACCTACATGGTCAAGGTCATCAACCAGATCTTCAAGGACAACCCCGGTAGAGGCCAGTTAGAGCTGGCGAAGAATCTGTCGGGTGGTCCGGAGAGCTACACCGGTCCGTTCACGCTGAAGTATGTCTGCAGCAAGGAAGGCCACGATGACGTTTCCGGTTCTAGGATCGTCGACGCCGGATCGTCGGCGATGATCTCGGATATTCGTCCAGGATCGGACTGCGTGGTCAGTGAACCGAATCTGCCGAACCCACCGAACGCATATTCCTTCGGTGAACCAACCTTCGATCCGTCGAACTCGGTGAAGATCAAGAGCAAGGAAAAGGTCACCGTGACCACTCAGAACACTCTCACCAGGGATGAGGGCAATCTGCGGATCACCAAGGCCCTGACCGGTACGCCGCCGGACTTCGATCCGGAGTTCGATATCTCCTACCTGTGCACATCAACAGGAGAGGAGGACATTTTCGGATCGACAACGGTGACTGCCGGAGGAACCGTTGAAGTGCCGACCGAGGGCAGCATTCCTGGTGGGTATGAGTGCGCTGTGACAGAGGGCGGGCTACCGACCCTTCCTGCTGGGTACACCTGGAACACCCCGGGGTATACCAACAACCAAGGAACAGATCCGGGGAACGTGGTGACGATCGTAAAGAACAACGCGACCCCGCCGGATCAGGAACTGCCGGTCGATCAGATGGCCACAGTGAACATCGCCAACTCGGCGACGTTCTCCTCGGTGCCGGTCGTTCCGTCATCTGGATCCGGGTCAGGAACGGGTGCGCTGACGGTTAGCAAGACGCTCAATGGCGCACCGGCTGGTTTCACACCGTCATTTACTGTCGCGTGGTCGTGCTCCGGAAGCACGGGAAGCCTGTCTGGTGAGTTGTCATTGGCAGCGGGTGGTTCCGCCTCGGTGTTCAACGTGCCGAACGGGTACTCCTGCTCGGTATCGGAGAACGCTCTGCCGGCCGCACCAGTTGGATTTTCGTGGCAGACACCTCAGGTTGCCGGTTCACCGACACCGACCATCACGGACAACTCGACGGTGAGTGTCACGGTCATCAACTCCTTGGTGGCTGACGAAGTGGCACCGGTCGAACCGGCAAGCCCTGTAGAGCCGGCCAGCCCGGTCACTCCAGAAAGTCCCGTCCAGGTAGGTCCTGCTGGGGTTCCCACGGTGGTGCCGGCTGGTGGCGGGGCAGCGGTCGCTGCGCTCGATGATCAACCGGTGTGGTTGTTCTTGGTCATCGTGATTGGTATGTCGTTGGCAATTGCTGGAGCGGCGTATCTGATGCGTCAGGACTAGTAGCGCAAGAACGCTGAAGGGGCGCGGATCGCAGGTGATCTGCGCCCCTTCATTGCGTGCGTCACCTGCGCGGCAGGATTAGCCCGTGGTCGAGCATGAGCTGAGTATTCAGGAACGCTTCTATCCAGAATCAACGTGTTTTGGATGCGGTCAATCGAATCCGGAGGGATTGCGCATCCGAAGCTTCGAGAGCGGCGAGGCAGTGGTGGCTTCTTTTGAACCCGGACCCCAACACACCAACGGTATGGGTTCTCTCAACGGCGGCATCATCGCGACGCTTCTCGATTGCCACTCCGGCGCTGCGGTGCTCTCGCAGTCAGCACGGGCCACAGGAATATTGACGGAACTTTGGGTCACCGCAGGCCTGGAACTGCGATATCGGCTACCAACATTTTTGGATATGCCGGTTGAGTTGCACGCTGTGATCACTGAACGGTCTGAGAATTCGATGTGGGTGAAGGCGTCGTTGAGTTATGACGGCAAAACGCGCGTTCAAGCCGAATCTCGCTGGGCTCCGATTCCCCGCCGTTCGTGAGCCTGCGGTGGCGGGTGAAGCTATCTCGCTTAAAGTCGGGGTTCTCAATCTGACGGGTCTCGCAGGTAGCCGATCAGATTGCGGGCTTATCGAAGCGGCGTCCTGAGCATTGCCTACTTGGCGGGCGTCAGTAATTCCACGTCCGCCACCGGTTGCACCGAGAGCTGGACATCGTTGCCGACAATGCAAGAAAGGACATGTCCACCCGAGGTTCTGTCAGCGGTCAGACCGTGCAAGTGCAGGCCATCTTGTCCAACACCCAATGCATTCTTGCCTTGCCAGAATCCCACGAGCACGGCACGGGCACCATCAAGATCAAAAGTAGTTTGCTCGGCGATCGTTTGACTCAAAGGCTGATAGGGAGGTGGATCGGCGGTGATGCTACGAGTTGATAGTTCGGTGAACGTGCCGCGAACTCGCACGGCAACGATGCCGTTCGTGCGGTCTGCCTCTCGCTGGATGAGAGGTGCGAGGTCGCTGCACTCGGTGCCCGGGGGGATCGGTGAATTTACCGTTGGGCGGAAACGTATCGCTTGCATGAACGGTGTTGCTGTGTTCGCCGCTACGAGGCGCGGGGTCCCATCCGGGCGGACTCGGTAAACCTCACCGCCGACCATCACAAGTTCTCCGTCGAGGTTTGCGAACGTTCCCAGCCCGATCGTGTTATCGGCTGCGATCTCACCGACGGTGGTGAGACCTGTGAAGTCAGGTTGCGTCAGGTAGTCATAGGTCCCCACCTGATGTAGCTGTCCACCTGTCGAATCTGCTGGGGCAGGTCCGGCAGCAAGTAGCAGCGCTGTCGCGGCCGCCGCGGCGCCCATAAGGATCAGCAGGCTCCTGGAGAGTGTCATTCGCGGACGCTATCGGGAACTCCCAACACCTCCGATAGTCGGTTCACTTCGCGTTGGATAAGCGCGAAGTTCGAATCACGCACGGTCGGAAGGTGGAAACGCGCTTCCCGAACCTGGTGATAGTCCAGTTCGGCGATGAGGAGTTCAGGTTGATCACCCGCCTGCTGGAGAACTCGGCCGTGCGCATCGATGATTGCCGACCCACCCCAGAAGCGGTTCACTCCCTCATCGCCGACACGGTTTGTCATCACAACTGGCATCCCGTACATCATCGCGTAGAAGCGCACAGCCAGATCCCACCCGTTGGGGTTGGAAAACTCACCGTCCACCGCGTCGATCGAGGAACTAATCGGAACGCTCAACAAAGTCGCGCCGTTCATGGCTGCAAGGTGAACCAGAGCTGGATTCCACGCATCGGCGCAGATCAAAATCGCGTAGCGCCACGTATCATCAAGTTGCGCCGTTTCCATGAATCGTCCTGTCGCGAAGTGCTTGTTTTCATCGAGGTTGCCATACGAGGGCAAGTTCACCTTGCGGTGCAGGTGTCTGATCTCACCGTTGCGAACCGCAAGGGTTGCGTTATAGAACTGCGCTGCCGGCCCCTCCTCAATAAAGCCAAACTGCGTAGTGATGTCTTCTGAAGCTTCGGCAATCTGCCTTACAACCTTCGAGTGGCGCGAACGGGCCAACTGGAAACTCTCATCGGAAAGGGTGTAGCCCGTCAGTGACAACTCCGGGAAGACGACTAAGTCGCAACCCTGCGCCCTTGCTTGCGCGATGTAGTCAAGATGGGCTTCCAGGTTCGTGTTGATGTCTTCTGGAACGGTAGAAATCTGGGCTGCGGCGACGCTGAGTTTCTCCGGCATGGGTGAATTCTGGTGTTACGGCCACCCGAACCGCATGTCGAGGGGAACTTTTCAGCAAAATCGTTGTGTTAGTCGTCGCGAAGCTGAATGAAGGTCAGCACAGCGATCACGGCGGAGATGGCCGCCGCCCCGAGCAAGACAAACGTGAGAGTGTCAAAACCTAGGGCGAAGACGCGAACCAAGCCCGCGCCGGTGAACATGAGTACAGCGAAGATCTGCAGGAAGAGCGAGAAGCGCAGTCGGCGGGTTTCATCCACCGCAGCACAGTACCGGTTTGTTGGTTCTCGGGTACTGCTTAAGAGGTGATGTCCTTGCGGTCGAAGCGCAGCACCGCGATGCCGACCAGAATTGCGAAGGCCATCAGGTTGTAAGCCAGACCGATCGCCATCTGGTTCCACATGATTATTGGATTAAGAGCATCCACCCACGCGGTTCCGTAGTCACCGGGCAGGAAGCGGCGCAGCGTTCCGAGGGCGTCGATGGCGTCGAGAATGTTGAGGACGATTACCACCACCACGGCGGTTCCGACCGCCCCGAGAGGGACGTCCGTTAGCACGCTCATTAAGAACGCTAGGGCGGCAGGGAAAAGCAAGGTGATGGCGATGTACGTGGTGATGATCGACAGGCGCTGCAGTGATTCACCCTGGGTGAATGCTCCACCGAAGGGACTGGCGAGTGGACCTGTCCCAAAGGCGACAGCGCCGATAGCCCAAGACACGACCACCAAAGTCAGCAGCGTGATCGCAGTGAGAATCAACCCGACGATCGCCTTGGTTCGCAATAGTTTGCGTCGCGGCACGGGTGCGACGAGCAGGTAGCGAAGGGTCGACCAGCTGGCTTCACTGGCCACCGTGTCCCCGAGGAACATTGCAGCGATGATGACCAGTAGGAAACCGGATGAGAACAGCAGCATGGTGAGCGCGAAATTCCAGGCCCCGCTGGTCGCCAAACCGACGAGGTCGAAACCACCATCGCCGAATCCACCGCCTTGGTTCCCGCCTCCGTTGCCTCCCGACGAAGGGCCGAACTTCACCGCTGCGACCACGATGAGCGGAAGGGCAACCACGAGCACGAAGGCAACGAGGGTGCGGCGACGTTTCACCTGACGGATCAACTCCACGCCAATGCCGAGGGTGTCTTGGCGCGAGTATTCGAGATTCCTAACGGTCATGAGGTCACCACCTCGTGGCCTTCGCCGACGATCTCCATGAAAACGTCTTCCAGGCGCACGCCGCTTCTCCCCGCAAGAAGTTCGGCGACCGTGCCCTGGGCGATGAGAGTTCCGTGATGCATGACCACTACATGCGAACAGGTTTGCTCCACCTCACTGAGCAAGTGGGAGGAAATAACGACGGTGCGCCCACTCGCGGCGTAATTTTGCAGCACCGAGCGCATTTCGCGGATCTGTGGCGGATCCAGACCGTTCGTAGGTTCATCAAGCACGAGGACATCGGGCATGCCAAGCATTGCCTGCGCTATGCCCAGACGTTGACGCATGCCTTGGCTGTAGGTGCGGACCTTGCGGTCGATCGCGGAGCCGAGGCCAGCAATATCCAGGACGTAGTCCAGGTTGGGATCGACTTGCTCGCGCCCGCTTGCCTTCCAGTACAGCCGCAAGTTCTCTCGGCCGGAAAGATGTGGCAAGAATCCTGGACCTTCGATGAAGGAACCGATATGCGCGAGTGTTGCGGCGCCCGGAAAGACTGGCTGACCGAACACGTAGGCGTTGCCGCTGCTGGGGTAGATGAGCCCCATGACCATACGCATGGTGGTGGTCTTGCCTGCCCCGTTGGGGCCAAGGAGTCCGAGGACCACGCCCTTGGGAACGTGGAAAGTGACGTCGCTAACGGCGTGCACCCCGCCCTTGAAGTGCTTGGACAAGCCTTCGACGGCAATAGGGACCTCGGCCAGATCGCTGCGGGATTGTGCGCGAACTCCGCCGGGACGAAGCAGTCGCACCGCGACGGCAATGACGATCGCGATGATCACCGCGATCAGCGGCCATAGCCAGATCGGCAGACCGGAAGATTCAGAGGTCATGTCACCTAGCGGAATGCGCACGCTGGAATCAACGAGGCCGATGGAATACACGGCCGGCCCTGGCGGCATGCGGAACGCCTGATCCGTGGTGCCCACCACCACGGCTACTCGTTCACCAGCGGCAACGTCCGCCACGATCGCAGGAAGTTCGATATCGATCACCTGTGGAGTAGGCCCCACTGCACTCAGCCGGATCGGCGCCACCAGACCATTTGGCAGGACGGGCCGATCGGTGCCACCGACGATGCGCAAACTCGCAAACAACGTTACGTCTTCAACGGGCGCAGCACTGGAGATCTCGAGTGAGACGGTGGGTGATCCGATGATGCGCACGGCTTCGGCAAGTGGTTCAGAGGCGAAGGTTGCGCTTTGATTGGGCAAGGGGAGTGCAAGCAAACCTCCCGCAAGACCCGCAAGGCCACCGGCGCCCGGCAATGACGAGATGGCGGCAGGCACCCCGCCGGCGGGCGCAAGGACTTGCTGAGTGGGTCCAGTGATTGCGATCTCTTGAGCGCTCGAGCCGAATAGCCCGGGGTAGTCATCGCTGGTCAGGATTTGGATCGCGGTGTCGCCCTGATTGCCGAATGCGGACCCTTCCACGAGTGATGCTTCGAATGCCGAGGAGATGGCTGGTCCATTTGCCAGATGCGCGTCGAACCACTGCACATTGAGTTCGCGTAACCGCTTCGTCTCGTCGACACCACCATCGTGACCTTCCGCGTGCCAGACCACCTTGACGGCGTCATTGACCACCCCGATCTGCTCGGCGTTCGCGTTCGTCTGGGCGAGAGGGAACAGCGAATCTGACTGCCCCCCGCCAAGCAAGGTGGGCACGGTGATGCGGTCAGTGATGCTGGCGGGTGAGGACGCTGCCATCAGTTCACGGGCTTGGTCGGTGAGAACACCATCGGCCGCAGCGGTGGAATAGGCCGCGCACCAGTCAGGCGCAAAGCGGCCACAGTCGGTGACTTCGCCATTGTCGTTGAGCAACCCAGCGCTGAAGAACAACCCACTCCACAGTTGCTTGAAGACCCCGACCTCACTGGCCGCCGGAGGGTTCAGCACCGATTGGCCGAAAAGTGACGACTGAAGATCGTTCCATGTGATGTCTGCGCTGACCGCGTCTACCCGATCGTCGTAACCAGCGATCATCAAGGAAAGCGCACCGCCATAGGAGCCACCTGCGAAACCCACGCGCGGATCTCCTGGCGCGTCACGGGTGACGGCATCTTGCGTAGCGAGGTAGTCAATGACCGAAGCTGCGTCGGCGATCTCGAAGTCGGGTGCATTCATCGAGATCGTGCCGGAGGATTCCCCGAAACCACGTGCGCTGTACGCCAAGACGACGAATCCCTGGTCGACTAGGAGCTCGGCGTCCTCGGCTACCGATTTCTTATCTCCTCCAAAACCGTGGGCGAGTACTACTGCTGGAGCAGGTGAGCTGGCCGGAAGGTACAGATCAGCGTCGATCTGCACGGGGGAGGTATCGGTGGCGCTGGTCGGTCCACCGGTGATCGTCAGCGGCTGCGGCGTCTCGGCAGCCTGCGCTTGGGTGATAGCCAGCGTCGAAGGTAGCGCCAAGCCGGCGATAACTCCCACGGCGAGCGCCACCGGCCGACCACGCTTCACCACCTATTCAGCATACGTTCGCCACGAACTCGCGCTCACCGGACAAGAGTCCCGGATGATCTAGTGTTTGAGTACCGGCGTTGAGGGAGATGTAATGCGTGCAGTAGCCATGGTTGGTTCGTCCGTATTGGTGATCGGGGTTCTCGCCGGTTGCTCGAGCAGCGACGACGAAATGGTCGGCGGGATGACCGAGTGCACCCTGGAGATCGTGGGTGACGCGGCGGAGGAGTACGCAGCCACCCTCGGGGAAGGCGCCAACAACTACGAAGTCGAGAACGTGGAATGCGCCGATGGCTGGGCGGTGACCGCCGGCATCCTCGGTGATGGATCCGGGCAGGGCGCGCCAACTGCGTTCATCTTCGAGGCCGAGGGCCAGTTCTGGGTTCCACGGACCCAGGAAGATGCGTGCGGCACCTACGACGACGGTAACTACCCGTCAGATGCCTCGATCCCCGAGGAGTTGTACGAGATCGGTTGCCTGACCTGAGTCAGTTGATTTCGTCGCCCTGCAATAACCCCTGGGGAATACTCGACCATACGTAGTGGTCACCCTCGGGTGTTAAGGCCCAGATCAAATCGAAACGATCCTCCGGCCACACCTTTGGCACTTCTTCGGTATTGGCAACGGGGAAAGACGCGATGAAATCCGGAATCCTCCCGTGATGCCACACCACCAGCGTTGGAGTCGCCGCCGCCTGGATGTTGGCGGCAAGGGCTGAGTAGTCGTCCGGGATGGCAGTGGCCTCAATTGTCAAGCCCAGTCGGTGCGCTGTTGGCAGCGCAGTGTCGTGCTCGCGCTTGCTCTTATAGCTCTCGCTCGGCTCGGTGGCGATGATCCGGTCGGGAGTCGCGATCTCCGAATCGATGTGTGAATCGTTCGAAGTTCGCGCGAAGAGGACCGCCAGCGCACCAGCACGGGTCCAGCCGCGGACCGAAAGCGAGTGTTCGTCGTGATCACCGTCCGGGGTAACGCCCTTGTGATCCTTGTCGGGCTTCTCCGCATGGCGAATGAACATGATCGAGTTACTCGCCACTTGCGTCACCCTTTGCATCCTTCGCTGCTTGACGCATGACCGTCGCCCCGCTGACCAGGGCTCGTCGCCAGGGTGGAACTCCCTCGATCTCGATCTCCAAGCTGAAACTCAAGACGGTGCGAATCAACACGATGATCGCGAGGACCCCGACGTTCTCGATGGTCGGGTAGACGGCGACCGTCCGGACGAGATCACCGGCGACCAGGATCTCCAAGCCCAGCAAGATCGCGCCCCCGAAGGATTGACGCATCGTCTTGTAGGTCGTGTTGCCGTCATGGGTGCGTTTGTAGGCGCGCCATGACAGACCAGCGGACCAGAAGAGTCCGGCGAGGATGACGAAGGCGGCCAAGAGTTCGAAGATCTGGGCGATGCTCAGCATCACTTCGGTGTACGGGAACAGGCTTGCGAGGCCACCTTCTTCCATGGACTAGGTATATCGCGCCTCGTGCCACGTGTCTGGGAGGTTCGTGCTCTCCTCTCGTTGCCCTACAGTTACCCGGTGCTTCGGCTGATCGCGAACCTTCTACGTGGTGGACTCATCGGAGTCGCCGAGGTCATCCCCGGGGTAAGCGGCGGAACCATCGCGCTGATCGTCGGCATCTACCGGACCGTCATCGATTCGATAGCCGATGCCGTGCTGGCTTTGCGGCAACTGGTTGGCCTGGCAGATGGGGGCCCGTCCGGGCGCCGGTTCGCCCGCACGTTCGCAGGTCTGCCCTGGCGGCTGCTCATCCCCGTAGGCATCGGCATGGTGATTGCTGTTGTGTTGGGTGCCCGGGTGATCGAACCGCTTCTCGAAGAGCACCCAGTTCAGATGCTCGCGCTGTTCTTTGGGCTGGTGCTAGCGGGGATTTGGGTTCCAGCGCACATGGTGCAGCGCAGCGGAGGCTGGACGCCGGGCTATCTAATCGCCGCTGGCATTGCTGCGGTGGCCCTGTTCTTCTTGACCGGCCTACCGCCGGCCACGGTGACCGATCCGAGCCCGATCGTCGTCATGCTCGCTGCCGCGGTCGCCATCTGTGCACTCGTACTGCCCGGGGTCTCCGGATCCTTCTTCCTGCTATCCCTCGGCATGTATGAACCAACACTCGACGCGGTCAACGACCGCGATCTGGTCTACCTCGGCGCTTTCGCCCTCGGTGCGATCGTTGGCTTGGGTGTGTTCGTCACCTTGCTGAAATGGTTGCTCGCGCACCGTGCGGGGATCACCCTGGCGGTTCTCACCGGGTTGATGGTGGGTTCGTTGCGTGCACTGTGGCCGTGGCAGGACGACGATCGAAACCTGCTGGCGCCAACGTCTGACATTGCGGCCGCCGGGCTCATGCTGCTCGCGGGAGTTGTGATCGTCGTCGTCCTCCTCCTTGTTGAGCGCAAGCTCGGCATGAGTGAAGAGCAAGAGGACGCACGCCGCGAAGCTGATTCAGCAGCCTGATTCGGCGCACTCTTTTCTTTGACCTGCGCTCTCTTGGCAGGTCTGATTTGTATTGGTATCGACATTATCCGGTGGTGTCGGTAACTCACGCACGCTCAGCACCGACTTGTGGAAGCGGATGCGGTCCAGCAGTGGAACGCGATCACCGGCTCGGTGACCCACTTGATCTTGCCTCGGTGGGCTGCGGGGAACTATGTCGGTTCTGGGCTCTTCACCTGAGGAACTCGGGCGCTCATGGCCAACGCCACCCCAGCGATGACCACGATCACTCCCACCACTTCCCGTGCCGACGGGAGTTCCCGGAACAAGATCATGGAGTACACGATCGCAACCGGGGGGACAAGGTAGTAGTACAAGACGACACGTGAAACTGGCAGCAGTTGCAATAGGCGCGCCAAGAGCACATAGCCTCCGCAGGTCACAAAGATCACAAGTGCCGCCACCCCGAGCCATGCGCTGGTCGTCGCGCCTGGAACTTCGCGTGTCACCGACGGGATGGCCCAAGCAAAAAAGAAGATGCCCGGCCATGTTCCATGGAAGGTGACAGCGAGCGGATTTTGCCGCTGCAGCAGGGGCTTCAGCAACACGGAGTAGGTGCCCAGGCTCAACGCTCCAATGAGTAATAGGACGATCCCTAAGTTGTTGCTGACTCCGGTGCTGGTTCCTAGCAGGAACACCCCGCCGATCGAGATGAAGACACCTACCCAGCGCAGAAGTGGGATTCGCTCGCGCAGCAAGATCGCCGATAAGCCAAGAGAGATCAGAGGTGCGGTGTTCACCAATGTTGATGCAACTCCGACTGAAGTGAGGGCGATGGCTGAATTCAAGATCCACTGGAAAAGTGAAATTCCGAGCTGCCCGATTGCGGCAGCGATCAGGAAGTCTCGCAATGGCATGCGTAGTGAAACGCGAAGAGCGGAGGCGAGAAGCGCTAGAGCACCTGTGGCAAGGACCGCGCGAAGGAACACGATGGAAACAGGCGAGAAGCTCTCCTCAGCAGCCTTAATCGCAGGAAAAGAAGTTCCAAAGAAGGCGACGGTGAGTGTGAAAACGGCCAGGGCTTTGGGCGACGTCCTAGTCGCCATCGCCTGAATCCGACATTCGTGGTGAGTAGTCCCACGAGGCAAAGGTGCGAGCTTCGATCCTGATTGCGATTTCCGACTCGATGCGCGAGAGCAACCATTCGCTCAACTGCGTTGATTCATTCCCCTGGTAGCGCTCGATCAAGGCACGCAGCACACCTTCTACGTCGTCATCGTGCATGTGTGCGATTCCCGTACCGCGCACACCGCGGTAAGGGGGGTCATCTGCTGCAACCTCAAAGCCGACTCGGTCGTCGCGGCCTAGGCGGCGGGTGAGCAGAGATGTGCGTTGTGTGCAGCACCACAAATCCGAACCAACCGGGTTGAACCACAAGCTTTGCACGAGTGGCCCGGATGCTCCGTTGGTGGCCAACCGAACAGGGATGTGCGCGGTTTTGAGAAAAGCCTGGATCTTGGGAAGGTCCCAAGGGCCGGAGGCAATGCGGGTCACGACGGCGAGTATGGCAGTGCTTCGTATAGCCTTCGCCGGCTCGGCATCTGGTCGGCGTCTAAATTCGGAAAAGTAGCGAAGGAAGGACTCCAATGGCAGCGATCCTTGCGTTGCTGTCGAGTCTTTCGTGGGGAACGGCCGATTTCCTTGGCGGCATTGCCGCTCGACGGGTGGGCACCGTGCGGGTATTGGCCGCCTCCTACCCCGCGGGTGCGTTGCTCATCACCGTCGTGGCGGCCCTGCTCATCCCCGGGGAGGTTTCGGCGCGTGCGCTGCTGACCGGTGTGGCGGCTGGAACGGTGGGGCTGTTCGCTATCGGGTTGCTTTACGCGGCCCTCTCGCGGGGGCAAATGGGCGTGGTCTCCCCGATTACCGCCGTGCTCTCGGGCGCCGTGCCTGTAGTGGTCGGGTTGACCCTCGGTGAGGCAATCGGTGTGCTGGCAGCCGTTGGCATCGCGATGGCGGGTGTCGCGGTGATTCTGGTCAGCCGGGAGTCTGGC
>Ga0209953_1000517_pt1 | contig 13646 bp, 11 predicted proteins | sample SalPonred_H2O_MG_FD_185713 | JGI IMG/M metagenome (GOLD analysis project Ga0209953, IMG submission 185713) | Salt pond water microbial communities from South San Francisco under conditions of wetland restoration - Salt Pond MetaG... | ecosystem: Environmental > Aquatic > Non-marine Saline and... | reverse complement strand
CGCCAATGGGGTCTTCGATCCCAGCCACCCCACCCAGGGTCGGCGCTTTACCAACGCCGCCAATCGGCTGCGGGCTCTGGCGCCCGAGCTGGGTGTGGAACTGGTCGAGATCAAGGCCGACTATTTCCCCAACTTCGATCAGCTCCAGCGTTCCCACACCCTCGAGCACATCGAGCGCACCCTGCTCGACGGGCAGTCGGGCGAATGGCAAGGAACCCGCCGCGATCTCGGCAAGACCGCGCTTCGGATGGCCGGAGGCACGATCCTCGCTGCGGAAGCTCTCCTGCAGGGCCGCGCGCATACGGCGGTGAACTTCGCTGGCGCCAAGCACCACGCGATGCGCGATCACTCCAGCGGCTTTTGCGTGTTCAACGATTTCGCCATCGCCGCCCACTATGTCCTGGGCAGCAAGCGCGAGATCTACTGCCCGATCACCAAGAAGATGAGCAGGGTCCGCAGGATCGCCATCTTCGACATGGACGCCCACCACGGCGATGGCACCGAGGAGCTCCTGCAGGACTCCTTCCGGGTCTTCACCATGTCGGTGCACGATTCCTCGATCTTCCCCGGGACCGGTAAATACGACGAACCCGACTTCCACTGCTTCAACCGGCCGCTGGAACCCGGCTCGGGTGACCAGGCCCTCGACAGCGCAGCTTCGGATTTCGTGCTCTTCGCCGAGCGCTTCATGCCGGACATGATCTTCATCGCCATGGGAGCTGACGGCCACGAGAGCGATCCGCTGTCCACCCTCAACTACACAACCGAGGGCATGGTTCAAGCCGTCCGGGACATCCGCCGAGGCTTCCCGGAGATTCCCTTCCTGCTAGGTGGCGCCGGTGGCTATCAGCCCGATGACATCACGCCCGAAGTCTGGGCTCGCATGGCGATCGCAGCGGCCACCCCGGTGCCCGAAGATGATCCGTACTGCGTCATCGCGCTGACCGACATCGGCTATCTCGACGATCCCGATGACTGGGGGATGGAACCGATCGACGAATACAGCGATCACCGCTTTCGCGACCACTTTGACCAGCACGCGCACCTGTTTGCGCCGGATGAACTCGATCTGGGAGGCGGAGACGATGACTGAGGTCGGACACACAGGTACATCTGGGGAACGAGCATGATCGGGCTATTCCTCGCCTACACGGCAGGCAAGTCCGTGCAGCGCTCCCGCGCCCGGCGCGCGGATCTGCCAGAGGGCTACGGCACATTCGAGTTCCTGGTGATCATGGCCTGGATCGCTCTCGTAGCCGCCTGGCCAGTCCATTTCGGTTACTGGCTGGCCAAGAGGGGAATGCACTGGGGTTGGGCGTCGGCGACGGCAACATTCGTGACGGTCATGGTGCTCGCCATCGGGGCGACTGCCTATCTGATCGTCGGCCTCGTCTACGCAACCATCTGGTTCGGAGCTTTCTTGGAGCAAGGCCTGGGAGCCGAAGAAGAGGCCGCTATGAAATGCCACTGCCACCACCACTGCGATTGCGACTAGGCGATCAAGATGTGAGGAAAGTGGGGAGAACATGACTGCATACGTGTGGGCTGAGTCAGGGTCGGTAGAGCCAGATGGGACCGACGAATCCGAACTCCTGATCGTCCCGGAAGACGTGATGGAGACCTGGCTGCCGATGGGGGAGGTCTTGCGTTGCAGCACCTGGGGACAGGTCAAGTCGCTTGGCCCTGACGTCTACCAAGAGGTCTTGAATATCGCGGGCTATGGCGAATTCGCTGACTACATCGCGAACTTCGCGATCACCGGTCAAGCCCCCGGAATCGTTCCCGGCCCGGAAGTCTTGGCTGAGTGGGCTGCGAAGCAGGATGCGGGGTTCCCCGTGGACGATCAGGAGTTCGATGCCTACAACGACATTCCCATGGTTGCCGATGGCGATTGGCCTCCGGACATCCACCTGACTATCGGCGAAAACCTGCCTGCGCCAGTCCGCGATGAGTTCGCAGAGTGGACCTACACGACCTTCAACGGCGATTTCGCACACATCCCGCTTCGCCACAAAGCGGCGGTGCTCAGCAAGCTGGAGCAGTTGGGGCATACCCATCGCGAAGACGGCCGAGTGTTCGGACTCATCCACGAGTTCTAGGCCGTCAGGCGTCCTCCGGTTGCCTGGAGAGGACCCGATGGAGATGTGGCTTGACCGGATTGTTCTTGGAGTGATCGAAGAGGGATGTCCCCGTCCATGACGTGCGCCCACGAACAGCCTCAATCCTGCCCCTAAGCTGAAACGGACTAGAGCACGCTTCAGGTAGGGGGAATTTGTGAACCACGTGCATGAATCTTCGGCGGTAGGCGATGAGTATCGCCGGCGCGAGGGCATGCTTGCGAAGCTCCGAGCGCTTCCTGGAGCGGAGTCCGGATTCACCCCGGAATCCATCGGTCAAGTGGGCATGTCGCGAGGCGAACAAGGAATCTTCTTTGACAAGGCGAGCACTCATCAACTCGCAAAACCTGGTGTCACAGTGAGTTTGAAGGTGACGGGGCGCGTGTACGAGGACACTGTGGCCGGTGACTCCATCATCTACCGGTATCCAATGACCGATCGATCACCTGGCCGTGATGAAGCAGAAATCCAGGCGACGAAGAATGCCGGGCATTTGTCACTTCCGGTGTTCACTATTTTTCCAAAGGGCAAGAGACGCACCGTGATTCGTTCATGGGTAGAGGATTGGGACGATAGACAGGCGTCTTTTCTGCTGTTCTTGGATCGAGAAGGACTAGGAGCCAGGGATGCCAAGACTATCGAGCAGCTGGACACAAGTTCCCTAACGCTGAAGCCGACTCCATCGCGGACGTCTACCAACAATGATTCCGACGACTATTTCCGGTTTCGAGTCCTCAAGGCGTACGGCTCTAGCTGCTCCTGTTGCACGGTGAACAGCTCATCCTTGATACACGCGGTCCGCATTATTGAGAAATCGTTTACTGGACGAAATTCCGTCTTGAATGGATTGCCCATGTGTCCGACGCACAAGGCCGCTCTGGACGAGGGGCTACTGACACTGGATATTGAAAACAACATCTGGATTGCACCGTCCGGAAGAGAGCAAGACCTTGAGGGCTTAGGTGTCACGCATCGTGGAATCGGGCACCTGACTCGTGCACCAAGCCCAGAGCTCCTGGAGATACGGTTTGGTGCTAACCAGAATGTGCGATGAGTAGCTCCATGAGCAAGGTAGTGGAGAGGTCGTACGGGAAGCGCGATGCCCTGAAAGGAGGATGAGGCAAACGTGTATTCGAGTGGGGACCAAAGTGACATCACCCGATAACGGATCATGGGCAGTAATCGCGGGACAGGAACAAGACCCGAACTCAATGTTCCCCTAATCCTATATGCCCGTGGTTTTCGGTGCAGAGTGAACGCCTGGCCGGTGGAACATGTCCGCCGTACGGCTGACATCCTGTTCACCAAGCAAGAACTGGCGGTCTTCATTGATGGCTGCTTTTGGCGCAGGTGTCCAAACCATGGATCGCAATCGAAGACGAATGCAAACTATTGGGCAGCCAAGTTGGAACGAAATGTTTAAGGCGACAAGGACACTAGCGACAGACTCATGAATTCTGTATGGTCTGTCTTGCGATTCTGGGAGCATGAAGAGTCCGTCTCCGTGTCAGAGAAGATCTCGTTGGCTTGGCAAAACCTGAACGGACAACGGAAATTCAAGCCTTAGAAGCGCTGAGCTAGCTGAGAGCTGCCACGATCGCGGTGGCGCCCATTATGGAGGGCACTGCGTCACCGATCCACTTTGCGAGTTCAGTTCGAGACGGTTCGCGTCCAAGTCCTGCTGCAAAGTCAAACCAATCGGGGAACCCCTGAATGCGGGCAGCTTCGTGTGGCGTGAGAACTCGTGGACGTGTCGGATGAATAAAGCGTCCCCTGCCGGGTGTCATGAAACCGCCCGTGATGGTTGGGGCTGGCTCATCCATATGCATCCTGCCGTAGACGGCCGGATACGTATGGCCATCCTGATGGGATCTCGGTCTGATTGAGTTATCGTCCAGATCAAAGCGACCTCCTCTGCCTGGCCCATCGGGGAAGAGGTACCGCATTCGGCGTTGATTATCCTCGCTCAACGCGGGGGTGGTTCGCATTATGTCCCCCGGATACCTCCTAGGTTCATCCTGCAGCCCCTTTATTAGCCACCAAACGCTACCTGATACCTCCTGGTCCAGCTTCAGGCGTTCAATTGCATATTGGTGGCCAACAAAGTCACTGGCCTTCGTGGCGACGATGAAGATTCTTTTTCGTGTTTGCGGCCATCCAAGATCCGTCGCCCGCATGACCGCGCTTCGGCGTTCGGTTGATGTTGGCGTCTCGCTCAAGACGGGGTAGACGGAGTACCCGTCACTTTGGAGGTATTCAGTGGTCCACCGAATCGCTTGACGTGCGTCGTTGAGCGCATTGGGTACATTCTCGATCACTACCGTTGGTATTTGGAGTGCGACGGCGATAGCCGCCATCTCAACCATCAATTCGTTTTTTCGATCATTGCCACGTGTTCGATTATTGAGAGTTGAGTGGCCTTGGCAAGGAGGGCCCCCGATCAATAGATCAAACTTGTGTTGCTCAAGCAACTCGGGATTGAGTACGCGACACGAGCGGAAGCGTCTGCGTCCCGCTAGCCGATCGCGTCCGGGATGCCAGGAGACTAAATCGGTTACGGATCCTGCGTGTACAAGGTTTGTGCCATGGTTTGAAGCGTGAACCGCGAGGGCGTTAGCATCAATATCAACGGCAGCTCCAACGGTCACGGGGCGCCCAAGCAGCGTGCCCGCGATTCTCGCGCCTAGACTTAGACCCCCTACGCTACTGAAAGCGTCAAGGACGGTTATAGGACTGTCTTTGGCGGCGCCGCCCAAACTTGAGCGGTCACTGCCCCGCAGAAAATCTAACCACCACTCCTCGGGCGATTTCGATCCATATATGGGCTGCTGTCTTGAGGCTGGGCCTTGAGTACCGTCAACGCTCCTAGGCACCATTGAGGCTCGCAATGTATTCCCTACTTTCATCAAGCAGATTGAGGGCCTCTTCGTCATCAAGGCACCCAAGGAAGAGTATTGCTCGCCGTGCGCGAAGGTCGCGAGCGACCGGGCGGATCTGATCCGTGCTGAGTTCACCATCCAGCCCTCGTTGCAAGAGAGCTTGAACAAGCGACGGGTCGTAACGGTTTGCCACGCGCAGAATATGAGACCGCCAGAGATCATTGCCTAGGGCGTACAGATCAGAGGCCTCGCGGCCGAGTCGCGGCGCATGCTGGATTGAGAGCTCAGCTCTGTTGAACATGGAAAGTGCCGTGCAATCGTGGGGACTTCCGGAATCCAAGCCGAGGTAACCCTTGCTAAAGCGTTCCCTTGAAATTACGACGGATTCCAAAGTGATGAAGGTGACGTAGCGCCAGAAATCTAGGTCTCCCAATACCGCGGATGGGAACCGTGCCAGCGTGGGATGTAGCACGTCAATCGCCAAACGTGCTTCAAGCACGTCAGCCTGTCGAGACTTGGGGCTTGCTAGCTCAGAGATCGCAGCAGCTGTAGCTTTGGCACTGGTTTCCAAGGCAACTAAATCAGTCTCAACGTTGATCTCATGTTCGTTTGAGAGGGTCTGGCGGATCTCTGTCTTGGCGGTCGCCAGATGAAGCTTTCCGGCAAGTAGATACTGATTGTAGGTAGTAACCGCGGGCAACATCGGTAGTACTGGGTACTTCATACGAGTTCCCGCAATGCGAGGGAAACACGTTTCCTTGCACCCAGATAAGCCTGGGCCATGGCGTTGGCGGACGCTGCATTCATGGTCAGCGCCGCTAGTAGAGCCTCTGGGTCAACGCTATTTGCTTGAGCCACGTTGCTAATGAGCCGTCCAGCAGGTGAGGATTGGTCCGCGCCGAGAATCAAATCACTTCCGCCGTGTGTCATTGCCTGTATCGCGATTTGGTTAAGCACCCCGGCTAAGATCTGAGCCGCAAACATGACTTGAAAGGACAGCGACGCATCCGATTGCGGCGCTTCGCCCAGCAATTCGAGTATTTCCGCGTCAATGTAGACCTCAATTGCATCGGTCAGTGCTTCGCACTCAAACAGATCACCGATCACGTGGGTGTAAGAGAGCGCTTCCCGCGGCAGCTTGTGCCTTCGTCGCACATCTTCGGTCAAAGGATGTGGAAGGAAACGGAATGGGGCAGCTACGGGTCTGACTTCGAACTTGGCGGATAGGAACCACGATCCCTTGCGTAAATCCGACGAGCCCTTTCCGTTGGAGCCTTCATCCACGTAGGCAATGACACGAACGTCAAAGCCTCGGAGTGACTGGAGTGCTGAGAGCTGGCTTGACAGTTCCCATTCCGCAACGGGCGGGAGGGACCCGAAGGTCCCCGCAATCAGAGTGTGCCGTCGAGCGAGGACCAAGTTGTCTACGAGAACCTGATATGTGAGTCCGTCAAGTGAGAGGCCTAGGGCTGCTGCCTGGGATGCGAGGGCCTCAGGGTCGAAAGCCATGACTAGTTTCAGATTGGTTTGCCCCATCTGCTCGGGTTCAAGGGTCACACGGCCTGGTTCGAATGGAGTTCCATCTACTACTAGAGCCGGATCTTCTATGGCCCTTGCGAGTTCCCTAATGCCCGCGACCGTAGAGTCGGCATCGCAGACGTAGGTAGTCCTGCCCGTCGCAGAAGAGGTTTCACTACGCATCATTCTTTGGCTCCGAAACTATGGTGACCTTGGGGACTATTGCGATGCGGTAATGCTGGGCGACGCCGGATACTTGGACGGAGAAACGTAGTTTGTTGCCTTCACGCAGCAGCGGCTGTAACAACTCCCCCCTGACCTGCCGTAGACGGCCCTCAAGCACGGTTTCACAGGGAATCTCAATGCCCTTGGCATCGTCAAGATCCTCACACAAGAAGCTCTGGGCTTCAATGCTGACGTGCGTGGATGAAGCGGTGAATTCCGTTGGTATTGACGCGTTGAACTCTTGTGTGAGCGTGATGTCCCTTGTTGCAGGGTCAATTGTGCGATCGGACGCTAGCGGTCGGATAGCAACTGAAGGAGTCTTGGGTTGACCTGACGGTTGTCTGGGTTTGCCGCCAGGACTGTTTCCGTTGAAGGCAGCGCCGAGTAGATCGCCAAAGAGTGCGAATGCGTCACTGCGTATTGAGGGGACCGGCGCGAATTGCTTGGCAAAATCCTTCACAGCCCCGCGAATCTTATTCATGATGCTTTGAGCAGTGTCCCCAGGCAGCGATGACGTGCTGCTGTCCCCAAGCTGCGACCAACTATCGTGAAGAGGGGGTTCAACTTCTCGCAGATCTTCGTCTACCTCGTCGCTGGCCACGAACACACCTCGGATGGGATGAGCTGAACTAAAGTCCTTGTACGCGATCACCATTCGGGGCCGTCGAATGAGGGCAACCGTCGGGTTGCGCCAGTCTCCTAGCTGATCATCCTGTTCGGGTGCGGTCGCTTCCTGGTGTTGATCCACTGTCAGTGCAAGGACTCCTTGATTACGCCCCTGGTGCTTCTTCCATTTCCGAGAGGGAATGGATTCCTGGGACGAGTCCCCAGGCTCTCTGACTCCCGTTGCCAGTTCGTAGGCCCTGATGAATGGAAGTAGGCTAGATCGCATTCGAGGCTGTGGAACAAGTTCGGTGCCGTCGTAGTCAATTACTGAAACTGAAATCAGGTGATCTTCGATTGCAGGCCACCAGTACTTCTCCAGGCTCCTCACGGCTTCGGTTGCGACCAAGTCGGGCTCCAGCAGCAAGAGCGAAGTGCCTAGGTCTTCCATTTGCTCTTGTCGCCGGGGAAATCCCAATGCCCCGGCCAGATCCCGAGCGTCCCCATCCTCCAGCGGCTCAGGGAAAGTAGGCGGATGCTTCTTGCGAGACGCGAGAATAGCCCGTCCTTCGAATAACCCTTGGTCGTGCTCATGCTCACCCCAGTAGGTCCATCCCACGAGGCGCTCATTAACTGCATCAGTGGCGCTAGGGAGGAAGCGCGTTGAAGCAATGATAGTGCGCCAACCGGAAGCCGTAATCAGTGCGGATTTCCCGAATCCGAAAGAACCCCCTTGTCCGGACGATGAATGGGTCTTCTTCGTGGAACCCAATGTGTACAGCGCGCGGTATAGGCGCGAGTCAAACTTGAGGCTCGGATGGCCATCAAGTCCCGTTGCCCCGAAGTCGCTGATCATCAAGGCACGTAGGCTCCGTGTCTCGAATACGTGTTCCATTGAGGCGAGATCCGGAAGGTCTGATCCGTGCTCAACATGCTGACGCCTGCTCAGTAACTCTTCTAGATCAAGAGTCTTCGCCAGCGCATCAAAGGCTGCCCCCTGGTATTCAATGAAGCGCATCTCGAATTCAAACAACACATCGTCATGGCCGTTTAGTTGGAGAGCTGCATCCCAGCTGTTCTGCAGCGCTTCACGAACGAGCAGGTCGGATGACGAATATCCCTGATTACGGAACAGCTTCGAGTAGGTACCACCGCCCACCCCACCGGACTCAGGTGGCTCTAGCCAATTCCACTTGATGTCCATCATCGTTCGCCGACCGGGCGCGGGGCGGTGGTGGGACTATTCCGGATTGACACCGAATGCGATTGCGTTCCTCTTCTCTGCCGAGGCGAGTGACGTGAAGAACTGCAATCCAACCGTGAAATCCCTGGAGTTACCCTCGAGGGCAAGGAACTTATCCGCTTCCTTTTTGCTCTTTTCATTCTTTCCTGGGATCCTCTCAGCGTCTGGTATCGGATAGGCGAGTATTGCCCCGCGCGCGGGATCCTGGTTCCCGGCGGCCAAGAGCCAACGTGGGGATTCGCGGAGTGCAAAGTCCTGGGCGGCATCGCGCTGACTCTCTTCCGTATATTCCCCGAATCGCTTGCGGCCTTCTTCACCCGATCGCTTGCGCCAATGGTAAGAGCGCATCCCAACGCCCTCAAAGTTGAACGCCTGTTCGTGGTTAGAGCCCTTGAGTTGTGGGAGCAGCAATAGGAAGTCATCCAATCGACCCTCGTCCCGGAGAAATTCAAAGTGGCTCGCATGGCTGGCGATTGTGGCCTTGAATCCCTCTTGCCAGCGGATGTCACGTAAGACCGAAGTAACCGTGTCAACTGAAAGCAAGCCGCAAAACCAGCGCCGTCCATCGTCGTCCAAGATCTCCTGCGAAGCTTTTTCGAGTAGGCGTTGCCATGCAGGCCAGCTTGCAGCCAGGTCAGATGTGTTTCCGGACATGTTCTTGGGACTGAAGCGATCGTCACCTTTACGTTTCACCTCCGCCCATTGCATCTTGTTGCCTGCAGCTGGTTTCATCCAGCCAAGGAAGTTATAAACCAGGGGTATGACATCTATTGGACGAATTGGGTCCTCGCCATCTGTGAACGAGGCGTACTTGCGGAGTTCCCCGCGGAAGGCCTCCTCTGACTCGGCGGCGGCACAGAACGCCTCGTAGAGGCTTTCGTACTTCATATTCGATATCTTGACTAGATCTGGCAGGAAGAGGCGAACCAGATCTCCGTAAGCTGGGCGGAACCCAAACCAGCGAGCCATCTGTGTAAGAGTGTCGTTGGCCTTTGGCGCCCTCGCAAACCAACTAATCGTCAAGCCCTCGACGGTGAAACCGCGGCTCAACTGATTGCCACCAATTACAATCTTCCACGTGGGTTTGGTCGTAAAGTCAAGCTTGTCGGCAAAGTCTTGATCGCTGTTCACCACGATGGTGACGTTGTTATGTGACCGCTGGCCGGCACTGTCGGTTTCAATTACACGCTGAGCCTCTTCTAGGAATGGCAAGAGTTCATCAAAGGACGTCGGGTCTGGAACCTCATCATCTGTATCCAAAGTAGTTTCGATATCCCTATAGGCATTCCTAAGGAACTGCTGTCCTGTCTGCGATCGCCAGTTGGCCTGTCGCCAGAGCGATCGGATTAGCTCTTGATCACTTGCATGCTCAACCATTTTGTGCGAACTGTGAACGAGCATCGTGTGGTGTCGAAAATTGCGCGCCAAATCCGGGTCCTTGTTCGCGCGGAAGAGCTTGATGGCCCCCGTAACGACGTAGCAGGCCAAGGCATGAGTGAGTACCGACTGAACCTCCATGTCGCCAGCTAGTGTCGGGAAGAGCCGAACACGTGGATGCGGATGGCTTGCGGATCCTGTTGTTTCGACTCCTTGCTGGCCAGTTGGGATAAAACTCTGAGCTCCCATATAACCCTTTGGACGGTCCAGGGCAATGATGTAGTCCTTGGGAAAAAGCTCGGACGCATCATTCGGATTGATGAACACGTTGGCGAAAGGTGTGGCTGTGTAGCCCAGGTACTGCGCCCGCGGCAACGTGTCGAGGATTTCGATGATCTGCTGGTTAATTTTCTTGTGTTCTTGAGCCTCGGGATCCTCCCAATTCGGTCGTGCAGTATTGGGAGTTGCTTGGTCGGATTCATCGTCAATTAGAAGGACTGGAATTGACTTCAGATCTCCTTGGCGCTTCTTGAGGGCATGTACCAGGTGCTTAAGAACTGCAGCATTCTTCTTAGTAACGATAAGTCTGACTGATTGGCGCTGCACGTAATCGGCGAAGAGCTCTTGCGCTTCGTCAAAGGAGCCGTAGTCCAGTGCGAGGAAGGCCTTCTTGTCAACGTCATCGGTGAAAGATGTCACGCGGTTGATCGATGGTTCCGTCCCCTTTCCTAGAATTCTGGAGAAAGCGTTCCAGTCCGTGTCGTCTAGGTATTCACCGCTCGGACTCCCGATAGCTTGGGCGGGGCTTAGATCCCCGAGAATGTTTGAGACTCCGACAAGTTCCATGTCAAGGCGCCGTTGAGTTTGCTGACGTAGTTGGTTGGTCATGCCAGTTAGGACGATGACCATTCGGTAGCCAGCGTCTACTGCCTTAGCGATGACGGCAGAGAAGTTTGCTGTCTTTCCGCTCTGCACGTAACCAACAACGAGGCCCTTTGTCTGACGGACATCCTTTTTCCTCGGATCCGCAAGTCTTTCTACTACCGCGGTCGAGGAGTTGTCGATCACGGCAACGGAGTCAAGTGGCCACCCCTTAACCTCAGTGAGATAATCGCGGTAGGCGTCCCAATATGTGGAGTTTTCGTTCTGGCGCTTTGGCGTGTACCAGTAGTCGGCAACTTCTCCGATGTCGGCGCTAAAGGGCTTAGGTATCGGGCGCATTGCGTTGAAGGCGTCAGCGACGCTCTGATCGCAGCCAAGCTTCTCTAGGACTAGGGCCCGTCTTTCTGCGGATCTTGGTGGAGTGTCGCCTGTCCAGGAGTCTTCGGTGGAGGCGACGTGATCCCACTGATTAACCAGTTTGCTCAACGTGGCGAAAGGGCCGGTCTTTGAGCTATCTGCAAGGACTAGGCCCCATAGGTCACCCCACGAGACATTCGGCTCACCATCTTGGGCGGTGAGCTTGCAGAAGAGCGAGTACAGCTTCTCGGGGGCACCACGTCTGCTCAAGACGGCAAGTGCATCGCCGACATCCTCTAGTGCATTGTCACTCATGCGATTCCCCCGATTGCGATAGCGTCAATGACCACAGGCGCATTTGCTGGTAGTCCCTCAAGACTAATCGTGTACGTGATGTCTTTGATGCGGTCGGGCGCCGGGCAAGCCTCGGTGATGTGGTCACGCGTTAGGTGAGGGAAGCTTGAATCTACGATGAATTCTCGCGGCTCGCTTGCCAGCTTCCAGGTATTTGTTGAAGTCATGAGTCGCTCGTTTGACCAACCGATGCGAGCCAGTTTTGTATTCAAGGGATCAGCTACCTGGGGGTAGAGAGTCGCTAGGCGCTGAACTACAAGTCCTACTTGAAGGTCTTCGTCGGAGCCTGAAAGCACGAACTGGAACGAAGCTAGTCGCAGTTCCGACCCTGGCACTGTTTCGAGCTGGTGGTCAGAGGAGACTCTGTGCTGCCTCTTCGCGGACCTCGTTGCCTTTACCTCGAATGACCGGCTGGAATATTCAAAATCATGGTTGCCACCGACTGGTCCAATCCAGCCCGCAAGCGCTTGTTCCGGGCCGTGGAGGGCCATGGCCGCCTGAAGGAAAAGTAGCTCCGCCAAGAGGCCAATCTCCGATTCGACAGACGAGGTGCGATCCCTCTCCAGGAGGTGCCCCATGACTTGCAGAGACTCCGCTGTTGCCGCGGCAATGCTGGTGCCCTGCACTATTGATCGGCCCACCAAGTCCAGCAGGCCGTAAGCGTCTTCCAGCTCGTTGTGTACAAGGTTTAGAACATTCAGAAGAGTCCAAGTTTGCCCTTCGTGAGTGATGTGCTGAGACGCGAGATTTGCACGACCATGAGTTCCAGGCAATTGGTGTCTGCCCCTTTGCATGACCTGACCAAGTCCCTCAACGGGGTGTAGCCCCAGCCTTACATTGCCATCAGGCGATGCAAAAACCTGGCCGTATCCACGCTCAATCGCGGATGAGAACTCTTCCCATGGGGGAAATGGATGCGTTTCGTCTGCCACTATGGCCCCCGATTCCACAATCAACCCGCCCTGGTGGCGTGCCAACTTGTTTCATTTCCTCTTGGGGAAGAGTACACGCGTATCTGGCACGGGGCTGCAATCTTGCATGGACGTCCGCGCGGTTACCTAGCCCTTATCCTCTACAGACTTTAGGCACGGTTCCAACAACTAGTCGCGGGGCAGTTGTGCCCGTAGGCCCTCCTCACAGATGAGTTGACCTCGTGCGCATTCTGCTTTGGCGCAGCAGACTTTGCCTCCTCGGCAACCGCCTACAGGCACGTAGCCCGGGTAAACAATATGCAGCGCATGTTCGGCCTGCTAACAGGTTTGGTAGCGCTGGGCTCGGTGGGTTTGGCTGCTCCAGCATTGGCTGTGGAGACCCCGGATCCTGGTAGAACCTACGTCGGGGATTGCCAGGGTGACGTTGAGGCCAAGCCCAGGGAAGTCGTCGCCTGCTGTCATAACGGTGTCTACATTGACAGCATGGCGTGGTCAAAGTGAAAATTGAATCGGGCGATCGGTCGTGGGATGTTGAAATACAACACTTGCGAGCCGAACTGCGCTGCGGGCAATGTGCTGACCTACAAGGTGCGGTTGCGGCTGAACCAGCCCGCTACCGGTCCGGGGAAGGGCACGTTCGTGAACACGTTCACGTCCCTGACTGGCACCTTTGGCGCCGATGCGGGTCCGGCGATGGCGGCCCCATCGAAGTGGGTGCTGGACAACCCGATCGCCGACTAGCCAGCGGTTCGTGGATTGACCGCATCCCTGCCCAGGTGAGCGCGGGGCATGTGTTTCCATGGGCGACCTATGCGCATTGCTCGGGTGGTCGTCGCGGTTGTTGGTGCCTCGCTGCTCCTCTCCGCGTGCGGGGGTGGTGAGGAATCGAGCGAGCCGTCGCCCGCGTCCTCGCCAAGCGTTACGCCTACTGCCGAGCCTTCGGTCCGACCGTCCCCAACCGAGACCGCTGAGCCAGAGCCGGCGCGTGAGGTGACGTTCGCGCCGGTGGATCCGGGGATGCTGGGGATGCACGTGGCCGGGGCGCAGGAGGGGGAGTGGCCTTCGGATCGAGTGCCGGTCGAATCCTTGCGGTTGTGGGACACCGGGACGTCGTGGTTGCAGATCGAGGCTAACCGCGGGCGGTACGACTGGCGGTTGT
>Ga0209953_1000515_pt1 | contig 13649 bp, 8 predicted proteins | sample SalPonred_H2O_MG_FD_185713 | JGI IMG/M metagenome (GOLD analysis project Ga0209953, IMG submission 185713) | Salt pond water microbial communities from South San Francisco under conditions of wetland restoration - Salt Pond MetaG... | ecosystem: Environmental > Aquatic > Non-marine Saline and... | reverse complement strand
TGGGTCTGGTAAGTCTACGTTGTTTACGCATGATATTCCGTGTTGGTTGATTGCTAGGGATAGAAGTATTCGGATTCAGATTGGCAGCCGTACGGAGCGGCAGGCCCGCATGTATGCGGGTCGTATCAAGAAGAGTCTTGAGAGGGACGCTCCGCTTAGGGCTAATGCTGATGATCTCGCTATGGGGTATGCGAGTGACGCGGAGGCATGTTTGCAGGACGATTATCAACCGTTTCGTCCGGAGGGTCGGAGTGATAAGTGGCGTGCTGAGGAACTTGTGGTGCGTCAACTTGATGGGACTTCTTTGGATGATAAGGAGGCGACGATTTCTGCGTGGGGGCAGGATTCGGGTTTTCTTGGTGGCCGGTTTGATGTTGTGGTGTGGGATGACTTGGTGGATCGTAAGAATGTTAAGACTCAGGAGTCGAAGGATAATATTCGGGAGTGGTGGGATACGGAGGCTGAGACTCGTCTTGAGCCTGGGGGTGTGTTGATTCTTCAGGGGCAGAGGATCGCTAATAATGATTTGTATCGGTATTGTTTGGATAAGACGAATCTTGATGAGACCAGGAAATATTCACATGTGGTGTTTAAGGCGCATGATGATGAGCGGTGTACGGGTAAGCATGATGATGTGAAGCCGTGGCCGGATGGTTGTTTGCTTGACCCGTATCGGATTCCTTGGAAAACTCTTGAGCAGGTTAAGTTTCAGAACCCTCGCCATTATCAACTGATATATCAGCAGGAGGAGGGTACTGATGTTGGTGGCCTTGTTGACCCCGCGTGGATCGAGGGCGGGGTCGATGCGGAGGGCTACTATGCGCCTGGTTGCCGTGATACGGAAAGAAGTATCGGGGAAGTCCCACCCCATTTGATTGATAGCGATGCGTGGTCGTTCCTCACAGTTGACCCGTCCCCTACCGAGTTTTGGGCGGTCATTTGGTGGGTGTATGACCCGGACACTGACCGGCGTTACATTATTAATTTGTGGCGGCAACGCATGAACCCAGAGGATTTCCTGTCGCTGGACTTGAACACTTTTGACTGGTCTGGGCTTATCCCAGAAGTAAGCGCGGAAGCGAATAACTTGGGGCTGCCGATCACGCATGTTGTGGTGGAAGTGAACGCTGCCCAAAGGTGGTTGTTGTCGCAGCCGCATGTTCAACGATGGATGGAGCAAACCGGGCAGGTGTTTGTTCCGCACACGACTACGGTGAATAAGCGTGACCCGAAGTTTGGGTTTGAGTCGATTGGTGACTTGTTCCGGCAGGGCATGATTCGTATCCCGTGGGCGACTCCGCAGTCGCGCTTGCAGATGGGATATTTAATACAAGAGGCTATTACTTATCCAGACGGTGACACTGATGATACGCTTATGTCTACTTGGTTTCAGAAACTCGCGGTGGAGAATCATTACACTCCGCGACAGGAAGGCATGTATCGTATGAGTCGTCCCGGCTGGGTGTCTACGGCGCGTAGAGGAATCGCATGAAATCTGTTGAACAAATCCTTGATTTGTACAAGGCACGCGCTAAATACTATTCGCCGCTGCAAGGCAAGATGCGACTGATCCAGTCTATTTATAACGGGACGATGGAAGTTCCGTTGCCTGATCTTGAAGAGTCGTCTATGCCGTTCGCGCCGAACCTTATGGCGCAGGGCATTGATCAGATGGCTGGACGTATTACTTCTACTACCCCGCAGATTAATTTTTCGTCAGCGAAGCCGGGTACTCGTACGTATGATCGTCGTGCGCAGAACGCTGAGCGTGCAGTGTCGGGTTGGTGGCAGAAGGATCGGTTGCCGTTGAAGATGCGGCAGCGAGGCCGACACATGATCGCTTACGGCATGGCCCCGTGTGTGATTCGTTGGGATTGGAAGAACGACCGGCCAACATGGCATACCCGTCATCCGTTGGAAGCGTTACCGTCTACGGACATTATTCCCGGCCAGGTGTCTCCGACTGACATTATTTTCGCGTACCGCCGCAGCGTCTCGTGGATGCGAGCGACCGGCTACGGTGACAAAGTTGTACAACTTACGAACGATTACGACACTGCACCCGATACATCGATCTTGATGATTGAGTATGTGGATATTAACGGGACGCAACTTGTCGCTGCCGGATACCAAACATCCGACCCGTACATGCCGATCAGTCTCATGGAGGCTGACGGCACGACACTCAAGGGCGTGCTGTTAGAGAACATCCCGAACCCGATAGATATGGTTCCGGCGACTGTTCCTATGCGTATCACGTTGGATGGTGCGCAGGGGCAGTTCGACAACATGATCGGCATGTACTACCAGCAAGCGAAACTTATGAGCCTTGAGGTGATTGCAGTTGAAAAGGGAATCTTCCCTGACACTTATCTGGTTAGCCGTCCAGGTGAGGTGGGTCGTTTCCTTGACGGACCCCATGATGGGCGTAGTGGAATGGTCAACATCGTATCTGGTGGAGACATCCGCGAGGTTCAATCGCAACCGGGGTATCTCACTAACCCCACGATTGACAGGTTGGAACGCAATCAAAGGGTCACTGCTGGTATCCCAGCGGAGTTCGGTGGAGAGTCCAGTAGCAATATCCGCACAGGGCGCAGAGGTGACGCTGTTCTTTCCGCTGTCATTGACTACCCCGTCGCAGAAGCCCAAGAGAACTTCGCTTACACGTTAGAGGAAGAAAACAAGATCGGTATGGAGTTAGCCAAGGTTTACCGTGGCGACACTAAGACAACGATCTATGTGGGTACGGGTAACGCTGCCCGCCCGGTCACGTACACGCCGATTGAGACGTTTGAGCATACGGATCATGTGGTGTCGTATCCGGCGACCGGCAGCGACCTGAATCAGTTGATTCTTGGTATTGGTCAGCGTGTCGGGTTGGGGATCATGTCTAAGCAGACAGCGGCGAGCCTTGACCCGTATGTCAGCAATCCTGAGGTTGAGAAGGATCAGATTGTTGCTGAGGGTCTTGAGCAGGCTCTGGTGGCTGGTATGCAGCAGCAGGCAGCGTCGGGTGCGATTCCTCCGTTGGTGTTGAGCAAGGTTATGAAACTTGTGCGTGACGACAAGATGGAACTTGCGGAAGCGTTTAACAAGGTGACGGAAGAGGCGATGGCTGAGCAGGAGTCAATGCAGGAGGAAATGAGTGTGGATCAGTTGACGGCTGATTCGACTGTTGCTGCTATGGCTGGCCCGCAGGCAGCGGTGCAGGGGCCGAACCCGTCGCAAGAGAATCTTGGGTCATTGTTGAATACTTTGCGTAGGGGAGCGAGGGGCTGATGCCTAGAGGTCGCGGCGGTAAGCGTCAGGGAACTCCTGGTAAGGGTTACTCGAATCGTACGGATTTGATGAATAATTACGATCCGTCTCAGGGCAGTCCTGCTGCTGGTGGTGTTGAGGCTGTTCCGCAGGGGGCGATGGGTCCGTCACCGGACGACACACCTGGGTTGACTACACCTAGTCAGTATCCGGATGAGCCGATTACTGAGGGTTTGCCGATTGGGCCTGGTGGTGGGCCGCAGCGAGATACGCGGTTAGATGAGACGCGGCAGTTGCGTCGTTACCTGCCTTTGCTTGAGGTTTACATTAATCGTCCTGATACGCCAGACAGTGTGAGGGCATTGTTTCGTTACATTCGGGGAGCATAAATGGATATGTTTGTGAAGAACCTTTCCGCGTTCACGGATGCTTTGGGTATTGAGAACGCGCCAACGATTATGGAGATGTCGTTGTTTCCGTGGCCGGATGACGCTACCCGCGATCAGTTCATTAAAAGCATGACTGGTTATGACATGAGTAGGAATTACTAGTGGTTGATACTCCTAAGGATCGGGAGCAAGCCGCCCTTATTGAGGCGCGGCGTGATCGCGCACGCCAAATGTATGAAGGGCGAGCGATCTTTCAACCGAACCCGCTTTATGCGCAGGATGTGTTTGAGCCAGAATCATATTTGAGTACCCGTTATGGCGATCCGATGTCGGCGGAGCCGTTGCCTAGTGGCCGGTATCCCGATCCTCGCATCCCGTCGCCGTTGAGTGCTGTTCGCGCTGAGGACATTAAGGCGTTTCGTGAGAATCCTGAGAAGTATTTTGAGGACAATGCTCAACAGTTGAACAACGAACAGTCTTTGCTTGATAAGGGCAAAAGCATGTTCGCTCGCATTTTCGACTACCGCGATGAAGCAGACGCTTCATTGTTCGGTGTCGATCTTAGCGCCGTAGAAAGCACCTGGGACGGTTTTCTGCGATACATGACTGGCGCGTACGACCTGCTGAACGTGGGCTTTGGTGGGCTTATCAGCGCCGCTCCCGGTGGTGTTCGCACTCTTTCGTATGACGAGTTGAGTGGCGGTAAAAGTGTTGGGGAAGTGTTAAGCGGTGAAATGGAACCTGGGGATGCTCCGTCACCGGGTCAAATCGCTATCGCGTCTATCGGTAAAGAGGCTGCGCGTATCCGTAACGGTGAAGCGCGACTGAGCGATGTGTTGCTCCTGAATCCTGCTACTGCTCCGTTCATTCTCGCTGGATTGGCCGCTAAAGATTCTCCTGTTCAAGCCGCCGACTTTGACATTATGGATAAGGAGCAGCGAGACGAGGCGTTCGGTTCCGGCTGGGAACAATGGATGTCCGGCATTACGGATGCTGGTTTGATGTTCGCTGACCCGTTGATCGGCGCGGGTGTCGGTCTGAAAGTAATGCGTTTGGGGTTGTTGGGTAATCCAGGTAGCGCAAGGTATGCAACGGATTTTGGGCGTTTCGCTGACGATCAGATTGACGAGTTGCTGCCGCTGATTCCGGGTGAGGCTCGTGATAGTGCGACTGTTCTGCGTCAGTATGACGAGATTGCGTCGGAGCGTGCGCAACGCATCGCGGCAGGCAACGCATTACAGGATGTTGAGGCTGGCCTCATTCCGGAACAGTTGCCTAACTTGGGTGGCCGTATCACTGAAACAACTGATACGAGCAGATTAGCGAATACTTATGGCGGGTTTATCGCTGATGTTGTGCGGGTTCGTGAGGACGGCACAAAGGTCATGCGTATTGATGAAATCTTGAAGCGCCCTGAGATTGAGGCTAATCCTAATGCTGGCGCGATTGCGAATTTGCTGTTCGAGACAGACGACCCTGTTATTGCTAACTTGATTCTCAAGGCTACTGCTGGCTCGCCGGGTGCGTTGGAGCAGTTGCAGCGAATACGTCCTGCATTGGGCGACATGTCGTTTCGTATCCGCCGCGAGCATTTCTCGCAGTTAGCGCAAACAGAGCCAGCGAAACTTTCTGAAGTTAAAGGCACGTTGCAGCGGGATATTGAGAATCTTGAGCAACAGAAACTACTTGTTGAAACAGAGCAGGTTAAATTGTTGCGGGTTGAAGCGGATTCGCCTCCGCCGAAGAACTCTCCGGACAACGTACCGGATGACAATAAGAAAATGTGGGCTGATTTAGAGGACACTCGCCTTAACCTTGAACAGTCGATCAATGAAGCGACAGAACTTATTGAGGTGGCTGACGGCAAGATTATTGACACGCTGGATTACACAAGCCCGTTTTATCGTGCCGATGTTGCTGATGCAATTGTTGATGATATTCACCGGCAACAAGACGTTGTTACTCAAGCATTGAATCGTGACATTGCTGGGGCTGCTGCGGAGGCGCGTATTTCGTTCCCTGCAACGAATAATGCGTATTCGCGTATGGTGATGAAGAGGCGTGAGTCGCGTGGCCGGTCGCGTGCGCAGTACGCTGCGGAAGGTACGTCGATTTTGCCGCGCAAACGTCCTGTCAGGCAAGAGGACGGAACGATTACCTACAAGAGCGACGGATGGTTTACGCCTAGCGAGTTTGAGGGTGTAGGGCGTATCCGTAGGAATGCTCGCGTGTGGCGTTGGCTAGGCAGCGAAACTCCGTCCGGTTGGATTGGGTTGAAGGGCACGAGCACTGTTAACTCTGAGCGGGAGTTCGCTGCCGCACTAGATTTGGATGTTTATAAGGGCGACGGTGTTGTTGTTCGGCGTAGTGTTCCTGATCCCGATAGTGGACCGGGTGCGACAAAGATAGAAGAAGTTGTTGTGGGTGGGCGGCAACGGCGTGATGAGTTGTTCCAACAGTTTGGGTCAGCGATTAATAATCCTGAGGCTGATCCATATAAGGCGTTGCTAGACATTGAGGACGCGATTACTTCAGATTTGGCTTTGCTGTACAACCAAGACCCTGAGCGGTTGGCGCAAATTGTTGGTCGCGGAAAAACTTTGCGCAATCAACACATGGACAACATTAGAACTCGCGGATATTGGGTTGATGAGAACGGCGACAAGAATCACGTTCCGTGGCTTGAAGTGCATTCTGCTAACGGAACGTACATGCAGAACTTTGTTGAGTTTGAGAAGATTCTGAAGCGTGAGGCTAAGCGCGATGGCGGCTCACGGTTGACAAGCGCGTGGGATATTTCTTCTAACACTGCTGCTGGTGCTTACAATCTGTTTAATAACTTTTGGCGGCCAGCGACATTGATGCGTTTGTCGTATACGCAACGTAACGTGTTTGAGGGCATGATTCGTGCAATGGCGTACACGGGTAGTTTGGCTCCGTTGACTTGGCCGGTGCGAGCGACTTATAACGGTACGCGGAACAAGATCATGGCGAGTAAGCCTAAGAAGCAGGCGCGTATCGCTCAGGAACGTGTAGAAGCGTCTACGTATGGCGCTATCGCTAGGGAACGTGATGCTGCTGCTACGGAAATGGGCATCTTGGAGCGAGGGATGTTGTTCCGTGAAGCGGGCGATAAAGACCCGGTGTATCACGTTTTGCGTCGTCAGGAAGATGGTTCGTATCAGCCGGAGCGTTACACGCAGGCGGAGTATGAGTCGGCGTTGTCTCGTCAGAAAGACCGTGTGGATGAACTGGAATTGCGGTTGCAAGCGAATGAGTCGGAGTTCACTGCGGCTGTTAAGAACACTGAGTTCGGTAAATGGCGGGACAAAGAACTCAAGGCTATTGATGAGGCAATAGAGTCTAATGCGAATGACTTGGCCCGAATTAGTGAGTTGCTGGATGCTCCGGATGCGTATGGTCGGCTTATCGCTTTGAGCGAGAACCCTGCGATGATTCGCCAGTTGGGTGAGTTGACGGAGCAGGGCCGTTATTTGCGGATGAAAGAGCATAAGATTCGCTACAACCCGACTGACGCTATCGCTGAATATCAGGGGTTTGCTGGCCGTCAGCGGCGCATCGGTAGTGGTACTTCTATTGGTCCTGACGGCAACTACTACAACGATGCGTTTGTTGGTGTTTACGATCAGTTGAACCGTCAGTTGATGTCGTCGGATAACACTGTTAAGCAGCAGTTGTCGTTGAACTTCAACGTTACGCAGTCTTTGTTCTATCGGCAGATGGTTAAGAATAATCAGCCGATTGCATACACGCCAGCGACTCGGCAGCAGTACGCGGAAGGCATGGTCGATGTCATTGATGACATGGCATCATCCAGTCTTATTCGCCATTTGTTAGACAACAACATGGATGTTGATGACGCATTACGGTGGATGCGTTTCGATCCTCAGGGTCAGGCGTTTTACAATCGTCTGCGTTTGCTGTTCGGTGATAGTGCAGATAATCCAGCGAGTATCGCTAATGCTCCTTCAGACCCAGCAGTGTTTATTGATATTCCAACGCCAGAGGGTCTAACTAAGCAGAAGCGTTTGGTCGCGTTTGGCGAGGACATCACAACACCGTCCGGTGAAAAGATCACCATTTTTGATGAAGAGGCTGCGCTCGCGTACGTCAATGATGTGGTGAATAAGGTCGCTCAGGGCATGCAGCAGCAGGAAGTGTTTATGGCGTTGCTGCGTAGGCGTGCGGATGAGATTAAAAGTAAGGGCGACCCGATGGCTCCTGGCGGTATTAGCCGGGATGTTTCTGGTGTCAACTCGCAGGCTGTTCTGAACGCTATTGATTCGTTGCCGCCTGAGATTCGTGACAATCTGGGTTACACGATGGGTGACCATGTGATTCAGATGGGCACGGACAAGTTCTTAGATGTTTACGCTAAAGGCGTTAACCGTTTGTTCCGTGCGTTGGGAACTGTGCCAGAAGATGCGGTTGTTCGCGGCCCGTTCTACAACCTGCGATACAAAGCGACTCGTAATCGTTTGATTGAACAGTATTGGGCTTCGCGCGGCATGGATGTTGGTCAGGTGCGTGAGCGTAAGCGCACTAAGACTCCTGAGGGTCGTCAAGAGGGCGTGTCGATTGAGCATGACGAGTTCCAGATTCCAGCGAGTGAGTTGTCTCGTATGGAAGTATTGGCTCATCGTCAGGCGTTGAAGGACACTCGTGAGTGGATGTACACGATTGAGCGGCGTACGAAACTAGGCAAGTATGGCGAGTGGATGTTCCCGTTCATTTCGGCGGCTCAGAACTCTACGGTCACTATGGGTAAGTTGCTGTATAAGGAGCCGTGGCTTGCTCCTCTTATCGCTGACATGTGGCGCATGCCGACCCGCTTGGGAATTGAGGACGAAGAAGGCAACATTAAGATGCCGATGCCGTTCAAGTGGGTTCAGAAAACGCTTGAGGACAATCCGGATATTCCGTTCCTTGGCGGTGTTGTCGATAGCGCAGACATGATTACGATCCCTAAGAATGGGTTGAATGTTATTGCGCCGGAGACTGGTTTCGGTTTGATTCCTCGTCCGTCTGCTTGGGTGCAGGTTGGGGCAAGCGAGTTGATGAAGGCTAATGCTTTCCCGGTAGAGACTCCTCAGATTCTGCGTAACGCTTTGGGTGATGAGGCGGCGGATGAGGCGTACCAAATGTTGAAGGATTATGTGTTTGGTGAGCAGTCGGGTATGTCTGCGTTGCCGGTTAGCGTCGATAAGGTTATGCCTGCCTGGATGCAGAAAGTTGTCCAGTCGAAGAATGAGTTGTCGCGGCAGTACGGTTATCAGTACCAGTTGCAGTATCACACGCAGATGGCTCGCTGGCGTGCGGGCGAACGTGATGAGCCGCCGACAGAGAACGAGATCAGTAAGCGCACAACTAACTCGTTCTGGTTCCAATTCCTCGGCAACATGGGTGTTCCGACTCCGTTGACTCCGTACCCGATTTTGACGCGTCCTATTGTTGATAGTCCTGTTCAAGCGATGCAGGATATTTATCAGCAGTATCGGGAAGCCGATCCGTTGAATGCGAGTATGAACTTTGATCGCCAGTTCGGTGATTGGGCTTTGGAAATGGCTAACACGAAGGTTACGCGGAATGTTGGTGGTGCGTCTCCGGTTCCTGAAGCGATTACGGATATTAAGAAGTTTGATGGGTTGATCCGTAAGGCTGCACCTTTGGTTGGTGATGATTTGAGCGTGTTGGGGATTATCACTAATAATCGTGCTAGCCAGTCTGAGTATGAGGCGAGTGCGTATCGCTGGCAGACATCGGAGAAGATTCCTGGCACGAATCGTGAGTGGCGTGAGGTTCAGTCTCCGGAAATGAGCACTGCTGAGCGGCAGCGAATTGTTGGGTGGACTAAGTATCGGCAGTTTATGGATCAGTTGGATGCGAAGTTGCAGAACGCTGGTTTGTCGTCGTATGAGGTTGCGGGTGCTCGTGAGTTGAAGGCGGCTCGGGAGCGTTTTATTGCGAACATGATGCAGAACCCTGAGTATGCGGGTTGGCTGGTTGATTATCAGGATCGTGGTGGGCAGCGCACTCAGGCTGCTGTTCGTACTATTGAGTTGTCTGTTGCTGATGACACGTTCCGTGATGAGTTGATGAAGAGCGGTAATGAGCAGTTGTACGGGATTATGGGCGAGTATGTGTATTTCCGTCGCGGCATTATTAATGCGTTAGAGCGTACGGGGAAGAGCATTAATCATCAGGACAATATTGCGTTAAAGACGGCTTGGGCGAATATGCGGCAGAAGTGGAAGAACCGTGATGTTCGCTGGGCTGAGATCGCTGACCTGTATCTTAGTGGTGACGAGAATCCGATTAGTCCTGGTAGTTTCATTGGTGAGGTAGCGATGGCGAGCGGAGTGAGTGGTGTCTAACGGGCAACCTGGCGTTAGCCAGTCCTACGGTGGTACTGGTTTCGCAGCGAATGAGGCTGAGATTTACCAGATGGGTGACTTGCAGGGCCAGTTTGGTGGTCCCATGTTGGGTTCTGGCGGTCTGGTTGATATGGGTGAGGATTACCGTCAGCCTGATGTGACTCGGACGTTTGTTACTCCGGAGCATTTGGCGGGCGATAGTCGCACGAGTGAGACTGTTATCCCTGGTGCTGCTACTAATTTGTTTAGCATTGAGCAGGCGGAACTTGAGTATTTCCGTTTGGATGAGCAGCAGCGAGATCGCTGGGAGCAGGCGGTTACGGGTTTTGTTGGGTATACCCCGGCTCCTAATTATCAGCAGTCGTTGTGGCGGGACGCTGTGCAGTATGCGGCGAGTTACCAGAAGGCTACGGGTGAGGGGTTGACTCCGTGGGCTTATATGGAGGGGTTGGCTGCTCGTGCGTCTGGCACGCAGGGTCGCGGCGGCGGGGGTGCTTATACGGGTCCGGTTACTACGGAGTCTCGTAGCAAGCGAGTTAATTTGAGTAATCCTTCTGAGGCGCGGGCTTTCTTGGATAACGCGCTTGGCGAGTATTTGGGTCGTCTGCCTGATGATGAAGAGTATGAGAACTTCCGTAAGGCGTTGAATGCTCAGCAGCGGATGTCTCCGGAGATCGCTGAGTCTACGCAGACGGTTACTCCGCAGGGGCAGGCGCGGCGTGAGGTTGAGAGCGATGAGGAGACGAGTGGTGGTGTGGAGCCGCGTCAGTTCGCTCGTGAGTTCGCTCGCTCTCAGGAGGGCGCGGCTGAGACTGCTGCTGCTGGCCCGCTGTTGAATGCGTTTATGGGTCTGTTGAGAGGCGGTCAGTGATGAGTTCTATGTCTGAAGAGACTACGCAGGAAGAACGTGAGGACTTTACGGGTGTCCCGAATAAGGAGTTGACGAAGAAGCAGCGTCAGGCTCGTCGGGCAGCGAAAAAGGGCGATTACACCGACAGGGACTTGAATGGTGTTCCTGACCGGGATGAGTTGGATTGGGATGTGCTGTCAGAGGATTGGCAGTGGATTCGTGATCTGATCGCTGAGATTCCTGAAATTGAGGGCTTGTTTGAGGAGGCTGTCGCTGAGGGGGCGTTTGAGTCTCAGACAGGCATCAATGGGTTTATCAATAAGGTTATTGATAGCGAGTGGTGGAAGGAGACTGGCCCTTCTGCTCGTGAAGCGTTCGCTACTAGGTCTAGTGATCCTGCCGCGTATGCACAGTTACTAGAGGACGCTCGTGTTGCTGTCCAGTCGCGGGCAAACGAACTTGGTGCTCAGTTAGATTCCGGCACTATTGAGCGTTTGGCTAATCGGTATGTTGTTGATGGTTGGGATCAGCGTGGTTACCTAATGGATCGCGCTTTGTCCGACAAGATCGGCATGGCTGAGGGCGGTCAATATGTCGCTGGTGATTTCGCTGAACAGTTGCGTCGTACAGCGATGAATAATGGTTTGCAGTATGACGATCAGTACTACATTTCGGCGGCTCGTAGTGTGGCTTCTGGGCTGCGTAGTGAGGAGTCGTGGCTTCGGGATATTCGGGAAGAGGCAGCGAGTTATTGGCCGGTGTATGGGGATCAGATTCGTTCTGGTGTTGATGCCCGCCAGTTGCTGAGCGGTTATATTAATGTTATGTCGCGTACTCTTGAGATTGATCCTATGTCTATCGATTTGGATGATCCGTATCTGCGTCAGGCGACTACTTCGTTGGATGATTCTGGTAAGCCTCGTGCTCAGTCGTTGTGGGAGTTTCAGCAGGCGTTGAGGGATGATCCGCGTTGGATGAATACGGATCAGGCTGTTAAGCGTCAGACTGATATTGGTGCTGGGATTCTTCGCCGGTTCGGGATTCTTTAGGAGTAGATGATGGCTTTAACTCAAGAGCAGTTGGTTCGCATGGCGCAAGGCATGGATCAACTGAATCGTGATATCCGCACATGGGGCACTACTCCGCAGCCTCCTCAAGGTCGGCGGCAAAGTCGGATCGGCAGCGACATGATGCCGCCTCAAGATACTACACCTCAAGATACGGGACCTAGCGAGTTAGATATTGCTCGCACCTTGCGTGATGAGCAGCGTAAATATGAGCGTGAACAGCGTCAGCGGCAGATTATTCAGACTCTGCAATCTGCTTTTTCTCAGTACGGGTTGCAGTCGTTGTTTCCTAAGATTCAGGAGTTCGCTCGCCGTGATCTGACAGAGGACGGTGTGTTGTTGGAGTTGCGTAAGACTCCGGAATACAAGGCTCGTTTTCCTGCTATGGAAGCGTTGGCTCAGAAGCAGCGGGCTATTACTGAGGCTGAGTATATTGAGTTTGAGCGTAATGCTGCTCAGTTGGAGCGGGCGTATGGGCTTCCGGCTGGGATGCTTGATAAGGACGCTATCACTAATTTGCTGACTAATGAGGTGTCGGGTCGTGAGTTGGAGGAGCGTGTGACGTTGGCTGCGGCTGGCGCGTTCCAGACTTCGCCGGAAATGCGTGAGACGTTCCAGAGGTTTTATGGGATCGGTGGCGGTGCTTTGACCGCATACTTCCTTGATCCTGATAAAGCGCTTCCCTTGCTAAATAAGCAGTATGCGTCGTCTCAGATTGGTGCTGAGGCAGCGATGCAGAACGTGACTATTCAGGCGCGGCTCGCTGAGGAGATCACTGAGGCCGGTATCGGGCGTGAAGAGGCACGGGCTGGGTTCGGTCGTGTCGCTGGCATGCAGGGACTGACTGAGGGTCGTGGCGATTTGGCGACGCAGGGCCAACTTGTCGGTAGCGAACTAATGGGTCAGGAGGCTGCTCAGCAGGCGGTTGAGCGGGCGCAGTCGGCTCGTAGGGGCCGGTTCCAGCAGGGCGGCGGAATGGTGACTGCTCAGCAGGGCGTGAGTGGCGCTGGTTCTGCTGCGACACGCTAACCCGTAATGTTGCACGTAACCGTTTAGTGGTATTGTTTTCTTAGGAACAACGTTGGCCCCACTGAAAAGTGGGTGTGCTGGCAAGATTCCGTCTCCGGCGCAGGCTGGCCTCTGCGTTCGTGTAAATGTGCTATCCAAATAACTCCGAGCGCATGCTCCCGTGCGTTCGCGTATCTGAAAGGGAAGAGGAATGTCTGACAACTACACCGAGGAAACCTTCACTGAGGAATCTGAGCAGGACTCGCTGAAGAATCTGCGTGCGGCTGCAAACCGTGCGAAGAAGTTAGAGGCTGAACTGTCGCAAATGAAACGACAGATGGCTTTCTATCAAGCGGGTATCTCACAGGATGATCCCAGGATGCAGTACTTCATTAAGGGTTATGACGGGGAACTTGAACCCGAAGCGATCCGTAGTGCAGCGACTGAGGCTGGGTTCCTGAATGTGGAACAACCGCAACAAGCGGCCACACAGGAAAATCCTGTCGCTGATGCTCAGCAAAGGGTTATGGCTGCTTCCGCAGGCGCGGTGGCAGAGGATAACTCTGAGGCTGCTGCGTTAGCGAAACTTGAGTCAGCCCTCGCTGAAGGTGGAGTCGAAGCGATGTTGGATGTTGCTCGTTCTTACGGCGTACCATCAACCACCGATATGTGAGGTAAA
>Ga0209953_1000514_pt1 | contig 13660 bp, 16 predicted proteins | sample SalPonred_H2O_MG_FD_185713 | JGI IMG/M metagenome (GOLD analysis project Ga0209953, IMG submission 185713) | Salt pond water microbial communities from South San Francisco under conditions of wetland restoration - Salt Pond MetaG... | ecosystem: Environmental > Aquatic > Non-marine Saline and... | reverse complement strand
CTTATCTACTCTTTCTTCCGCATTTTCTAATCTAACATCAACAAAAAACTCTTGAAATACTTTTTGTTCAATCAAATCTAAATCTAAACAATGAACTTTACCATCAAGATTTGGATGTAAGACAAATACATAATATGGATTTTCCTCACCATCTTTATATTTGATGAGATAGATACCCCCATATTGTAATTTAGATTTTGGTGTAGTGGTGGTAGATATTCCCTTTACTTCGTTTAATGCACTAGCCATTTAGTTTCTCAAGTTTCGGTAGTTTGAGTTCTATTTCTTTCGGAAACTCTGGTTGGTTATCTTCAAATAACTGAATAAGTTGTTCAATCATTTTAGATAAGGTAAACTTCTTATTTTCCGTCATTTGTTTTTTAGATAACTCTAAATACTTTTTATAGTTTTTAAATACATCTTTCATAGCTTTCTTAGCTTTTTTAACATCGATGTAAAACCACTTACTTTCTTTAAGAATCATCTTATCCCACGATGCAGATTTATGAACATTTTTAAGTTCACCATCAATCAATAAAGTATAGTTTGGATTTAAGAAATCAATATGTCCACTCCAATTTGATGTAATAATTGGTTTACCACTTTGTGTGAATTCAAGTAATGGTCTACCAAACCCCTCACCTTTTGTGAAAGAAACCATTGCTTTCACTTTTTTGTGATTGTAAAGATTGTTCATCTCTTGATTCGTAAGTTCACCATGAAGAACATAGATGTTAGGTAAATCATCTCCAAGTTGTTTCTGTATTCTTCGTATTCTTTCAACAATCTTTTCTCTATCCATTACACCAAATTTACCCATTGATGTTTTCATCACAAGAGCAGGTCTTTTTTTCTGTCCTTTGAATGTTTCTAAAAACGATTGAATCATTGTTCCAACATCTTTTCTATCATGCCCATGATCACCTTTTAACCAATGACCTACAAATAAGAAACAAAAATCTTCTTCAATCTTATCCATTTCATCAACAAAAATAGGATCATCTAACTTATGTGTTTTGTTGGTATAGATTTCTTCATCAAATCCTTCAAACAGAACATGGATTGGTTTTTCCATTTTTATTTGTTGTGTTTCTCCTGTATTTTTGTCCTTTGCTGTATAGACCGAGTTTAGAAATGATTGTTTTGAATGTTCAGATGGAACAATATTCATATCCATTCGGTTCATTCCAACTACCCAGTTTGCATCAACGACATTAGATTCCATACCTGCTGTGATTCCAATATTCCACTTCCCAATGGGTTGAAACTCATTTGGAACTGTGACTTGAATCCAAACATCTGGTTTCTTTGGAAGTTGGAGTTTTGCACCATCAGCCATAGGTCTCATTCGTTCCATCATCCACATATGAAACTCATCTTCTGGTGTAAGTGCGTTCATTGGAGTATCACCCCATCGTTGTGGAACAATCTCAATATCGTATTTATCACTATCACGTAATCCACGTAAAATATCACGTGCGTGTTCACCATAACCTGATACAGTTGATACGGGTGCTGAATATACTAAATATGGTTTACTCATACTGAATATACCTCAAATCGTTTTCTTGGTTGGAAGTTATCAATTTCTCTTGTCATGTATTCTTTGAATAAGTCACACATATTTTCTTTACTTAACCCGCCTTCATTCATCAACCATTCACGTCCTTTTAGTCCGCGTTCTTTTCGTTCTTCACGTGTTCTTTCATAGTTGAGTTGGATTGCGTGTTTAATATCGGTAATATCTGCTAAATCATCAAATATGTAAGGTGTTGGTGGTGAACCTTGTAGTGATGAAACTCGTGGCCATATTGGTGTTGCCCACTCACCATAATCTACTTCACCTTCCCAACTTCTCCAATCATGCAGTGAACCAATATCAACATAATCTTCTGCTGTAAAGTAATCACCATCTTTCCAACGGAATCCACATTGGTCTTGTAGTCCACCGGTAACTGTTACAATGATTGGAGTTCCTGATGCTAAACTTTCAGCAGTTCCTAAACCAAATCCTTCATTGGATGAAACATGAATGGTTGCATCAGCAATATTATACAATGCATTTAGTTGTTCTGATGAAACTTTTTCTGCTGAAAAGATGAAGTTATCAATATAATCAGGTGCTAAATGTTTGATAACTTTTGGTAAGTCCGTTCCATTTGGGTCAACAGGTGTAGTGTGCATCAAAAACCTTACACCATCACGTTTTTCTTCATCAAGTTCATCAAGAAATCGTTTGAATGCAAAGATTGCGTTTGGTAATCTCTTTCTATGAATATTTCGGCTGTTGAAGAACAACACAAAATCAGGTTCATTTCCATCAAATAACTTCTTTTTAAAGTCATTCATCATCTCATAATCCTTATGCTCTGAATCAATGGGTTGAAACATATCTGTATCAATACCATGAGGAACATAATCCACTTGGTTATCCATTGGTTGATGCCATTGTGATTCTAATTCCGAACCCCATACTCGTTTTGTGATTCCGTAAGTTTGTTTAGAGATACACCCAATCCAATCACAACATTCATAATAACTTCTGTTATAGAGTGGATCAGGTAAGTCATCCCAAATATGATAAAAGAAAATAGGGATGTTTTGACGAACCTCATGTTCCATATTATACAACCACAACCACTGTCTTGGATCTGTGAAGTGAAGGATTGCATCAGGTTTTTCAGTATTAAGTAGTTGACGTAAAATATTTTGGTCACCATACCCATCCCACGGATATACTTTTACTGATGCATCTTCTACACCTGTAATTTTACGTGCATCTTCCGATAAATCAAATATCTTACCTTGATCAGGGTGTTTGATAGCAGCACCAAGTTGAACCCAATCAAATCTATCAACTGAACCAAGTGCCATATGTTTAGACATTGTTCCTACGCCACTTGGTAGACGTAAGTCATCGGATAAAAGAAGTATCTTCTTTTTACTCATAATGTTTTATTTTTGTGTTCTTTTTTTAGTTGTTCTAATTCTTCAATCATTCCACGAAACTGTTCATCGTTTTGATATAACCACAAACTCCTATTGACAAGTTTTTGTAGTGTAAAGTCCGATTCAGTTATATCTTTTTTAAATGTAAGGTATAATTCACGTAACACTTTGACTGATGTAAGTTTGAAGTCCTCTTTACTCATAACCTTTTCTATACATACATATGTATTATACTCATTTTACTGCGTGAGGACAAATATTTCTTTCTCTGTATTCACAGAACCGACAAGCACTTTTTGATGGGGTTGGTTCATACCCTTCTGTTTTTCTGTTTCCTTGTTCATCAAATACATTTTCTACAAAATATTCAAAATCTGATACTGCTCTGTTCATACTAACTTTACCGTCCGATGGGATAAATCGTTGTAACCTCCTACCCATTACCGCAAACTCGGGATCATCAGGTACTTTCCGTTTTAATACAAGATACTCCACTTTGATTTTCTCTAATGGAACACCTAACTTGTTGGATAAGTAATGTTTGTATAATAAGTTCTGATTTGTAAGGGATTTATCTTTCTTGTGATAGTCCTTCCAACCTGCTGTTGAGGTTTTCAAGTCAATGATATGATAGTTCCCTAACTTATCTTTTAGTAATATATCAATAAATCCGATGAAATACAAGTTTTCTTTTATATCTTCTTCTAACTTCATTTCAATATCCACCAACTCCCAACCACGAATGGTAAACCAGTCCGATCGTTTTTTCTTCAAATACTCACATATCTCAATACCATCATTGAAAAACTCATTCATCGTATCAATGTTGATAGAATCATCTCTTTCTTCTTCCGGCAACTTCTTAACTTCATCATACATCCTTTCTTTCAGTAATCGTGTAGTATCAAAGTCAATCGTCTTTTTACCATCTTTGATTAAGTAATCTGATACGTGGATGCCGTTAACCGTAGAATCTTTGGTGAGTTTTCGTTTGTTATATTCTACAAACAAGTATGATTGTATCACGTCGTGAACTACACTACCAAAAACCAAATGTATAGATTTCAGATTAGATGATAACTTATCTACATAGCTATATTTGTATTGGAGAGGGCACTTCTTCCACATTTTATATTGTGAATAACTAACTCTATTCAAACCGATGTCCGTATAACTTTTTGATTTCTTTTACTTTATCTAACTCCCCATTAGATTTGAGAGTATTGTAATACATAGTTGCTTCTCGTTTACTTACTTCTAAATGTTCTGCAAGAATATCAATGGATTGGTTATCTTGCTTACCACTTCCTTTAAGATATTTATTCCACAACTTTTGTTTCGGAAGTAAATCTCTATAAAACCTCTCCATCATTTCTGGTGATAACTCATAGTTTTGTATTTCTGATACTAAAGAAACATAATCCATTTCCATTGATAAAAATCTGTTTATCATAAATGGAGAAAAACTCTTTCGTTCAGATTCCGATAAGTTTTCCCAATACTTATCTTGTTTCTGATGAGTTATTTGACTTAGATGGTCAAATAATCCTTTCTCTTTTGGTTTGTTTGACTTAGTTTTCTTTTTTGGCATTTACTCCAAAGTTTGAGAAACGATACCACGCTCTTTCATGAAGAAAATATAGTATCATTTTAGTTATAACTTCCGTAAAACCAATAGCTAAACCTGCTTTCCAGCTACCAGTAACGACCCACGAAATCAACATAGTATCAAGTGTTCCCACTATTCTCCATGTGATGGTTTTTAATAAATGTCGTTTATAAGAGACCATCTTTTTTCATTTGTTCTCTAATATTTGTAGCGGAGATTTCACCAATTTCTTTTGGTGGTGTGTGTTCGATAATATCATACCCTACACCACGACCATAGTTGATGGATTCGATATCTGGTACGATGGAAATATGAACTCTGCCTGTTTCAAGTAAATCTTTAAGTTCAGTTTCAAGATTCATCAAAACTTCATGTGCAGTCCACGGATTCTTTTCATCAGGTTTTACATCACGTATAGCAATCCAAACATTTTTACCTAACTTCAATCGTTCATTGATAAGCCAGTAATGTCCTTTGTGAAAAGGTTGCCATCTACCAAAAAATACAGAGTATTTCTTTTCCGTGGATGATGATTCTTTATCTGCTGTTGCTTTGAATTCTGCCATGTCTTTATACTATAAAGTTAATGTTTTTATACTTCAGTGTCGTTAATATCTCACCAAATGATTCATCAGGGTCGTTTTCAGTAGTATCAATACTTACGTAGTTATCTACTGGTGGTTTATACGCAATTGCCTGAAAGTGGTCTCTTTCTCTTGGTTCATTACAATGAATATAAAACTCTATAATATCATCTCCAATAAGTTTTTTGAAATCCTCTCGTTGGTCAACATATGGTGATACAAGTGATACAACTACATCATAACCTTGATTGTGTAAGTAATGTGATATTCTTTGTGCAGTCCCAATATTTTCCACTCTACCATTGATAGAATAATCTTTGTTGGAAAATAACTCTCTCATATCATCACCATCAATACGAAATACTTTTTTATCTGTTTTTTCTTGGAGATATGAATGGAGTTTGTCTGCTAAGACAGTTTTTCCATGTGATGGCTGTCCTGTAAACCAGTAAATCATTGTTTATCCCTCATTTCTTTCGGAAGTAAATCTTGTAATACTTCCCCACACGCAGCACATACAAATACTTCAATTGGGATGATTTGATCTTCTTTTGATCCTGTAAGTAGTTTGTTTACTTTCTTAAACTTATATGATGGTAGGTAAAGTTCCCCACCACATCCACACATTACTGCTTGTAAATCTTCAGGTTTGATGTTGACTTGTTGTTGTGGTGGTTGTTGTCCACCGAGATTACTAATCTTTGCCATTACTTTCCTTGTCCTCTGTATAGTTTTTTGTAGTTTTTGGAGTTTTTATGATTACTTGATTTAGTTTTTGAGTGAACTCCTTTTCTTCTTACTTTTTGTTTTACGATTGTCTGTCCTGCTAAGTTTTTAGCCATATTATCCTATGATATCTAGTATTTTTATTAGTGTTGCCATTGCGGTTATTTCTTTGTCTATTGCAAACGCTGATTTGTTTTCACCGTCCGCGATTTCCAAAATAATAGGTGCGATATTACCTACTCCATAGTCATCAATTCTTCTGTATAATAGTGAGTAAAGATTAGTGTAGTCGTTTGTTCCTGAATCTAATAGTAGTTGTCTGATACCATTGAACTTGTCTTTTTTACTTCCGTTAGATTGTAAGATATCTATAATCTTATTCTCAACATCATTAGATGATACCAAGTCCTCACTCAACTTCAAGTTTCCATCGACAGTATTGGATTGAATAGTTCCTAACATTTTACGAATATCAGGATAATCATTTTCAATAATGAACTTCACATCCTTTGGATTGAATCCAATGTTTTCTGTTGTCAATACAGAAGATAACCTCAATGCAATATCTTTCATTGATGGTGGTTGTATCTTAAATGTTTGACATCTTGAACGGATAGGTTCAATAATTTTTTCAACATAATTACAAGTTAAGATAAACCTTGTAGTTGTGCTGAATGTTTCCATCAAATTACGAAGAATTGCTTGTGCGTTTGGTGTAAGATAGTCCGCCTCATCCAACACAATAATCTTCCATTTATTGAAACCAACAGTAGATGCAAATCCTTTGATTTTATTTCTAACAGTATCTACATTGTTTTCATCAGATGCGTTAATATAAATGTGGTCACAACTGATATGGTTTGTTAAGATTTTAGCAAGGGTTGTTTTACCTGTTCCTGCTTTTCCATGTAAAAGTAAATGTGGTATTTCATCTTGTTCAATAAATGTCTGACATCTTTGTTTGATTTCAGGATTTCCAACATAATCTTCTAATGTGGATGGTCTATATTTTTCTACAAATAAGTTATTCATCGTCCAACTTCATTTAATCGTTGTTGTTTAAACTCATCCCAACTTACACCAATACCGTCGATATAGAATAGATGTTCAGGTTTGAGTTTGTTTTGTTCGTGTAGTTTGGTGTATCGTTTGATTGCTTTGTTTTTCCACCACTTTGAGATGTAATCAACACCCTCTTCAAACTTCTTCTTCATAACAAGTTCAGATTCATCTATCTCTGATCGTAAAAACTCATTACCGTTTTCATACATCTGTGCAAAGTAAACACCTCGTTTATATCCGTGATGATACTTGGTTCCCGATATACCACATTCCTTGAATATTTTTTTAAGTATCCGTTGTTTTGGACTACTTTTACCACTATCAATATTTTCACTATACCATTCAGGGTATGTTTTTTTGATATGGTGGTGCCATGGTTCATAGACACTATCATCAGGTTTGATTGATATTTTACCTGTGGTTTCTCCGAGTGTCTTGAAATGTGGGATTCCATTATACTGTGAGTGGACTCCGTACAAAGATGTAGTATGAACTCCAACTAATATATCATCATATCTATTCTTCCAATATTCTCTCAATACAGGAACAGTCGTCATCATACTAACTAACTTTCCACCTAAAAAGTTATACCCAAGTGGTTGTGTTGCAATAATAGATGTACCGATAGTAGTATTATTGAGTTTACCGTTTTCATATTTGTCGGTATCATTCCAACCAATATATCTATCCCTGACACCGACCGATGTTACATCAGAACCAAGTGATACAACACCAAGTACTTTATTACTAACTTCATCACGTACAAGGATTTTGATATTCCTACCAGGGTTTGCACTGAAATCCATACTACTTATCATCCTTCTAATGTGAGTCCATTTCATCACATCAGAATCAGATGACATAATATCTACAACTGGTTGGATGTTATTTATCTCTTCAATCGTCAGTTCTTTATTGTAGATATCAGTTGGTTTCCATTGTGTATCATAGAGTGTAGAAATGAAAGGTTTTGATTTTAGAATGGAAGGATTTTGTAACTCTACCCATTTCTTGTATAATGTGTGTTCTTGCACACTCATACTATGAAGATAGTCAAGGTTCTCTATCAACTTTGTCTTAGAATCTTCGAAATCAAATTCAGTGCTATATCCTGAATCATCCCAGAATAAGTTCATTAGACCTTTGTCTCTACAAGATAATATGTTGAAGTATATCCATCTGCTTCAAACGAAATATGAAGTAATCCATCTGCTGATATTTTCATAGACGATGCATTCATATCTTTATTTGCCATCAATACTGCTCTCAAATATTTAGAAGAGAACATGATCGGTTTAACATCACCATCAACAGTTGCATCTACTTTGAGTGAGATTCGGTTGGAGTTAATTGTGCTATAACCCAATACAATATGTGATTCACCATTTTCCGAAACAAATGCAAATGTATCTACATCTGATAAAGCGGATGTTGATTTGATAAATCGGGTTGTGAAGTCCGAATCAAGTGTGACCTCGATATTGAAATCAGGTAGTTGTTTTAAATCGGGAACCGCCGGTATGACAGAGTTCGAAGCCAACATATAGTTAACAGTTGTGTTATCATCTGAAAATACCAATGAACTATCCGTTGATTCTACACTTACACTCTCACCTAATACTGAAATTAGTTGTTTAAGTTGTGATGTTGTGTAAATGCCATACTCACCTTCGGGAAATGAAATACCTTCAAGTGATACATTGCCTAACATTGATTTGTCATCACTTATCATTCCGACAGAAAGTGTATTTCCATCTGATTTAATCATTACTGATTCAACCTCTCCGCCGAGATTGTATCTGTTTACAAAACCATCAAATTTACTTTTTTCCATAACTTATTTATTGTTTGGCCACTGAATAAGATGTTTCCAAGTTGACCCGTTTACGATTTTTTTTATGTTTGTTGTTGATACACCATAGTTTCTTGCGATAACTCTGATGTTACGATGTCCGACTTCCCACAGATTTCGTATCTGTTTGATGTCTTCGTTTTTCAGTTTTGATTGTGGGTGTTGTTCTCCTACTCTCCTCATTAGAAACTAAAAAACTTTTGTGCTTTGTAGTTAACATTCTCAAAGGATTCCCACTTCAAAGCTTCATAGAAATCCAATATTTTCTTACGAAGTAATTTACTAAACATTTTCTCATAATCAAAATATTTGGTGATAAACTCCACTACTTCATCAGGATCATCACTACCTTTTAACGCCATCATATCCAACGATAGTGGATTTTGTTTAAGGTAAAACCATACAATCTTTTCACCATCGGTAATGGGAGTGACAATTGTATCAAGGTTTTTGAGTTTGAGAAAATCATTGTAAAAAATTGCGGACTTGACATGAGCGGGTGTTCCTTTCTTTGATTCACCCATTTGGCCATCAACTGAATACTTTTCGATACCTTTAACACCCGTGGGTTTCCCTACTTCTAATAGTGGTCTTTCTGATAACCCATCTCTAAACTCAATGATTTTTTTATCTACTATTTCTTTGTCCACACCATTGAGTAAGTCGTTCAAAACTCCTTTCATAAAGTTCTTAAATGCTTTTGGAAAGTCCGATCGAACAACATCTAACCCCTTAACATCGATCTCATCTTTGGTAACTCCGTTCTCCCATATAATCTTTTGGACATATCGTTTTTTGGTAATCCAAATACCACGACGAGCAATGTTTTCTTGTTTGATATCAAATCGGTGAGAGTTGATGTTATACATCTTTTTCGCCATCACATTATAACTCTCATTGATAAAGTCCTGAACATTTTGTGCAACTTCACTAATCTTACTACACATTAGTTCTTCATCTTCTGTATCAATGTCAGGAAACTTATTCTCAATAATAGGAAGGGCGGATAAAAAGGTACTGTCAGTATCCGTGTATATTACCCAATCATCTTTTGTTCCGAGTTGTTTATTGTAGTAATGATTTGCCATATCACTACTGAACTTGATGACTTGTTGACCTGTCGCAGTAACTGCCAATGCGTTATCAACATCATACCATCGCCAGTTTTTTAGTCCCAAACAACCATAGATAGAGTTTAGTAGAACTTTTTGAATGACTTGTCGTTTCTTGTAATATTCATACTTTTCGTCATTCCCCTCGTTTCCAAACTTTTTCATCAAGTTTTTGGACTCTACCCGTTGGTCAAACCAAGTCCGTAGAATCTGTGGTATAACGCCCTCAACATCTGTTCTATACAAGATACCATTAGCAGATATAGAGTATTGAGTTTCTTTTAACATACCATCAAACTCTTTCCTATCGAACTCATAAGTATCATCACCATAAATTTGAACTCTGTATGTTTTTCGTTCTCCTTGTGTATATTCGCGGAAGTCCCAATCATAAACTTTACCCACTTTCGTTTCAGGTGAAATATTAAGAGACATGATAATCGATGGATACATCGAAGTTAAGTCCAAATCAAAGATGTAATCATATCGACCTGGTACAGGTTCTTTTACATACGCACCCATAAACTTACCTGTGTCTGCGGTAAATGGTGGTTTCTCATCCGCTACACGATTACCTGTCCGACGGAGGTATGTGAGTATCGAACCTTCCAAAAACTTGGATGACTGATAGATGTTTTCATACGGAACATGACCTACGGTTGTAATACCAACTGCTTGTTCCAAAAACTTAAGTTTCTTCTCAAACTCTACGATTAACTTTACATCAATAATGTTATATTCAATGAACTTCTCAATATCGTTTTCTTTGAGTTGGTCAAGTGTGCCTTCATATTCTACTTTACCATACCCCAATTCAAACTCACCCACTGCATCTAATCTGTATGAAGAAAGTTGGGTGAATGTGAAGTTTTTATAGATTGGTAGGTAGTCCAAACAATTTACACCTGCGATAAAGTATCGTTCTTTCCGTTCATTCCAATCAACAATACCAACAGGTGATAATCGATTTGCTTGTTGTAAACCTAATACTTCTTTGATACGGTTGTATAGGTAAGGAATATCAAAGAAATCAATGTTCCAACCTGTTACAATCGTAGGTGCGATTTCTTGCCACTTTGTAATGAACCGAGTTAGTAACTCTTCTTCAGTATCAAATCTAATAAGTTCATAATCTTGTGTATCTCGATTATGTAACTCATTCTTTTCATCTAAAATGTAGATACCATATCTGTCTGCGGTTTCATCATAATATGCAATAGATGTAATAGGATTGTTTCCTTTCATTGGGTCAGGAAGTTGTCCTTCCATACTAACCTCAATATCAAAGAATAATCGGTGTTGCCATTCCGCAGGTTCATCGGAATCCGAATACAACTCGACTAATAGTTTGGTATCAGGTGGAACATCACTTTCGTATTTGATAGGATCATCAAAATAGTAAGGTGTTTTCTTTACCTTCTTTCCATCAAGTGATGTATAATGTCCTGATGAATCGGGTACAAATGCTGTTTTCTGCCACTCAAAGTTGGAATAACCTTTCTTATCGTCCCACAAATGGACTGAATATTTGCCTGAGCCGACGGGTTTTAGATAGACTGCTTGATACATAGGTTATTAGAGCGGAGGGTTGGAACTGCCCCAACATCTTTACACTGGTAGTGTAACGTGTTTCTCTTAACACTTCCCCCGCATTTATTATAAGTTACAATTTTACTATTAAACATCAAAATAATTTCTCTTTATCGTTACCAAAAATTTGACTTACTTTTTTGTTCGTAAGTTTCATAACATTCTATTGGTGGAAGATATTGTTGTAAATCTTTTGGGTAAGAGTAAACTTTATGTTTCAATTTGGATTTTAACTTTTTAGCTTCTCCTTTAGTTTGACCTAAAATCTGAATGTATCTGTTTTTAGGTGCTTCTCTCTTTCTCCAAAAACGAGAATATCCATCTCTACCTATGGCTTCTTTTAATTTTTCAATATTGTGTGAACCCCATTTTGAGAACACAGTTCTTGAATGAATCCAATTGTATGGGTCATTGGTTAGTGAAATAGAAAAGTTTGGCAACAATTGAATCTCTGATGTATCTTGGAATAACCAATTTGTTGCTTGGTAAATTCCACCGAGATGTCCTTGTTCAGCATCTGCATATGAAATCAACATCTTTATATTCGGTGCATTTTTCTTTAACCACTTAAAACTTAATGAAATACAATAACTCTCTATATTACTACCATATCCATCATGTATAAACAATCTCGTTAGTTCTAAACACTCTTCCTTTTCCAATCCATCAATTACACTTGTTACCGCAGAACGTCCGACGGGGTATCCATAAACAAGACACCCAATGAGTTGTTCAGTATTTCCGAGAATATCGGATTTATCTGATTCATAAAAAACACCAAGAGAATATCTACACATAGTCCACGCATGAGAATAATGATATTTTATAATCATATCTTTGGCAATAGATTTAGCAATAGGAGCTATACTTATCCTATCAGTATCACAATAATGTTTTCCTTCTACTTTACTCATTACCAAAAAACTTGTTGACTATCTGTTCTGTATGAACTTCTTTTTGATGTTGTTGTTCTACTGGTTGTAATCGTTGTTCTGCTATTTCGATATAGTCGGAATTTAGTTCTATACCAATATAGTTTCTTTTAAGTTTTCTTGCAACAACAGCCGTTGTACCTGAACCCATAAAGGGATCAAGAACCACACCATTTTCCGGTGTTCCTGCTAATACACAAGGTTCAATAAGGTCTTCAGGAAAAGTTGCAAAGTGTGCACCTTTATATGGTTTAGTCGTAATTGTCCAAACAGTTCGTTTGTTTCTTGTTCCATCAATTTTAACAAATGCGTTCTGTCCATTCCCACCATTATTATCTTTACTTCGTTTTCCATTGTAAGTAAATCTACCCTTTCCTTCACGATTATCTGTATAAACTGCTTCTTCTTTTATACTTTTATAATCAAAGTAATACTTTGGATTTTTTGTTAATAAGAAAATATACTCGTGGTTTTTAGTGCATCTATCTTTTACACTTTCAGGCATTGGATTGGGTTTATGCCATATGATGTCTTGTCGTAATATCCACCCATCATCTTGAAGTGCAAACGCAACTTTCCACGGAATACCAATCAAATTCTTATCACCATTTTTACGACTATAACTATCTCCCAAATTTACCCAAACTGTTCCATCATCTTTAAGAACTCGTCGGACTTCTCTAAACAATTCTACCAAATTCTGTGTATACTCTTCTACTGTATTTTCAATCCCAAATTGTTCTTCACTCCCATAATCACGCAAACCATAATAAGGTGGTGATGTAACAACAGAATTAACTGATTGTTCTGGTAATGTTTTTAGGATTTTAAGAGAGTTTCCTTCTAAAATCTGATTTAGTGGTGAATCCAAGTAACTATTTTTTCTTTCTTTGAGATGTTCTTGTTGGTCTTTTTAATGTAGGTAATTCTATTTTATTTACCAAATGTTCGAACACTTCCTGCACAAGTTCTGTATCAACGAATGCTGCATACAAATCATCTTCTTGGAATGATGGATACCCAATTTGATTAAAGATTTCGTGAGTGCAGACAACCATATCATATTGTGGATGTTTCATCTCAACCATCATTTCCCATGCTTTATAGTAATAAGGATCTACTGTATTTTCTTGTGGAGAACAGTAACTGTCTTCGGAGGCAAATAAGTGTAATACATATTTTCCGATTTCTATTGGAGCAAAAGGAGATGTTTCTGAATATTCATCAAAATGTTCAGGATCAAA
>Ga0209953_1000513_pt1 | contig 13671 bp, 10 predicted proteins | sample SalPonred_H2O_MG_FD_185713 | JGI IMG/M metagenome (GOLD analysis project Ga0209953, IMG submission 185713) | Salt pond water microbial communities from South San Francisco under conditions of wetland restoration - Salt Pond MetaG... | ecosystem: Environmental > Aquatic > Non-marine Saline and... | reverse complement strand
ACCGAGAGTGGATGTGCGCACACGCGGCTCGGTGTTGATGCGAGGCGTACGGACAGGCCAAGAAGCCGACAAGGGCGTCCGCTCCGGGGACTACAAGGTGCGCGTCGTCAAGGAAGGGACTCGCCAGAAGTTGGTGCCCACCAGCACCCACTTGATGGAGAACGCACCAGGGCGTCAGGACATGGGCGACAACCGGATCATCTATCTCTGGGGATCTGAGGATGACGATTCCCTGAGACTTGCCGTGCAGGAGATTCCGCTCGACCTGCGTTGAGTTTCCTCTAATACTCGTCGAGTTGGTACTTCCGCGCCGAACTCCTATAGAGCGGCAGCGCAAGGGCCATCAGCAGCAGCGCGAGACCAACACCCCCGGCAGTTGCTTCGAGTCGGTATTCGGCGGTCATTTCCACCGAGGAACTCGCGCCCTCGAGAATCACGATGGCGATGGTCAAGAACGCCGCATAGACCACGTAGTCCCAGCGCCGGATCAGCGCGTACATGGCTATTGCGTAACTGGCGATGCCTACCGAATACAGCACCGCGTCGGACGAAATCAGACTCGCAACGATGTACGCAATCGCGAAACCCAGCACCGTTCCACCCGCTCGTCGCAAGGATCGATCCCAGCCTTGTTGCACATAGGGCTGCAGCACGATGAACGGCGTCATGATCAACCAGCCGCCTGGTTGACCGAGGCTGACGGCGACAGCGATGCTGGTGGTGATGAACGCCGCGATCGCGAGCAGCGCCGCGTAAGCCACCGCCCGAGAGCCGGATACGGCAGGTGCGCTCGGCAGCGGCATCCGACGCGCCAGCACGCTGACGATGGCCACCGTCATCAGCCCCCACACCGTGAAGGCGACCCCCACCTCCAGCGCGGTCAGGGTGATATCGCCGCCCGACCCTCCGGCATCGGCAACAACGAAACCCAAGGTGCTCGGTATCCACGCCAAGGCCGCCTGCCACCCACGCTGGGCGGTCAGTCCGAAGCCGAAGCCCACGGCTGCCATCGCCAGTGCCGCCACTATCCACAGCGACGACGCCAGGACAACGAGCGCGCCCCCGGCACCCACCACAAGAGCCACCACCAGACCGGCACGGGCATTGATGCCCGCCGTTGCCATCGCCGCGCAGATTCCGGCGAGCGAGACCAGAGCTCCGCGTGCGCCTTGACCGACAAAGATGGAAACCGCAACGGGAACGGCTACGACGACCAACGCCACCAACACCAGCGAGGCAATACCGGCCCGCGAGACCCCCGGCGTGGACTCCTGCTTCGCGCTCGCTTCGCCCACGGCTTCCAGGTTAGCCGGGCATGGGAGACAATTCACGGGTGCGCACAGGTTCCACGGGCAAGGACCGACAGCGCGGATTCCTCTGGTGGTTGTCCGGCCTCGCGATCTTTCTCGTTGCAGCCGCCACTGCGGGCCTGTACATCGCGCAGCCGCCGGGAGGAGCGGTAGCTGCCGACACCACTCCGGAAATCCTTGCCTCCCCGCAACCGCTCGCTCCGGCCCCGAGCCCGTCGGCGGCCTCCCCGCTGACAGCGCCGACTCCCCAACCGACATTCCCGCCCGATCAGGTCGATGGCCAGTGGCCGAAGAACCCACCGTGGGATGCCTGTCCGGCTCCGGTTTGGCCTGGAACGCCTGGCACGGGCACACCTGGTGACGGCCGGCGGGTGCTGGTGATCGGAGATTCCCTCACCCGCGATTCACAAGAACCCATGACGAAATACCTCGCGGAAAGTGGGTGGACTCCGACCTTCCGCTGCTGGGGATCCAAGCGCCTGGACTGGGGCCTTGACCAAATCAAGCGAGCCAAGAAGCTCGATCAACTGCCCGAGTACGTGATCGTCGCTCTGGGCACCAATGACATCTCCTGGGAGCAACCGGCCACCACCGAACGGCGGGTGAACACCATGCTCGATCGCCTCGGTCCGGATCGACTGGTGCTGTGGGTCGACCTGGACATCGCCTACAGCCCGTTTTCCATGGAACGAGCGGACTGGTTCAACAAGATGATCCGCCAGGTGGCCAAGGATCGACCGAACCTAAAGGTGGTCCCTTGGGAGAAGATCGCACGCCAAGAGAATGCAGCTCGGTTCGATGGCATCCACTACGGAACGAGCGGATACCGCCTGCGTGCACGCACTCTCACCGATGCGCTTGATGAGCGGCTGGAAACGGTCGAACGGGAAAATTCAATAGTCCAGCAGGCCGCGCGCTAGAGTTGGATCAACAATGAGGACATCAATGAGTCCTCCGTGCACCGCCGCTCGGACCGCCGCAGTCTTGCTTTCACCATGAGCCACAGCAGCGATCGTCGGGATTCCCCTGACCTCAGCAAGATCAAGAGAAACCAAACGACGATGAATTGCCAGTTCCACTTGCTTACCCTCATGGTCAAAAAATCTGCCCGCGAACTGGCCGACCACTTTCTTCTCTCGAGCTTCGCTCACCTCAAGTTTGGTAGCGCGGGCTAAATCCAGGAATGTACGCGTCGTGTCCGTTGGGAACGAGCCGATGCCCAGTAGCGCGATGTCTGCGTGGCGCGCCAGATCTAGCGAACGCTTGACTTCAGGAGTCGATAACAGCGAGTCTGCTTCTTCTGCCGTCGCAGCCACCGCAGGTGCGTTGAAGTATGTGTAGCGACCCCCGATCTTGTCTCCGAGATCGCGCACCAGATTGTGTCCGGAGAGGCCCGGATCGACACTCCACTCACCCGCTAATTGCACAACGTGCGCGTCGATACGCCGATCGAATCGTGCGATATCGACCATCGCCTTCACGGTCGTACCCCAAAAAAGTCCCAACGTCTGACCATCGAGGAGATTGTCCTGCAACCATTCCGCACTTGAGCGGGCGACGCTGAGCATTCCTGCCTGCTGATCTGCGGAGTCCTCATGATCGGAGAAAACCTGAGACACGACCACATCCCTGACTCCGTGCTCCTGGAATTTAGACCGTAGCTCGTCCTCCAGATCGAGTTCTCGATAAATCGGATAGGAGATCTCGAATTTCACGACTCCGTGCTCACGTGCTGCTCGCATAAGCCGCGAGACGTTCGACTGGCTGGTTCCCAGTCGCCGCGCAACTTCCTTTTGACTCAGGTCTTGGACGTAGTACCAGTAGGCAGCCTTGGCGAGAGTCTCGGGACTCACTCGTTGCGCCACGCCGCTTCCTCCACTTGCACTCCCCCTACGACCCAGATCGAGTCGCTCCCAACGGGTCACAGTACTCACTGCCACGGGGCGGTTGCGTACATCACACGATGCGCCGCGACTACACCAAGATCAGGGCCGGATTTTCTACGAGAGTTTGGAATCTTCTCAGCCACGTGGCAGCGCTTATCCCATCGACAGGTCGATGGTCCACCGACAACGTGACCTTCAGCACATGTCCGACAGTCAATTCACCATCTGAGACAACCGGGACTTGGCTCACCACCCCGACCGCAAGGATGCCGGCTTGCGGAGGATTCAGGATCGCCGAGAAACTCTCGACCCCGAACATCCCAAGATTCGACACCGAGAAAGCTCCGCCTTCGATTTCCTGCTGCTTCAAGCGACCCTCATTGGCTCTTGCAACCAAATCGCGAACCTGCTCGGATATCTGCGTCAAAGTGAGAGCTTCCACCCCGCGTAGCACGGGTGTGACGAGTTCGGATTCGCTTCCGATGGCTACACAGACGTCGGCGGAGTCAAATTGTCTAACACAGTCTTCCGTCCACACGACATTCATCTCCGGCACGTCAATCAGCGCTTTACCGACGGCCTTCAGAATGAAGTCGTTGATCGAGAGCTTGACAGAGCCGTCACTGTTTACCGTCTGGCGCAACGCCAGCAGTTCATCGACGCGACAGGTGGCGTCCAGGTAGAAGTGCGGTACTTGCTGCTTGCTCGCGGTGAGAGTGCGAGCAATGGCGCGCCGCATCCCCGAGTGCGGGATCTCTCGGAAGGCTTTATCGATTGTGCGCTCATTTCCCGCGCTAGTAGCCACCAGCTTCGAAACAGTCGGGTTGTTTGCCACTGCCTTCTCAACGTCGACGCGAACGATTCGTCCGCCGGGTCCGGAGCCGATCATGGCATCGATCGCCAGACCATTCTCGCGCGCCAACTTGCGTGCGAGAGGTGAAGCAAAGATCCGATCGACGGGATGACCGTTCGCCTCGGGGGTCGCAAGGCATGGGCTGTCACTATCTGTGACGTTCGCTGCCGGCTCTTGGCTATCGACGACGTCGTCCTTGTGCTTTGACCGTTGCTCGGACGCTATGCCGAGGGAGTCGAGGATCGCGTTCTCGTCGGCGAACTCTTCATCTACTCCGACGAGGATGGCAATCGGCGCACCGACCGTCACTGCTTCACCCGGGCTAATGAGCGTTCGCCACAAGATCGCCTCGTCGTCCGCTTCGATGTCGACGTTGGCTTTCTCGGTTTCCACCGTCGCGATCGGGGCTCCAGCTTTCACGGTGCTTCCCAAAGCGGAACACCACTCAAGGAAGACGACTTCCTCGGCGTCGGCTGAGATTCCTGGCATACGCAGAAGACGGGCCATCTATGAGACCCCCCGCGACGCCCCGTAGTTGTCAATAAGAGACCGAGCGACAGCATCGGTGTCTGCCAATGCAGCTGCCTCCAGCACGAAGCTGATACTCGGTGAGGACTCAGAACCGCTGACACGCTGGATGGGAGAGTCGAGCCAATCGAAGTACCTACGCTGAATCTCATCAGCTAGCCATCCACCGTAGGAGGTGCTTCGGCTCCCTTGCTCGACAATCATGACGTTATTCGTCTTGCGGATACTCTCTCCGATCGTGTCCCAATCGATGCTCGCCGCATCCAACCAACGAAGGTCGATCACCTCGGCGTCGATTCCACTACCTTCAACTGCGTCGAGGGCTTGCTGAACCATGGACAAGTACGTCAAGACCGTCACCGCAGAGCCTTGTCGTCTAATCGAGGCACGACCGATTGGGATGAAGAAGTCCGTATCGGACTCGGGTACTTCACCCGATGTCTTGTACAAGTCAGCGTCATGCTCCAAGACCACGACGGGGTCGTTGCACAGCAGCGCGCTGTTCATCATCCCTATGTAGTCCAGAGGCGTAGATGGAGCGGCGATTCGCCAACCCGGGGAAGTGTTCATCACCCCGGCCGGGTCCATTGAGTGCTGCGAGCCGTATCCCGTGCGAGTGCCGATCTTCACCCGCATGACCAGCGACATATCGTGCTTACCGCCGAACATGTGCCGCGCCTTGCCGATTTGATTGAAGATCTGATCTGCGGCAACCCAAATGAAATCCGCGTACATTAACTCCACGACCGGCTTGAAGCGACCGTCGAGCGCTATGCCTCCCGCCAGGCCCGTGAATGCAGCTTCGGATATCGGAGTACCGAGCACGCGATCGGGGAAAGCATCCTTCAGTCCCTTGGTTGCACCCCGGGGGCCGCCGTTGAGTTTATGGATATCCTCACCCATGATGACGATCGTCTCGTCTTCTTCCATGCGCCTCATCATGACGTCGGCGATCGCGGTGACGAACTTCTTCTCGGTCGTTTGGCCGATGAAGTCCTGAGCCTCCTTGAACTTCACATCTTCGAATTCGGTCAAGTCACTTCGAATACCTACATCAATTGATGAGGGGTCAGGCCACAAAGATGGAATGAAGCGGCGTTTTCCCGGAGCCGTTGGATCATCTTCAAGGAGTCGACCGGCAACTTCGCTCATAACAGCCTTACTACGAGCACGCAGATGCGCCAGATCCTCCATTGACATTATTCCGCGCCGGAGTATGTGTGCCTCTGTGCGCTTGATGGGATCACGTTCCCGCCACGCTGCCTCCTCAGCTTTGTCGCGGTACCCGAATGCACTGCCCGGGAACGGGCCATTTTGATGGAAGTAACGGTAAACATCTGCCTCCACGAGTGCAGGACCGTTTCCCGCACGCATATGGTCGACCGCTTGTTTCGTCGCCCAGTAGACCGCGAGCGGGTCCATCCCGTCTACACGCCAACTGGCGATCTTGAATCCAGGGCCGCGGCCTGAGAGCCGTGGTTCGCCTGTTGCTTCCTCCACGGTCGTGGACACTCCATACTGATTGTTCTCCACGAAGAAGCACACCGGCAGGCTCCATGCAGCGGAGAGATTCAAGGACTCAAGCACCGAGCCGATATTCATCGCCCCATCGCCGAAGTATGAGACGGACACCGCATCGCTTCCCGCCCGCTTTTGGGACCACGCGAAGCCCGTGGCGAACGGCACCGCACCGCCCACGATGGCATTCGTTCCAAGAGCACCAGCCTCTTTCCACTGCAGGTGCATCGAACCCCCGCGACCACCGCAATACCCTTGCGCCAAACCACAGATCTCCGCGAGGCTGCGTTGCAGCACCTCGCGGATCTCCTCGGAAAACTCGGCGCGGGGGTCCTGCCCTCCTGGCGCTACGTACCCCATAGCTTTGGCTAAGAACTGGTGGTGACCCCGGTGGGATCCATTTATCTGGTCGTTCGGCGTCAAGGCCAAAACGGAGGCCACTGCTCCTCCCTCTTGACCGATACTTGAGTGCAGAGGTCCGTTGACCAACTTTTCCCCTGCAAGATCCAATGCGGTCTCCTCGAACGCACGGATGATGTGCAGTTGGGTGAGCATCGTTTCGAGCATTGCCGGTTCAGCAGCATCCCAGTCATCATCGGTAACCTGAACCTCGACCCAGGGTGCATCCATCGACAGGTCAATGGTCTTCGGCATCAGTTACTCATCTCTCTCGTTCCCGGAACTGTTCGTCGTCGCAGCACAGCGATCAGACTTCACCAATCGCCGCCTTCGCTGCCAGCACAAAGGAGACTGCTCCTGGGTCTGGCGACCCGACGGAGCGCTCCCCAAGAACCCGGGCACGCCCCATGCGAGGCACGAGTCTGGACGTCTCGGTAGCTGCTGACTCCGCTATCTCGGACGCCTCTCGCCACGCCGTCGTAAAGTCGGATCCCTGCACTATGGCAACTTCGAAGGCTTCCAAGAACGGTACGAGGGCATCGACGATCGTCTTATCGCCCACCTCGGCGCCACCGAGACCCTTCACCGAATCAACAAACGCGCTCACAGCCGCAACCTGAGCGGCCGAATCGACATCACGATCGTCTCCGAGGGAATTTCCCGCCGCCGTTAGCGCCGCTCCCCACAGCGCACCCGACGCACCTCCGGAGTGTTCCGTCCAGCGAGCACCAGCTCCGGCGAGCGCAGTTTGCGCCCCCGCACCTTCGGCCGACAGTTCCCGCGCTGCCTGTGCCGCTGCTGCCGAACCGCGGGCCATGCCCGCACCATGATCCCCATCACCGGCAACCGCATCCAGATCCCCGAGCATGACCTCATTGGCACTTAGGACATCAGCGACGCGACCCAGTGCAGTTGCTATGCCATCAGCGGCCGCCTGCGAATTGGCACTCCCCTGGCGATTGACGATCAGCCGTTCGGGCTCGGTGCTGAAAGTCACACTCGAGTCCAAAGGAGGGTCTTGGAGTGCAGGACGCGAGTACGCGGCACTATCGCACGGGGCGAACCAGAGCTTCTCGAGTTCGTCGTCGAGCCACACCAGCGTCAGGGACAGTCCACCCATGTCTAGAGAGGTCATAAACTCTCCTACTTGACCGTCTACTAGCTCGAGTCCAGCGGCCTTGAGTTTGCGAGTGACTGACGTGAAAGTGACAAAAAGTTCCTCGTACTTGGCTGCACCAAGCCCGTTGAGCATCGCAACCACGCGCTTGCCAGCCCCTGACGGAACCTCGTCCATGAGTTTGAGGACTAGTAATTGAGCGACATCGTCGGCGGTGCCCAAATCGGTCTCGTAGATGCCCGGTTCACCGTGAACGCCCAGCCCCACAGCCATCTTTCCAGGAGTCACCTCGAACAGAGCATCGGCTGATCCGGGCAAAGTGCATCCGGAGAAAGCGATGCCGCAGGTTCGCGTCCGATCGTTAGCCTTCGTGCAGACCGAGGCCACTTCATCAAGGGACATGCCAGCCTCTGCGGCCGCCGAGGCCATTTTCAGTACCGCCAGGCCGCCGGCGATCCCCCGCCTCTTCGACGTTTCCTCTACAGGAGCGGATGCGACATCGTCTGTCACGGCTGCGCTTCGAACCTCGAATCCGTCAGCCTTCAGCAGCTCGGCGGCCATGCCGAACTGCAGCATGTCTCCGGAATAATTCAAGAACGCCAGCATTATTCCGCCGCCTTGATCGGCTGCCTTCGCCACGCTGTGTACCTGCGAGGCCGCCGGTGAGGCAAAAACCTTGCCGGTTACGGCGCCATCAACGAGCCCAGGGCCAACCCATCCCATGAAACCTGGGTAGTGGCCGAGCCCCCCACCGGTCACGACGGCGACTTTGCCCGGTTTGCTCTGAGTGGCTCGAACTACTCCGCCGTACACCGGTCGGACATACCGCTCGTTAGATTGGATGAATCCATCCACGAGCTCGGCGGAGAACTCAACGGGGTCGTTTACTAGTCGCGTCATGCCGTCACCTCACTTACTTTGCGGATTGTCTAGGGGCCGGGTGATTCCAGGATTCGTGACATGTTGGCAAGCGTCACCTGTGATCCGATGTCGATTCCGAGCGGATTGGAAATGGTCGCTGCGCTGTGTTCGGGTTCATCACCAAGAGAAGTCACCACCAACGAAGCCCCAGCAAAGTCCTCGTCGACGGTGAAACTGCTGACTGTTACGACCGTGCGCAACCCTGCAGCGAGCGCAGCGAGTAGCCCGTTTCGGCTGTCCTCGACTACAACAACCTCGTCGCAAGACAACCCCATCTCAGACAAAGCCAATGCGTAGATGTCCGGTGCTGGCTTCTTCTTGGGAACAACATCGCCAGCGAACACAGTGAATTCCGACGCAAGATCGCTTCCCACTGCGTGATCCAGGACAGCTCGAACAGACAACTCGTGCGAAGTCGAGGCGACCGCCAGAGCCCAACCTGCCTCTTGCGCCTCGGCAACGATCCGAGCGATGCCAGGACGTCCGGACATAACGCCAGCCTCTACGAGCCCGGTATAGACGCCCGTCTTGTGCTTGTGCCACGAGGCAACCGTGTCGGCTTGACCCTCGGGATCCACCGGCAGCTGCGCTTCGACGATGAAGTCCGCATCGAGTAAACTCATGAGCCGCTCTTTTCCGCCCCCGATCTTGAGTTTCTCGGCGTAGTCGTCCTCGCTCCACCGAACTGGAAGTCCGAAGTGCTCGAAGGTCTGGTTGAAGGCTGGCAGATGGCCATCGCGTTCGGTATCGGCTAGGACACCGTCGCAATCGAAGATCAAAGCTGGCATCGGCGTGGTCACGCAGCCTTACCAGCGCTGCCGAATTGCTTGGTCAACTCAACCACCATGTCGATCACCGATGCTCGTGTTGACTTGAACAGTGACGGTGGATCCCACTTGTCCTTCTTTTGCGTCTCGAGCAGGAACTCGAGTGAGGACTTCATGTACAACTCCTTCAATGCGGTCGAAATGTTGACCTTCGCGCAACCGCGTGCGATCAACTCAGCGAACTGCTCATCGGAGAGTCCACTGCCGCCGTGAAGGGCGATCGGAATCGGGTGCCGTGTCACTATGTCCGAGACTCGATCGAAGTCGATAACGGGTGCAGTCTTGTACGAGCCGTGGGCGTTTCCGATCGATGGAGCGAAGACGTCGACTCCGGTGGCCTCGATGAACTCCAAGGATGTCTCAAGCGATTCGCGTTGCGAAACATCGTCGGACCCGTGACCGTCCTCCACGCCGGTTATCGCTTCAATTTCCCCCTCCACAGCGGCACCAACCGCGTGGGCTTCCTTCACTACCTCGATCGTTTGACGCTGATTCTCTTCGACCGGCAGTTCCGATGCATCGAACAGCACGGAGTTCCACCCGTGGGCCAGGCACTCGGTGATCACCTCGCGGTGAGGGCAGTGGTCGAGATGCAAGGTGACAGGCACCTCTATGCCAGCCGTCATGGATCGCCACATGCTGGCCAGCACCTCGACACCGATGCTGCGGACTGTCTTGACGGATGTCTGGACGATCATCGGAGAACGCGCCTCGACCGCTCCAGCCAAGACCGCTTCGAGCGTTAGATCGTTAAAGATGTTGATGGCCGGTACCCCGTACCGCTGTTCGAATGCTGGCTTGGTTATCTCGTCGAGTGAAACCACACCCATGTGCTACCTCCTCGAGCGCCCGGACGACTCCAGGCATATTTAACCCAGATTTTGAGGAAGTTTTGCGCATTTCTATTCATAAGTCAATCTTTATGCAATAATTGCGTCCGGTGATCATCCTCTCTGCACACCGGGGCAGTCGCCCACTAAGACGAAGGGACCTTCGATGGCCGCAAGTGTTAAGAAGAATGATCTGCAGTTCGGCGGGCATTCGCTCGTGTGGGCCGGAGATTGGTCACCGGAGAGCGCGCGCTTCGCAGCGAGCAGTGCAAGCAGGGCCGGTTACGACTTCATCGAGATCCTGGTAGCCGAGCCAGAGAAGGTCGATCCAGTTATGACCAAGGATCTCCTTGACGAGTTCAACCTGACAGCTTCGGGTTGTTTGGTCTTCAACGGAGACACAGACATCTCCAGCACCGACACGTCCAAAGTGGATGCAGGCCTGGATCGAGCACGACGGGCAATCGACGTCGTATCCGCCTGGGGCGGCACAACCATCGACGGGCCCATCACGGCGAGCCTGCAACCCTTCGAGCAGCCGGCAACCAAGGAGAACCGACGAAACTCCGTGAACGCTCTCAAGGAGATGGCCGACTACGCCGCGGACAAGGGCGTGAATCTGAGTATGGAGATCGTAAATCGCTACGAGTCCAACCTCATGAATACGGCTGAGGAGGGCATGGTCTATCTGGAGGAAGTGGATCGTCCCAACGTCTACATACATCTGGACACGTACCACATGAATATCGAGGAGGACGGCATGGTCAAGGGCGTTCTCGCCGCTGGCGATCGCCTCGGCTACGTCCACATCGGTGAGAGCCATCGCGGCTACCTCGGGACGGGCAACGTCGACTTCGACGAATTCTTCGGAGCTCTCAAGCAGATCAACTACACCGGGCCTATCGCCTTCGAATCATTCTCGTCGGCCGTCGTCGACCCAGCCCTGTCCGACGCCCTCCGCATTTGGCGCAATCTATGGACCGACTCTGAAGATCTCGCCACAAAGGCTCTGGCCTTCATGAAGGAACGCTACTGAGATTCTCGAGAGGCGCGTGACTTGCGTGCACCTCTCGACGTAAATCCTCCCGGTCCCCGGAGCACATACCCCCGAAAGTTCCAGGGACCGGGAGCCCAAGCCGGCACAGGGTTGTGGGGTCCACGTCCGGCACAGGCAGCCTCTACCTGACCGAATCCCCTCGGCGTCCACACCACACCAATTTCCCACTTCACGTTCCGCGATAACCCTTCGCGAGACAGTCTCTCGATTCCGTCGAACTCAGAGCCAGTTCGGTATTCACAACATGGCGAAGGTGGGGACATCGACTCGGTTCCCATTCGGAAGTTGAAACACGGCAGGTTGAACTGATGTGTTCCAGGTATCCAGATCCGGGAAGCCAACCATCGTCAACACCCCAAGACCCACCTGCCAGCGATCGAGGTCCTCGCGAGCATTCGAAGCAGGAAGTTCTGTATACCCGTGTGGTCAACAGCCCAGGCCTTCCAAAAACTAGCCGGGTACAAGTGTTGGGTGCCGCGGGCGTGCTCGCTGCCCATGAGGTCCGATGACACACAACTCATCAATCGCGATTCCCAAGGCTAGGCGTAGGAATCCGCATCTGCTATGCAGCCTTAAGCCGACGCCAACGAGGGCGATGATCCGTCGACCAAAAGCAGCAGCGAAACAAGCGCAGCGATCAGAAGCCAAGGCACGCCCGGAGTCAAGGGCGGCTACTTCTTCTCTCAGGCGCGCGAACGTCCGAATAGTCGCGCGAAGAAACCCGGGTTGGCGGCCCTGTAGGCCGCCTTGTCTGCAGGGGTGCAGGAACACTGCTGCACCTTGGGCACCCCGGCCATGACCTGCTGCACGTGCTGACCACATCCGGCCCACGACTTCTTCTGGCAGACCTTGCAGGTCACTTGTTGACACATATCGCTGGATTCCCCTCACAGTGCTGGGCTGAGTCAACGACCCTACAGATCTCCCACCCCATTGACGATCAGCAGCATCCCGAGAACGGTGAACGCCACGACGAGCACCGCGGTGTTATCTCGAAGCAGCCAATCCTTCAAGCGCGTGAGCGGGCCGAGCGCCCGTCTGCGGACGCGTGACCCACTGCTGGATTGCAAGCCCCACAAGCCCGATTCCGGCAACGATGCGCACCCACACGAGCCACTGTGCTGGTTCGGCGCTCAGGCCGATCGCTCCGGAAAGCAGGGCGAACAGCGCCGTCACCATGGCGGTACAGGCAAACCAGGTTGCCAGAAACGCGAAAGCCGTCGCCCTTGGACGCACACTGAACAAGAGCAGGACAGCCGGCAGGATCGGGAAAGGTGATGCCGCTATCCCGAACGCCAGGGCCACGACTTCACTCATTCGCTAATGATGCGTTACCCATGACGCGATGGCTTCTTGCTTTTCAGTCAAACACGGATCACCACCATGTTGCGCCCGGCGCACGATCAGGCAAACTTGCCAGGAACGTTCACCAAGCCAGCACAGCAGGGGCAGCAAGCATCACTTCACGTCGGGAGGGGTCATGGGTCGCCCCGACGTGCAGATTGTGTGGTTCAAGCGTGACCTAAGGGTCCATGATCACGCGTCGCTCGCTGCCGCGATAGACACCGGAGCCCCAGTTCTCCCTCTCTACGTCTTCGAGCCCAGCCTTATCGCGCACCCGCACACATCCACGCGGCACATCGAGTTAGTTCTCGATGGCATAACCGACTTGCGTGAGTCTCTGGCTGCCCTTGGGGCGCCTCTTGTCGTCAGGGTCGGAGAGGTGGTTGACGTTCTCGAGGGCCTATTCGAAGAAGTGGCTATCGAATCGGTGAACTCCCACGAGGAATTCGGCACGTTGGCCACGTGGGAGCGCGATCGTGCAGTGGCAACCTGGTGCCGGGCGCGCGGTGTGCGGTATCACGAACATCGCCAATCGGGTGCCATGCGAGGGCTCGCCTCGCGTGACACATGGAGTCGACAGCGCACGCAACTGTTCAATCAGCCACTGCATCGCAAGCCCGTTGCCGTGCGACCAACGACGGTCACGCCGGGTCCGATCCCGGATTTGCGCGATCTGGGTCTGACGGCGGAGGCGATGGTCTATCGACAGCAAGGTGGCGAGCGCATCGGACGAGAAGTCATGCGCTCATGGCTCAAGGAGCGTGTTCCTGGATACGAGGGTCACCTGTCAAGCCCCGTGAGCGGCTGGGAAGGCTGCTCCCGGTTGTCCGTGCACCTCGCGCTCGGCACTGTCAGCGCGCGCGAAGTTCACGCCAGAGTGCAGGCGCGCAAAGGGGAGCCATCTTCACCGAGAAAGTCACTCTCAGCCTTTGAGGAGCGCATCGCGTGGAGAGATCACTTCGCACAGAAGCTCGAGAACGCACCGCAGATCGAGAACAGTGCGCTGCACCCCGCTTTCGATGCCTTGCGACCCACCACACCTAACCCGGAAGCACTCGAGGCTTTCACCCAGGGACGGACG
>Ga0209953_1000512_pt1 | contig 13673 bp, 11 predicted proteins | sample SalPonred_H2O_MG_FD_185713 | JGI IMG/M metagenome (GOLD analysis project Ga0209953, IMG submission 185713) | Salt pond water microbial communities from South San Francisco under conditions of wetland restoration - Salt Pond MetaG... | ecosystem: Environmental > Aquatic > Non-marine Saline and... | reverse complement strand
ATGCTTCTCTATTCATCATTATTCAGCGGGCTTGGCCTTGGGTTTACGACCGCGTCTTGGGCTGGTTGTTTTATTAGGTGTTTTCTTAACGCCTGCAGGTTTTTTAGATGGCTTCTTTGCAACCTCTATTTTCTCAGCAGGTGGTTCCACCTTATATGGTGCTGATGCTGATTGATCCTGTCCTTTAGCAGTAGGAAACGGAAAACCTGAATCAACAGCACTGTCTTTTTTACCAAATAAATTTTTTAACCATTTAAACATAATGTTTATTCTCCTTGTGGTTTATTTACGTCTAAGTAAAGAAGTAAATATATTTATGGAGTAAAAACGATTCAAAATCATTGTTAGAAAAGCAAATAGTTGTCAATAATGACAATTAGAACATAGTTAATGATTGCTCGTTGATTTAACAATATGAAAATAGTTTACATACACGGCGCGAATGCCACTAGTGATAGTTTTAATTATATACGAAATTATATCAAAGGTTATGATGAAGTAGCCTTAGAGTATGACAGTAGGGATGGGTTTTACAATAATCTAGAATACTTGGAAAAAAAAATGCGCAGAATTAAAGATGCATTTTTTGTCTGTCATAGCCTAGGAGGAATTTACGCCTTATACCTTACCGATCGATTTCCTAGCAAAGTAATAGGTGCTGTTACTATCTCTACTCCATACGGCGGTGCAGAAGCAGCCGATTACGCTAAATATTTTTTACCGTTTAGCAAACTATTACAAGACATTGGAACTAACAGTAGACCAATTAAGACAGCAAACACAATATCAGTCCAGCATCCGTGGACTCAGATTGTAACAACTCAGGGGAATAGTCCGTGGATTAACGAACCCAACGACGGTGTTGTTACTATTAAAAGTATGAAACACAGGCAAGATGTAGAGCAAATAGAAATTGAGTCAAACCATTACGAAATTGTAATCAATCCGACATGTGTTAATTTGATAAAAAATAAAATAAAAGGTGTAAATGTTTAATTCAAAATATCCCATCGTTGCAGTTGGGATGAATCAAGTCTCTGACTTAAATCTAGCACTGGCTGTCAGTCGGGCAGGAGCTGTTCCTACTCTTTCTATTTTTAACTACGCTACACCATCATATAAATTAGATATAAAATCATTCGAACAGGATTTATTAAAATTTAGACAGGAATTTCCAATCGAGGATTTAATCCTAACTATTGATGATAAAACTTTACTGTTAAATCTTGAAATTATAGATATTTTAATTAATTTCAAAATAAGATATATTGAATTAATTCGGAGCACGTCAAAAGTTATTGAACCTTATATAAAAAATCTCAAAGAAAAATTAAAGAAATTACAGTCAAACGATGTTAATATAATCGGTAAAGTTGTTCATACCGAAATGAATAAAAAACGTTTGAAATTTGAAGAATATTACAGTATACTGATTATAAAAGGAAGTAACGGAGCAGGCAGAATAAGTGAAAAAATTACTCCACCGCTGAGTGAATTAACTGAGTATTACATTAACAAGTATCATGACAAAAAAGTAATTCCGTCTGGTGGAGTTAGCAGTAGCACTGACGTAAAAGAATTAATCTCTATCGGTGCTGCGGCAGTAGGGATCGGTAGTCTATTTGCGGCGGCTGAAGAAAGCTGTTTGTCTACAGAAACAAAGAATCAAATAGTAAAATCAAACCTAAGTCAACTTCAAACTATCGATACTTTCGATTTACCACAAAAAGCATTGGTATTTTCGGATATGGATCAAACAAAATGGAATAATACCGAGGGTCTTATTTCTGGCATTAAAACAGGTACTGAGGGTCATATATTCATGGGTTCTGCTATTGACCGAATAACTGAAATACGATCAGTTAACGATATTATACAAGATTTATGTAGTTTATTATAAGGAGAGTAAGAATGCTATCAGCAATTTTTTGGTTAGTAATAGGTGCGTTTATTGGGTGGAATCTGCCTCAACCTGAATGGGCGAAGAATATCGAAGAGCGTGTTAAAAACTTTTTTGCCTCTCATTGGGGTTAATAAATACACTAACTAAGGAGTACGAACATGGCCTATAGCAACGCAGTTTTAGATCATTACGAAAATCCACGCAACGTGGGCAATTTTGACAAAGAAGATCCTACAGTAGGAACAGGGCTCGTAGGAGCGCCGGCATGCGGGGATGTTCTCAAGTTGCAGTTAAAGGTTGATCCAGAAACTGGTATTATTGTAGATGCTAAGTGGAAAACGTATGGGTGTGGTAGTGCCATTGCATCAAGTAGCCTAGTATCGGAAATGGTTAAAGGATTGACACTTGATCAAGCAGTAGAAATTAAGAATAGTGCTATTGCAGAGGAGCTTTCACTCCCCCCAGTTAAGATACATTGTTCTATCCTCGCGGAAGATGCCCTCAAGTCTGCCATTGAAGATTACCGTAAAAAACAATCATGATCACCTTAACTGAATTAGCGGCAACTAAAGTCAAATCATTATTAGAAAAGCGTGGATCAGGCATCGGTATTCGCATCGGTGTTAGAACCACAGGCTGTTCTGGTTTAGCTTATACCCTAGAATACGTTGATACGCCTCCTGTTACTAGAGATCAATTCAAATATGAGAGCCACGGAGTCACTGTTTGGGTCGACGGTAAAAGTCATGTCTATGTCGACGGCATGACAGTGGACTGGAAAAGACAAGGACTTAACGAAGGATTTGATTTCATGAACGAAAAAGAAGCAGCACGTTGTGGTTGCGGCGAGAGTTTTACAGTTTAAATAGGACAGATTACTAGATGTATTCTAGATTCTGCACCGCCGTTATAAACAAAATGTTCTTGCTTTGTATTAATACAATAAAAATTGCCATCGTCTGGTAGATGATAACACATGGCTTTAACTGAGTTAGTATTCACGCTGTGTGCAATATATGCATAGGGATTTGTGTCGATCGCAAGATGATATCTTACTGAAGTGTCTCGATGCACAGTTAATCCTTGTTTAGTGTCTAATAACATGTATCTCACTCTGCCTAATCCGAAGCCTTCTTGTTTTGCCAATTGAAGCAAAATATCTCTAGTATATTTTGGACTTGCAGGATTTAATTCTGTAAACTCATTCTCTGATATTAATTCTTTCTTTCTTTCTTTATCGTATAGTCCTCCTACATTGTCCTTCCATAAATCGTTTAGGGTGCTTGGTCGGTGTGTGAGTCCTATTTGGTTTTCTGGTAGCCATTGAGTTTTTGTTAAAATCCAAGACAGATCCTTTTTTATCTGACACAAATCAACTTTTATATTTTCTATTTTTTTAATAAACATTTAATATTTTCCTACAGGTAACTCTGTACTAGCCGGCATATCCCAAATTTTCTTTCGTTCTACACCCTTTCGTTGAGCAAAACGTTTAGTGTCGCAATTTGCACATACATGAAAATAGTTATTGCTCAATCTTCGTTGATTAATCTTTTTCAATTCTCTACGAAACACACTGTCACATTGATCACACCTTAGTACAGCCAAGGTCTTGCTTCTAGTATAAGTGTGCATCGTTCCATTCTTACTGGCACGTTTGTAGACTGTTTTTTCTATTTCTCTACCTATATACATCATGTATTTACATTAGGCTTATAAAATTTTTAAATAAATACTAGTTGATACCATTATATTGGGGCAAATTATGGCAAGAAAAGTAATTGATATCGGTGCGGTTGGTAATGACGGCACTGGCGATAGTATTCGAGACTCATTTAGAAAAGTCAACGATAACTTTAGAGAACTATATAGTTCGTTAGGACTTGGAGAAAGACTTACGTTTGTTGGGTTATCGGATACTCCTGACGATTATGAAGGTCAAGAGAATTCTATCTTGTCAGTCGGTGTTGATGCAATAACCGGAACATCAGGTGTAAAATTTAAACAGATTATTCCCGGACAAGGGATCCAGATTGACTTTACTAGCAATGCTAATGAAATTGGAATTTCATCCGAATTTTCTGAAATTTCTGCAGATCCAAGCCCTCAGTTAGGTGGCAACCTCAGCGCACAATCAGGTGGCAACCAGTATAGGATACAAAATCTAACAATACCAGTATCTGGAGACGAAGCTGCTAATAAAGACTATGCTGATTTGAAAATTTCAAGAGCAGGTGTTAATGCTGTGGACCCAACAACTGGATTAACAAATCCTGCATTTGGAACAATGTCTGGTCCGCTAATTCTTTCAAGAGATCCCGAAGAAGAAGACGACGAACGATTTAACGGATTAGTTGCTGCAACAAAGCGCTACGTAGACAATTCTGCATTCGGTAGTTCAATTAACCTATATGTAGCAACATCTGGTCAAGACGATAGAGTCGGAGTATCACCTAGCATCCAAGGTAGAGCGTTGGCCTATGCCTTTCGAACTCTTGAAGCAGCTCTTAAACGAGCAGAAGAGATAATTTTAGAATCAAGATTAGAAATTGGTCCTTATAAGAAAACTCTTACTTTTAATAATGGAGCTGGAGTTTGTACACTTGAGGAAATTGCTGAATCTGTAACATCTGGATCAGGATTTAGTGGTCAGGTGTTAATGAGTGTTGACACAGTTACAGTTAATAATGTAGGTGTTAACTATCGACCTGGTGATATTTTAACCGTTTCTGGCGGAACATTTATCGAACCTGCAAGATATGAAGTTTTATCAATTACCGAATCGGGTGGTGTCTCGACTGTTAGACAGTTATCTTCAGGGGTTTACACTGCACTACCTGGAAGTACTGCCGTGTCGACTACTACCGACAGTGAGTTCGGCGGACTGGGCGGCGGACTTGCTGTTGCTACTTTTGATCTAACGTATAATGTTAACAATGTACAGGTAACGTCAGGTGGTAGTGGATATGGTTTAGTATCGGTTAGAATCGTCGGTGGCGGTGGTAGTGGATCTTTTGGAACTGCAAATGTTGTTGGTGGGTCTATCGAATCTATTGTTATTACTGATCCAGGTAGAGGTTTCACTTCACTCCCTAATGTAATTGTAAATCTTCCGAGATTTTTAGTCAGAACAGACGGATTTAGAACAGATTTTACCGGCGATGTTACTACTCAAACACCTTCGGCTGTGAGAAGCAGGGACATCAGAGAAGGACTATTTCTTAGGGGTGAAACATCAGGAGCATTGGCTCAGATTTTAGCACACGACGGAAGTCTAGATAGTTTAGGTAATGAAATTTTTGATGTTGATATTCAGTTTGGCAATTTCGTTGAAGGAGAAGTCTTATCTTACGGCGATATTAGTAGATTTACTCAAATTACCGTCCTTGTCGAAAGCGGAGTTTATGAAGAAAATTTACCGTTAAAAGTTCCTCAAAATGTTTCCATAGTGGGAGACGAATTTAGAAGAGTCATTGTTAGACCAAAATCCGGATTTAGTTCTAGTCCGTGGGCATTTGTAAATTTCCGTAGAGATACAGTAATCGACGGAATGCAAGTTGTCTCTCAACTATTTGGGTATCATTACCTAACAGACTCAACTAGTCCTGTATATCCTGCTGTTAACAACAAGGGAGAATTTCGATCAGCAGCACAATTACTGACCTTAAACAGACAATTTCTTCAACGAGAAACTATTTCTTGGATCAACGATCAGATATCTAATGATGTCGCGCCCTTTGGCACTGCCTTTAGTTATGATCAACAATTGTGGGAACAAAGTATAGGTCTGTTATTAGACGCTATAATATTTGATTTAAAATACGGCGGGTCTAATCGTACAGTATCATCGGCCTTAAAGTATTACGGAGAGGAAGAACAGAATCTCATTATTACTAATCAACTTGCGCAACTTGTTGCTGCATTTACAAGATTAAATGTAGTTTCTCAAGCAGTAATAAAAAATATCCAGATAACAGAAACATTTCAAGATGTTTTTCCTCAGATAATCGACGGTGCTTTTATAACAGAACCCGGCACAGGTGGTGTTAGTCTCAATATAATTGATACTTCAAATACTTCACCAGTACTTGTTACAACCAGCACTGATCACAATCTATCAAGCGGTGATCAAATTTTAATTGATGATGTTCAAGGAATGACCGAATTAAACGGCAACAATTTTTTTGTATCTGTAATAGACTCGACAAGTTTTACAATCTTCAACGATGCAGGGTTAACTGACGGCATAAATGGTTTAGACTTTACCGAATACGTATCTGGCGGCGTCGCTATTAATCAAGGCGGTGTGCTCGGTGCATTAATCACAACAGCAATTGATGTCATCCAAGACGACATAAGTGTAAATTATCCTAAAAATAATGATCAACTAGATATGTTCCTTTGCAATGATGCTGTGAGATTGCAAGCAATTAGCGGTCAAGGTCATGGCGGATTTATGATGGTGCTTGACCCTACTGGTCAGATACTTGCCAAGTCTCCTTATGCCCAAGAGTGTTCAAGTTTTTCAAGAAGTACAGGAGTTCAAACATTTGCCGGCGGAATGTTTATTGACGGGTTCACAGGTAATTTGGTATTTAGATTACTCGGCAAGAATGAACTTAACGTAACACAGATGTTAACCAATCGTTCGTATACCATTAAAACTATAGGGACTACAGACTTTACGCTCATAGGAGCAGAATCGAATACTGTAGGAGAAGTTTTTATCTCTACTGGTCCTGGAGTCGGAACCGGCATTGTAGAAGACAATTCGTCGCTTCGAGTTGGCGAATTGGGAAGATTCCCACAACTTCCTGCTAGTTTTATTGTTAATGACACAGTTTATAGAATTAACTATGTAAGAGACTTTACGTTTAATGTATCAGGTTCTACAGCCACATTGGTTATGGATGAAAACACGCCGTGGCCGTTCAAATTATTCTCCTACGATGATAGCATTTGCAGACGAGATGTTGGTCTAATCATTGACGGATTATTTTTCGACATAATTTTCGATTCCAATTACAACTACAGAAAGTCTGGTTTGCTATACAGAAATGCAAATGCATCAGTAGTCATTGACGAACAACTAAATTTAACAGTATCTGCGTTGAACTTTGTTCATGATCTAGCTAGCGATGTTGTTGAGGTATCATCATCAGCACAAGCAACAGTTGTTGAAAGTGATAGACAAATAGAGGATATTTTAAGAAACGGGGCAGCGTTTGCTCAACCTTTGTCAATGCCGTTTCCTGCTGGACGTGATTCTGATTATGAAAATGCTCAAACATTGTTATTGGCTAACATAGAATTTATCAAAACGCAAGCATTTGAATTCATTGACGCTCAAATCGGAGATCTTGTATCGCCATTTGCATCAGGATTTGGATTTGATTTTGACAAATATTCAAGAAATTTTGAAAGATTAATCGAAGCAGTAGCGTATGATATAACATACGGCGGCAACAGTGAAAGTAGAGATACTGCGTTAAGGTACTTTGATGGTGTTGGCGATCTAGAAACTTTACAACTAGAGGCCTCAGAAGTAGCAGAATACATCGCAATTATTACTCATATCAAGAGTGTTGCTAGTAGTGTAGTTCAAGATCAAGACCCTACTCCGTTATACGAAGGTGATCCGAGAGTGTCCGGGACCGGAACAACTCTTGCTATTGCTGGCGAAATTGAAGATTTGATTGATATTACCATCGATGTGTTAACCAGCGGAGTCAGTGCTGCTCCTGCAGAAATATTGCCGGATACAGATGCTTATGTATATGATGCAGATCAAAAATCTGCTGCTGAGAATTTAATCGATGAAAAATCTACTATTCAAGATGCTACCATAGAATTCATCGAAGACAATGCTAATCTTTTTGAAATATTAATGCCTGGCAACAGAAGTATGTTAGGTAACGATTATACTCAAATTAACGATATGGGGTATGGCATAGTTACTACCAACGGTGGACTATCTGAAGCGGTTAGTGTGTTTACATACTACTGCTATACTTCTTATTATTCAATTAACGGCGGACAAATTCGAAGTGTATCTGGGTCAAGTGCTCATGGTGTATATGCGTTAGTTGCTGAAGGTGCTGATCCTTTAGAAATCCCAACGCCTGTTACTACATATTTTGATTTTTCTCAAGGAGCAACTGTTTACTTTCCTTCGGGCGCTTTTGCAAATGTAACAGGCGGTCTAGAAATATTCGTTAACAATTACACTTACGCACCACTAGTTAATAGTGAATTAGAGATAGATCACGGCACTGGATCAATATTTAGATATCCAATTACTGGTGCAGCAACTACAGGTTTACCAGACGGTGTATCTAGACTTCAACTTAGCGCCGCCGAAGGCATCGGTGTTGATGGTCTTGCTGCTTCTGTGCCTAACGGTCAAAAGTTAACTATTAGACAAAATTCTACTATTGTGTTAACCGGTGACGTTGTAGATGTTACTACTAGACCTAGTACCGGACTAGTATTAGATGAATCTGAAAATGTATACCGTATTCTTCAATTTGATAGTTACGTCGATTCAACTGGTGAAAAATCAGTGAATATTAGTATCGGGACTCCGACTACCTTTTTTAGAAATAATCACGGTTTACAACCAGACTATCAGATTTCGTTTGAAACAACTGGTACACTTCCAGAAGGTTTAGAAGAGGGTGAAATATACTTTATTTTGCCCGATGGATTAACTAATGATAGTTTTAGAATTTCTGCAGCGAGGCGCAGTGCGCCTGTCTCTACTAGCGGATCACAAACTGGCGATCAAAATTATATAGTTAGAGGACTTGCACAGACAACACTAAGAGAAAACTATGATTACATTGATTTAACTGTTTGGCCTGAACAACCATATAAAACAACAAGTTCTACTTGCACTATATCAATCGGATCACCGACAGTTGTAACATTAGCATCACACGGCTTTAATGTTGATGATGTAATACGATTTGAAACTACAGGATCATTACCTGGCGGTTTATCAACATCAAGAATGTTTTTTGTTGAATCTGTGTTGAGTACAGACACCTTCCAGATAAAAGACACAATTGACGGCGATCCGTTAGAGACATTCGGTACTCAATCTGGATCTCAATCTGTCGGGCTTGTTATAGGTAGTGCAGGAGATAGCACTATTGCAATAGTTCCTATAGGTCCTGTCGACAACGACAGAGTATTGCGCACTAAGTTAGTATGGCTTGGGGAAGAGTATGTTATTACAGGGTATCAAAATGAGGACGTTACTAACGAACCTTATGCATTAGTAACTTTTAATAGACCTTTAGTAAACAATGTAGTATTTTACAATACTTTACCAACATTAAAGAGTGCCGTTGGAAAAGACGAGAGAGGATCGTTAACCATCAGAATTTCGTTAACTAGAGTCACAGGACACGATTTATTAGAAATCGGCACTGGCAGTTATGCAGATACTAACTATCCTAACGAAATTTACGGTGCGCCAGTTAATTCCTTTAACCAATCTAACGAAACCGAAGAAAGAACGGTAGGTCGCGTATTTTATGTGACCACTGATCAGTTCGGTAACTTTAGTGTAGGTCCTTTCTTTAAAGTTGACCAGGGTACTGGATCGGTAACATTTAGTGCTGCAATCGCACTTTCAAATCTTGATGGTATTGGATTTAAACGCGGAGTTCCAATATCGGAATTTTCAACAGACAGCTCTTTTGCAGACAATGCCACTGACACTGTGCCAACAGAGAATGCTGCTCGAATATATATCGAACGCAGGCTAGGGCTGACTCATAGCGGAGCCACTGTACCTCTGCAAAATTTAATTCCTATCACAACTGGCGGATTTTTGTCTCTAGACGGTCAATTGCCGATGAAAGGGATTATGAATTTAGCCGATAATAGAATAATAAATGTATCTGATCCTGTTATATCTCAAGATGCGGTTAACCTCAGAAGTTTAACGTTTGAAAATTTTATTGACACTGACTTAACTGAACCAAGATCTGGTGATTTGTTAACATTCACCGGCGAAGATAATTTTGCTCAAAATTCTAGAGTTGTCGGCGATGTTAGTTTCGATATCGATAGTACTGCCAACACTGTTGATGTTCAAATTAATCCAGATACAATTATAAATTCTGATGTTAACTCTTCAGCAGCGATTGAGCAAAGTAAACTGTTAATGAATGCTGCCACAACAAGATTAGATGCTTCTGGTATTGATCAATCTGACCGGGGTCTATCTAGTTTTGACAGTTCTCAGTTTACTGCAACTGATGGATGGATAACCGTTAGCACAAACGGATTAATTTTATCTACGTTACAGCAAATATCAACAAAAACTGTATTAGGAAATGCAGGAATAACAGATGCCAATGTCTCCGAAGTTACATTTAGCACTGTAATCAACGACGGCGGCGCTGTTAAAAAATCACAATATTCTTCAACAGGATATTTAAGAAGGATAGGAGCTTCATCTAGCGGCGACGGTGATTATGTGGTCGTTGATGAATCTACGGCAAATACTGCAAACACGTTAGTTAAACGTGATTCTAGTGGCAATTTTGCAGCAAATGTTGTTGGTGTTGCAAGATTAACGGTCGATGGCAAGATTACCATCGACACTACTACAACAGGTACCGGTGGGTATACTCAATACCACGGTTTCCTCAGTCAAGTTGGAATCTTAATAGGCGACGGCTCGGCCACAGGAGATAAGAAAACATTTTATGACAACAACAGTCATGAATTTAGAACACAGAACGGCTTAAGCAAAGCACCAGTAACAACAGGAACATTAACTACAGTATCGATTACATCAGGTGGTTCTACAACTGCTGGCACACTTACTGGTGCTTGGTCAGTAAGTGGTAGTTTAAGCATCAGTGGCTCTGGTAATTTTACTATAGGTAATGGTACCATTAATGCATCGAACGGCACGTTGCAGTCGAAAACTTTAACAACTGGTGCATCAACAACAACCGGAACAGTTACTGGTCGATGGAGTTTGACTAGTGGCAGTAGATTTGAAGCTACTTATGCTGATTTGGCAGAATACTATGAAGGTGACAAAGATTACGATGTTGGTACTGTGCTAATCTTCGGAGGGGAGAAAGAGGTCACTTTATCTATCAAGGCCAATGATCATCGCGTTGCAGGTGTTGTTTCTAATACTGCTGCCTACACCATGAATTTAGCGTGCCCCGGAGAAAAAGTCTGTGTTGCACTACAGGGTAGAGTGCTGTGCAAAGTTGTAGGTAAAGTAGAAAAAGGTGATTTAATGGTTACCAGTAATATTGCTGGTGTTGCAGTAGCGGCTGTAAAATCAGTACACGCTGGTACTATAATTGGCAAAGCATTGGAAAATTACAATTCAAATCACATTGGCAAAATTGAAGTTGCCGTAGGAAGAACATAATGGCTATAGAAAACGTTAACGCAAGATCAGCTCCGATAGTATGGAGCACTATTGACGAAGCATTTAAAGTAATTAATGATAACTTTGCGGAGTTAGCACTATCGATCGGAGGAGGAGGTGGTGTTGTTGATTTAACAAACTTAGCATCAACTATTGCCCCGATCGACAATAACACTTATGATCTTGGAGAATTTAATAGCAGATGGCGAGACATATATCTGGATCAATTCATCTATTTAGGTGGCGCTCGCATTGAAGTTGACAATAATGTCATCAACCTGCCTGCTGGATCAACAATCGGCGACAGTGGACAGCTTCTTGATGAGAACTATTTTAAAACTATTAGAGTTGCAAGTGAAGATGATATCGTCGCTGATGTCGGCACTGATGTATTAACAATGAGTACCAATACTGGTATCAGTATCACAACAAATAGCACTACTGACACATTGACGTTTACCAACACTGGTGTAACTTCACTATCATCCGGAGTAGGTATCAGTATAGATTCAGCAACCGGATCGGTCGTTATTGCCAATACTGGAGTAACTACCGTTGCAGGTACTGCTGGACAGATAGGTGTTAGTTCAGCTACAGGATCTGTAGTATTAACAAATTTAGGTGTGCATCAGTTAACAACCGACCCAGGTTCGGGCATTGGTCTCAGCGCTTCTACTGGTGAGATCAATATTACTAATCTTGCTCCTAATATTGCTCAAAACGTTTTTAGATTTATAAGTATTCCTGATCAAGGAACGATCGAAGCCGACAACATTGCAGACACACTTACATTTTCTCCTGGATACGGTATACTCTTAACCACTACACCGCCTAGTGACACTATCACTATCTCACTCGATCAAAATATTGATATCAACGGTTCAGTATTCGCAGACGACTCAACACTGTTGGTTGATGGGATTAATGGTGTTGTCCCCGGAACACTTACAGGCGACTGGAATAGTCCTGGTGATGTTTTCAGCGTAAGCGGCAGTGGGTTGTCAGTAAGCACTGCAGACACTAGCCTGTCAGTAACCGATGCAGGGATAACCTTTTCCAACAGCAATAACGGCGATAATCTAGCACTGATCTTAAGCGGTGGTGGATTAAGTTTTACAGCATCCGGTAGTGTGTCCCTGGCAATATCTAACGACATTGCTATATCATCAGGCAATAATTTTTCATTATCAACATCTGGTACATTTAGTTTGGCATCCAGTGGTGTTAGTATTAGTGGCGGAAACATTGTTGCTAACGGAGTTATTACTGCTGGTCAGTTTGACGGCGACATAACCGGTTCGGTATTTGGAGACAATTCGTCGATGCTGATCGATGGTGTTGACAGTAAGATCGTTGGTCCTGTTGATACCACAACCGTGGAAGCATCTGTATCTATCAATGCTCCATTGACAATTACATCTACTATTGACAGTTCAGATTCATCAGCAATTACTGTAATTCCGGCGGCAGTGTTTAACAGTGATGTTACTGTAGGGAACGATTTGATTGTGAGCAATATTCCTGGATACGTTAAATTAAATACGCTAAAATCAGTAGTAGCAGATAGTGTTGATTTTGCAGAATTTCAGGCAAGAATAGCATCACTGTAATGGAGCAATAAATGACAAAGCAAACAATAAGTATCGGTAATACACCAAACGACAGAAAAGGCGATAGTCTGCGTGCTGCATTTCAAAAAGTCAATGCTAACTTCACAGAATTGTATGATCGAGCAGTAAACACAGATAGTCAGACACTGTCATTAAACGGGAACAGTCTCAGCATTAGTAACGGGAACAGTGTCACTCTTGATATTAGTCCAACAGGTGACCTCACTGGCTCAGTATTTGCGGATGACAGTACGATACTGGTAGATGGTGTGGCAGGTAAGATTCGGGGTGATATCGAAAGCGGTGTTGTCAACATTGATGCTACCACGGGCGATGTTAATATTACTTCAATCACTGATGATGTTAATATTACCGCAGCAGACAATATTCAGTTAACTGCAACAGACAATGTTAACATCTATGCACAGGATAACGTTATAGTCGAAAGCAACGGACAAACAAGCATTCGAACTGATGTCGCTAATGCCAATCACAATTTTATCTTTAGAGCTTTAGGTGATATCGAATTTCCAGATGGCGGCAGGTTGCGAATTGGAACTGCTCCAGCAACTAGTGTAGGACAAGCAGGTGATGTATCAGGCACAGTGGCGTTTGATAACGATTACATTTATTATAGTGTAGCAGACTACGACACTGTGACAGATATATGGAAACGTGTAGCATTAACAGGCGGCACTTGGTAACGATAAATATACTAAAGAGAGCGTAAATTATGGCTATAGAGACA
>Ga0209953_1000511_pt1 | contig 13703 bp, 10 predicted proteins | sample SalPonred_H2O_MG_FD_185713 | JGI IMG/M metagenome (GOLD analysis project Ga0209953, IMG submission 185713) | Salt pond water microbial communities from South San Francisco under conditions of wetland restoration - Salt Pond MetaG... | ecosystem: Environmental > Aquatic > Non-marine Saline and... | reverse complement strand
AGAGCTCGGCAAAGACATGATCACCACTGAGCACGATGAAATGTGTATACCCGATAGAGGCGAGGTGTTCCGCCTGCTCCAGCAGGGCCAGGTCGGCCGCATCCGGGCTAGGTGGCACCACTGCACTTGGAATCGATAGCTCGTGAAGGAGATGTACGTAGTGACCGATTACCCATGATGGGGCAACGGCGATGCAGTAGTCGGCGTCTTGGATAAGGGCGAGGACTCGAAGCAAAATCGGTCGCGCTCTTCTTGGACTGAGGAGTCCTGTCGAACCGAAAAGAAAGTTCTCAAGATCAATGAGAACGGCCGCACCTCGCTGGCTTGGTTGGTCCGAATGGGCCACATGGCCTCCCACTTCTGCATTGCCTTTCGCAAATGTAGGTCGGGGGTGTGACGTTGCTTTGTGCGGAAACGGTGCTGGCGGTGGCCGGGGATCCGTTGTGGGTGGTGCCGGCGCGAGAGTTCGTGGAGTTGAATGGGCCCCGATGGCCGAGGAAGTCGAGCTGGTTCAGGCGCTCATTCGTAATGCGTGCGTGAACGATGGCTCCAACGATCCGCACGAGGTGCGAAACGCCGATGTGGTGCAGTCGGTGCTCGAGGCCGGAGGCGTGGAGGTCACCGCGGTGGATGCCGCGCCGGGGCGACGATCCCTGGTGGCGCGCTGGCCGGGCACGGACCCGACCGCGCCGACCTTGATGCTGCACGGGCATACCGATGTGGTGCCGGCGGATTCCGCGCGGTGGGATCGCGATCCGTACGCAGCCGAATTGCACGAGGGCTTCATATGGGGTCGAGGGGCGATGGACATGCTCGGGCACGTCGCGACGATGGCCCTGGCCTTCCGCGACCTAGTGGCCAGCGGTCGTCACCTGCCCGGGGACGTCGTCTTCGCGGCCGTGGCCGATGAGGAAGCACTTGGGGGTTACGGGATGGAGTACCTGGTGCGCGAGCACCCGGAGTTGGTTGCTGCCGACTGGGTGCTGGGGGAATCCGGGGGAGTGCAGACGGGAACACCCGAGGAACCGAAACTGAACGTGCTCCTCGGGGAGAAAGGCGCCTGGCGGGTCGCGGTCGATATCGGGGCGGAGCCTGGCACCAGTTCGATGCCCTATGGCTCTACGTCCGTGTTGTCCTTGGCGGCCGAGGTAGTGACCAAGCTCAGTGAGGCAGGCGGGCAGATCCTGATCGGCGATGCCTGGCGCGATGTGGTGCGCTGGGGTTGGGATCCGCGGGCGGTGGAGGTAGTCACCGATCCAGAGCGCGTCGATGCGGTGGTGGCTCGGATGCCGGTCGAGGTGGCGCGAGTGGTGCATGCGCTCACGCGCCTGACCGTGGTGCCCACCCGGGTGAGCACCGATGGGTCGTGGAACTCGATGAGCGCGCGGGCGACGGTGGAACTGGACGTGCGAAGCGTGGAGGGGCAGGACTGGACGGATGTTGCGGGATACATCGAGGAAGTGCTCGGGGCGGAACTCAGCGAACGCGTCGATCTGCGGGTGATCGCTCAGGCCAACGCCTCGCGCTCTGCGATGGGCACGGGATTGTGGGAGGTGATCGAGGCGTCGGCCCGAACTCTGGTGCCGCGGGCATCGTTGGTGCCCGCGATCGCAACGGGAGTGACGGATGCGCGCTTCCTGCGCGAGCAAGGAGCGATCGCATACGGGTTCGGCTTGTATAGCCCGCGGATGCAGGCCGCGCAGATTCCCGCGATGGTGCACGGGGATAACGAGCGGGTTGATGTGGACAGTCTTGCCTTGATGCGCGGTCTTTGGTCCGCGATCTTCGATGGCCTCGGGGAGCGACCACCTCACACGAGGTAGCCCAGGCGGCGCATCACCTCGCCATGCTGGGTCTCGATGCGTTCGACGAGATCCTCGGCGAGTTCCTCGCGCCAGGCTTCGGCCTCACCGCGCCGGAAGAAGACCCGATCCGGGGCCGATGCCTCGGCGAATCCGTTCACGATCTCCGCAGAGGCAAGGTTTGCGAACGAGCAGGCATCGACGGCGGCTTGGACGCTTTGCTCGTCATCCGGCAAGTCCAGCCAGCGGGCCAGGCGCGTGACAGTCGTTTGCGGCTCGTAGGTGAGGTCCTCGTAGCGGATGACCAGCGTGGGGATGTCTCGTTGATCCATCCACGAGGTGACATGGACCGACCAATCGCCGGGGTGGAAATGGTGCTCCTCGCCGCTATGGGCGGCAAGGCCGGGCTTGTGGGTTTCCATGATCGTGACGGCGTCGGTATGCGAGTGGCCGATGTGGTGGGCCCAACTCACGGCCACGGCTCGGGGATCGCGGACGATGTAGACCGCGCGAGCATCGGGTGGTTGCCAGCACTCCGGATACCCGTCGGCCAGCGGCAGCCACGGAGTGTGGGTCTTGCGCAGGGTCGGTGCGTCGCTGTCGATCCCGCTTCCGATGGCCCAACCCAGGCGCACGAAAGCGTGCGCGGAGGCTGGCTGCATGTCCGAAGGGCTCAAGCCCAGGGACCGCATCAGATCGGCTCCCGCGTGACCTTCGGCGCCCAAGCGGTTGATGTCGGGTTGCTGGCTGGTGCGCAGGGCCATGGCCAGGCTGCGCACCCACGTGTTTCCGGACTTCGGGTAGGAGGCGCACCACACAGTGCGGCTCCGGATCCGATCGCTGGGTATGTTCACGAACACCACTCCAGCAACGTCGGCTCGATCAGATCCGCCAGGACCGGCGGTGCGCTGGCTCGCACGATGGCTTCGTCCACGCTGTTGGGCCGGATGATCCGGATACCCGGGACCGACGGGGCAGGTGCCTGCAATGGGCGAGCGTGCGGAACGAGCGCGGGTAGAGGGCTGGCGCTTACCCGCTCGGCGAGGAGTCCGCCGCTGGTTGCGGTTGCCTCGATGCGGGCAATCTGGGTTCGATCCAGGGCCAAGCGGCGCCCCAAAACGACAACACCGGTGATGCGTCCGGTGCCTGCCAAGCGCGGTTGCACATGAACTCGATCTCGACCCGATGTGGCTTGGCGCACCAGTAAGGGATCCAAGGCGCCCACCACATCACGGTCGAGGGTGAATGGCTCATTGATTTGCAGCGGAACGTCGGCCGCACCCCAGGCAACGATGCCATCGGATGCCAGTTGCCAGCCTCGCTCGAGGAGCGCGACCGCGAGCAGCGAACTGCCGATCCGAGGGGCGCCGGTGATGATGATGGATCGATCGTTTCTTGCGATGCATGAACCGTTGAGCGTGGTCAAGCCCTGGGCTCGTAGCCACTGTCCTCGCGCCCAAGTACCCAACTGCGCCACGACTTGCTGGCGTGCTGCTGAATCCGGTCCGCAGGCCACGATGCGGTCGACGGTAACGGCCATCGAACCGTAGCCGGGCAGTTCGAGTTCTACCGACTGCTCGTCCCATCGCAGGTCGGGCATCGGTCTATGAGCAGGGGCAGGGCGCTCACACTCCTCAATAGGAGGCAGGGCGATGTGCTCAATTGCCACGGGTCATCATCGGCTCTCCGGTATCGAAGAACTCAACACCCTCACCCACGTCCGGAAGCAAGCCGGTTCCGAAGAGCGCTTGGTAGGCCCGGACGGAGGTGATGACCGACTGGAGCAGTTCGGCCACCGAGCCCAACTCGTGGTCCTCTACGTACTGATTGAGGTCGTCGGGAAGTTGCCATTGGCTCAAGGACACATGGGATGCGAATGCTTGCTTAGGTGAAATGTCGCCATCGGTGATCACCGAGGAGGCCAGCGATCCTTGGAGCGCGGCTGCGTGCTTGACCTCTTCGTAGCGACCACGCTTACGCAACTCATCCAAGAAGTTCTTGGTGATAGTCCCGTTTTGCGAGCGACCGATATGGCTGTTCTCCATGCGGTGGACCAATGCCTCGCGGACGAGTGCATCGTGGAGGCTGTGCTGGTCGAGATCGAGCTGCCGGGCCCGATCGGCAAGTTCCTCGACCGTCGTATTCCAGCTCTCTGCCAGCAGTTCCTTTGCACCATCGACTTCGGCTTGTGAAGGCGGGCCGCCGAACCAGTAGCCGATCCAGGCCAAGACGTTGTGCTGCCTGGCCGCGCGCATGACCTGCCCGTAGTCCGACTCGTTCAGTGCTGCGTAGCGACGGATGCGGTCGAAGGTCGTGAGGTGACCGTCATCGGTTTCCACGATTACATCCCTGGCCAGCACCGCCTGGAAGACACCGGAGATGAAGGTCTGGGGCCTGGAATCAGGTGGCGGCGGCTCGTCGGGTAGCTCGCGCATGGCGTGTAGTAGGGCGATCGCATCGCGGCGCTTCGGGTCGAGTTCTCGGGTCTGTGCCTTGAAGAACTCCTTGAGTTCGGTGAGCGCCTCGCCGGTGATCCCGAGTTCGGCAGCATCTGCGAGGGAGTCGACCACCCGGCGTTCGGGGAACCACCGCTGCTCTTGCCGGTCGATGAGCTCCACTGTATGCGTTGGAGTCAGTAGACCCTCGTCCTGCGCGCCGCACAGGACGGCCCGGATGGTCACCATCGCATCGGAAAGCGGCCGGAAGTCTGCATTGGCATCGGCGTGCGTGAGGGCGACGTCCGCATCGTTTTCCAAGGTGCCCGACGCGAATCCCTCGTAGATTTCGCCGATCCCGATCATTCCGTAAGGCGCACACTCCGCTGCGCGTAGAGCCCCCATACTGCTGCTGCCGAGAACGTAGGCACCGTTGTCCATGGCATACAGCAGCTCCTTGTGGAACACGGACATGTTCTGCAGGAATGTGCCGTCGATGAGTCCGATGGAGTGCGGCTGGTAGCGCCGAAGCGCGCCGAGAACATCACCCATGGCAGCAGGCGGGAGGAAAACCGCTTCGGGAAGGATCCGCCGAGCCTCGCTGCGAGATAGCGATGGACCGAGGAAGACGACTTGGACGCGTTCGCTCACACCGCCTCCAGGCTGTATGTATCCAGCCAGGCACGCCCGCGGGGCCCGACGGCTGCGTAGGAGAACATGTAGCCCTCCAAGCCGGGCACGATCACCCTGACGACCTGGACGAGTTCGTTGGGTGCCGTGTGACGAATCACCACCACCTGCGGGAAGCCGGCGTCTACCAGCATCGAGCAGGCGCGTTCCAGATCCCCTTCGACGCTTCCGGTGCCGAGATCGGTCGTGTTGGCGAAGGTGCCGTGGGTACCGGTGGCTGCGGAGATCGTGGAGGTTGTGGCTGCGGCGCGTTGGCTTTCGAATAGGTCATCGCGAGCGCCTGCAACGATCAGGCAGCGGCCCTGCGCGGCCTCGGTGACCGCACGGACCAGCGCGGAAGGAGCGGACAGCGAAGCGCCAGCGCCCTTGAAGGAACCAGTGCGTCCGCCGGGTCTGTCATGCAAGTAGGCGACGACGATCGGGATACCGATTTCGGTCGTGGCGTCCACTGCTTCGAAGACGAGGCCGGCGGCTTCAATCTTGTCTGCGACTTCGGGGGATGCGTTGCGCAGGGCTTCCATGCCTTCGAGGTGAGGCCGACGGTTGACGTGTGTGGTGAGTGTCATGCCGTCGCGTTCGATGACTTCCATCAATCCGCTCAAGACAGCCTCGAGGACGTGCGCGCCGCTTGCAAGGCCGTTGGACCCCGCTACGAACGGGCGGTACGCGGAATCGCCTGGCTGCTGGATCGTCGCAAGCCCGTGGGGAACCCACACCTCCGTTCCCGCGATGATGTCCCAACCGCGCGTCCAACGAACGGGAAGGTGCGAACCCCACAGTGATCCCTTGGACTGGGCGCACAGCGATGCGTCGACCGTGTTCTCACCAGCCCGCAATAGTTCGTCCTGGCTGGTGTGGACTGTGTGGAGATCGAGGTTTTCCCACACGCTTTGTTCACAGCACTCCATGACGGCACTGACCCAACTGGCATCGGGAGTGGTGCCCTTACCGCTGCCGCTTGACAGGGTGCGTCCTTGAGGCTTGACGGCCATGTGTACGGGTAGACCGATGTGGTCGAAGCCGGTGAGGTGGGCGACGCGGGTAATCCCATACTCCGGAAGGACCGCTCTCAGTTCCTCGCGCAGCTGTGTTGCGTCTTTGGAGCGCAAGCCTGAAGCCGTGTGCAGGGTCTGCAATGGCGGGTCTTGGGTGGTGAGCAGTCCACCGAGGTGCAGCTGCAAGAAGAACCTCGCGTACTCGTCGGATGAGGCCAGGCTGGCGCTGGGATACCAAGCGAAGCGGGCCCGGGAATGGATCCGCGGGCCCGCTTGGCAGTTAGAGAAGCGCTACGCGGCAGCAGCGGATGCCGCGGCCGGCACGGCAGCAGGCACGGCTGTGGTAGCTGCGGTGGTCGTGGTTCCCGCGCCACTGACGCCCTCGAGATTCGAGGTGTGTGCGTTCACGTCAGCGTGGGTCGGTGGAGTTACGCCATTTTCGCGAAGAATGGTGGCGCGGTCCTCTGCGGTGGTCGCAGACGTGATCTTGCTGTGTAGATCGGGGTTGTCCTTGATGGCCTTGGCGGCCTCGACGTAGGTGTTCACATGAGCTCCTCGTTCCAGGGGGTAACGGCCCCCTAAGTATGGCAGGGACGGGCTCGGCATGCAGTGAAACGCTCGAATGCGAATGTGATCTTGCCAGACAAATGGGATCTTCCTCATCGGTCTTACACATCGGTCGTGTGGATGTCATCGATTGTTTACGTCGCTCGTGCTTACCGAAAAAGGCTTTGCCAATCTCTACAGGCGTCACTAGTGTCTGGATAACCCCTAGACGTTCCCTAACGACGCCAAGCAGCCGGCGTTCTGGCAAGGAGATCCAGCGTGACGCTGCCCACCGGTCTGGAAGTCCACGACGGGGTGATCCCCGACCCGGCAGGTGTCATCGACTTCATCGAGAACCACCCCAGCTGGCAGCGATCACCGGTGGGCAGTACACCCACCACGGACGAGATTCGTACGAGCAGTTCGCTCTTCTTGCCGTTCTTGTCCTTCGCGAATCCGCCGATATTGCATGAGTTCGCTCGCAGCGTGTGGTCGGTGATGACCGACTACGCACGCCGGTATTCCGCGCACATCAAGCAGTTCGAGCCTATTTCGTTCAACAAGTACGAGCCTGGCGAGGAATTCCACGTGCATGCGGACTACTTCGAGGGTTCGAATCGGGTGATCTCCGCCGTGGCGTACCTCAATACCGTCGAGGCGGGCGGCATGACTAACTTCGTCTACCACGGTGTGGAGGTCGACGCGGTGGCCGGACGCGTAGCTGTCTTCCCCTCCAACTACCTGTTCGCTCATGCGGCGCTACCCCCGGAAAACGATGTCAAGTTCTCGGCGGCCTTCTGGGCACGCGGCTAGGGCGCCAGACCAGCGCCCGGAGGTTAGGTGATGAAGCGATGAGCACGCATACCCCTGAGAACGCACCGGGCCCGCAGGGTCCTCAGCCAGGGACCGCGCCGCAGCAGTCCTCGCCGCGTCCATCGAAAGCTTCGGGTCCGTCGAGCGGGCCCGAGAGCTTGGACGGGGTGCTGAGTACCACCCGCCCGCGCGGGTGGATGGCCTTGGCCACTATCGCCGGTGTCGTCGTCATCGTCCTCATCTGGTCGATCGTGGCGACCATCCCGCAACAGATCACGGTCCCGGCCGCTGTGTCCGTCGATGCGCTGCGAACCACGGTCATCTCACCGGTGGCAGGACAGGTCAGGGTGCCAGCGACTACCGGCGATTCGGTGACACAGGGCAAGGAGATCGCCACCGTCACACCGTTCGACGGTGGAGCCGAGGTCTCGATCAGTGCGCCCGTTGCCGGCACCGTCGGTCCCATCGAAGTAACCGAGGGTCAAGGCGTCGAGCCCGGAACGGAGATCACGTCGGTGGTGCGTGATGCAAAGCAGGACTCCGGGGTAGTCGTGGTTACGTACTTGCCGCCATCGCAGGCGGAACTGTTCACGGCAGGGGATGATGTGGTCGCGATCATCAATGATCTAGCCACCTCCCGTCAGGTCTCCGTCCCGGCCAAGGTCTCCTCGGTAGCCCTGAGTCCCTCGAATGAAGCCGCGGTCGCCACCGAGACGGGGAGCCAGAGTTTCGCTCAAGAACTCGTGCGAGAAGGAGATGGCGTGATCTACCGGGTGGCGCTGACGCTGTCCGCCACCAGCGGAACCGACACCGACACCGACGTGCAAGCTGGGGAGATCATTCAAATCGTCAACACCTACGCCCAGCCCCATCCGATCGAGTTGCTCTTCGGCGGCCGCTGATGGTCGAGGTCCAGGCTCGGCCGGAAGCCGATTCGACGGCCAAGGTGTCGACGGGCAAGCGGGTGCCCGTGCCGTCGATCCTGCAGCAGGCCGCCGTGGAGTGCGGTGCGGCGAGCCTGGGGATGATCCTGGCCCGCGACGGCCGCTGGGAGACCCTGGAGAACCTGCGTAACGCCTGCGGGGTGTCCCGGGATGGATCGAACGCCATAAACATCGTGCAGGCAGCGCAGACCTACGGCCTCGAAGGCGAAGGCCACCGCGGCGAGGTAGCAGATCTCGCGGGCTTGCCCATGCCGGCCATCATCTGGTGGCGCCGCAGTCACTTCATGGTGCTGGAAGGGGCCGAGAACGGGGTCTTCCACGTCAACGATCCGGCGCGAGGTCGATACGCCCTATCCACCGAGGACTTCGCATCGGGCTACTCGGGTGCAGCGATCACCTTCACGAAGACCGATGCCTTCACCAAGGGTGGGCACCGCTATCGGGTGACCCCTGCGTTGTGGGCGCGGTTGAAGACCTCCAAGCCCGGGGTCAGCTTCGCCATCATCGCCGGGGTACTGGCGATGCTCCTGGGCCTGGTGACAGCGCCGCTCAGTCAAGTGTTCATCAACAACGTCCTTGGTCAAGGGCGCAACGAGATCATCCCCGGGCTCGTGGCGGCGCTGTTGATGGTGGGGCTGTTCCGCGGTGGATTGACCTTGCTGGAGTACGGGGTGATCGCCCGAATCCAAGCCAAGACGACGCTGCTGGGATCGACGAGTTTCCTGTCTCGTCTGGTCCGGTTGCCGTTGATGTTCTACCTGGAACGTTCACCAGGTGACCTGTCCCAGCGGGTTGGCTACAACGGACAGGTCGCACAGTTGCTGTCCAACCAGATGGCTAGCGCCGGCATCGCACTGCTGGGCGCCCTGGGTTACGCCATCTTGCTGCTGTACTACAACGTTTGGATCGGTCTGCTCGTCTTGGTGCTGTCCTCGGTCAACGTGGCGGTGCTGCGCTCGGTGATGGGCCGGCGGTCGATGACTCAAGGGCGCCTCATCCGCAAGCAGAACGAACTACGCGGCTCGACCACCAGCGCCATCCAGGGGATCGAGACGATCAAATCGACGGGCATGGAAGATGACATCTTCACGACTTTGACAGGGCAGCAAAGCGACTACATATCGGCACAGTCCGCGCTTGCTCCCACAACGGCATTGTTGAACGCGGTGCCGGTGCTGTTGTTCTCGCTGACCACCGCCTCAATCCTCGTCCTGGGCGGCTACTTCACGATCCTGGGCACCTTCAGCATCGGCGCCCTGCTCGCCGTCCAGGCGCTCGCGCTGAATTTGAACGCACCGATCCAGACCTTGATGAGTACCGGCAGTCAACTGCAGGTCGTTGTCTCGAGTCTGCAGGCACTCGATGACGTCGGTTCCAACGCCGAGGACGTTCGCTTCGATCGCCCCGTCGTCACCAGCACCGACCAGATTCCCGATATGGCCGGGCGTATCACCTTCGATTCGGTGACCTTCGGCTACAGCCGTCTTGCCGATCCGCTGATCACCGACTTCAAGCTCGACATCGCGCCCGGCCACCGGGTCGCACTCGTCGGAGGTTCGGGGGCTGGGAAGACCACCGTGGCGAACCTGGCTGCCGGTCTGTTCGCGCCGTGGGAGGGCAAGGTTCTCTACGACGGCAAGGCGCTGTCCGACCTCCCGATCGGCATCCTGGAACGGGGCCTGACCAAGGTCGACCAGTCCATCGTGCTGTTCGAAGGCACGGTCCGCGAGAACGTGACGCTGTGGGACAGCACGATTCCCGACGAGGACATCATGCAGGCGCTTGCCGATGCGCAGATCCTGGCCGATGTCCAAGCGCGCGAAGGAGGAATCGACACGCGCGTCGATGAAGACGGCCGCAATTTCAGTGGTGGCCAATGCCAGCGCCTGGAGATCGCCCGCGCCCTGGTCACGAATCCGCGGGCCATCATCTTGGACGAAGCCACGAGCGCATTAGACGATGTGACCGAGAAACTCGTCGATGAAGCCCTGCGCAGACGAGGGGTCACCTGCTTGATCGTGGCGCACCGCTTGTCGACGATCCGAGATGCCGACGAAATCATCGTCCTCGGTCGCGGTGGCGTGGTTCTCGAACGTGGAACGCATACCGAATTGATGGCCAGTGGTGGCAACTACGCCACCATGGTCAGCGACGCAGGGGAGGGCGGCAGTGTCGGCTCCTGACTCCTCCCGCGTGGCGACCTTGCAACCAGGTTCGACACCGGTGCGCGTGGAAACCGGAACGGCTGATGTGTTCGCGCTGCGCGCGGACGGGGCACGCTACCCACTGTGCTCACTGGATCAGGGACAGTGCGCTTTTCCCGCCTCCGAGGGGGATCTGCTGATCGTCGCCCGATTGGATGCCAGCCTCGCCGAGGTCGAAGGCGCCACAGAAGCGCAGGACCTGCAGGCGTTCGTCTCGGCTCTGGGCACTCGACTGCCGGGAGTGCAGGGCGTTTCGTCCGATGATTTCCCAAGCGCCCTGCACGAGCAGATCGAAAGCCTCATCGAGCAAGACGCCGCTCGTCGACGCAACGCCATCCTCGCCGATGAGGAACTGTCCGCAGAGGAGTTGCAGCGCGAGTTCGCCCGCATCGAATACTCGGTGGAAACCACGCAGGATCCGGCCAGTGCCATGGAGGCGATGCCCCTGGTGGAAGTCCTGGGCTACGTGGGTGCCGCTGAAGGGTTCGCACTCGATGCCCCCACTCCCGCAGACATGCGCAAGGCCCCCGACCCGCTGCGGCTGATCGCCCATCAGTCGGGCGTCAGGTATCGCAAGGTGAACCTCACGGGCTCCTGGCAGAAGGACGGAACCGGTAGTTACTTGGGCGGATTGCTGCAAGACGGCAAGCCGCATCCGGTAGCACTGACGAGGAAGGGCTCGCGCTACCTCATCCAAGGTGCCGGGGACAATCGTCCGAGCCCACTGTCGGCGCAGACGGCCGAATCGCTCGCACCCGTGGCCTACGAGTTCTACGCGCCATTGGATACCGAACGCCCGATATCGATCGCGGACGTGCTTCGACGCGGATTGCACGGTTCGGTGCGTGGCTGGGTGCTCGCCGCGGTCATGGGTCTGGCAGTGGCGCTCCTGGGTCTGATCACCCCGCTGTTGACGAACCTGCTCGTCGGTTCGGTGATCCCGCAGGGACGCAGTTCATTGCTGCTGCAGATCGGGGCGGCGTTGGCAGTCGCCGCCGGCGCAGCGTTCGTCTTCACGCTCGTGCAGAGTTTCTCCGTAGCCGCGGTCTCCCAGCGGGCCACACGCAACATGCAATCGGCGATGTGGGACCGACTGCTCTCGCTGCCTGCCTCCTTCTTCCGCCGGTTCAGTAGTGGAGACCTCACCGTCCGGGTGCTCGCCGTCGATTCGCTCCAAAGTTTGGTGAGCGTGCAAGTCGTCACCGCTTCGCTAGCTGCGGTGTTCGGGCTGGTCAACCTCGTGCTGATGTTCGTCTATTCACCCACACTTGCGATCGTCGCCGTCGTCTTCATGCTCCTGACCGTCGTCGTCCTGGTGCTGGGAGTGCGCTACATCGCTCGCTTCAGCACCAGATCGCTCGCGGCAACCCGCGACGCCAACGGTTATCTGGTGCAGTTGTTGCGAGGCATCGTGAAGATCCGACTCGCCGGTGCTGAGGATCGGATGGAGGCGCAGTACCTCGAGCTAGCGCGCCGGCAGGCGGTGGCTGCCTCGGATCAGACCCTCGTCATCGGCCGGATCAGCTCCTGGTTCATCTTCGCGATCTCCGCGGCACCGGCCCTGTTCTACACCGCGGTCGCCTTGCAATGGTCCGGTGGCAGCGCGAGCCTCACGACCGCCCAGTACATGGCATTCACGAGCGCCTACGGAACCGCCTTCGCCGCCATTTCCGGGCTATCGAGCCTGGTGTCCCCGCTCGCCAACGCAGGTCCCACGTTGAACCTGCTGCGACCGATCATGCAAGAACTCCCGGAGAACTCCGGCCGAGCGCAAGACCCCGGCGCGCTGTCCGGGCGAATCGACTTGGACAACGTGCACTTCCGCTACACCCCCGATGGCCCGCTGATCTTGAAGCGACTGTCCTTGAGTGTGGGTGCAGGGGAGATGGTTGCGCTCGTCGGGCCATCCGGTGCGGGCAAGTCCACCGTCACTCGGCTTCTGCTCGGTTTCGATACCCCGGAAGAGGGACAGGTCCTGTACGACGGTCGCAACCTGGCCGACCTCGATCCCACCTTGGTGCGCCGCCAGATGGGTGTCGTGGTGCAGGAAGGATCGATAACCAGGGGCAGCATCCTGCGCAACATCCTCGGCTCAGCCAATGGAGATGAAGACGTAGCGTGGCAGGCGGCCAAGAAGGCCGCACTCGCCGATGACATCGCGGCCATGCCGATGAAGATGCAAACGATCGTGGATCCCGCGAACGTCTCCGGTGGTCAGGCGCAACGGATCCTGTTGGCTCGCGCGCTGGTACGCAATCCGCGCATCCTGATCCTGGATGAAGCCACCAGTGCACTGGACAATGCGGCGCAAGCGGAGATCACCGAGGCCATGAACCAACTCAAGGCGACGCGGATCGTGATCGCCCATCGGCTCTCCACCATCAAGGCTGCAGATCGCATCATCGTCATGAAGGCCGGTGTTGCTGTGGAGACGGGCACCTTCGACGAACTCGTCGCGCAGGGTGGGATCTTCGAGCAGTTGGTCAAGCGACAGGTGGCCTGAGACCAACGACCGCCTGAAGGGTGGTAGGAGTCAGGATCTTGGACTGGCCGGTGGCGTTCTTCCGGTAGCGGGGGATATCCACAGGTTGGCTTTGGTGCCATCCGCGGCGTTGGGGAGCCCTAGCGTCGAAGCCTGGGAGTGGATGTCACAGGAGAATCGCTCATCTCGGAGCGTGGCACACTAAGTGCTACGTTGACGCACATGGCCAGGGATCAAGTTGGGGTTCGAGCGCTGCAACAGAATGCGTCGGAGGTGGTCAAGCGGGCTGCGGCGGGGGAGATCATCGACATCACCGACCGAGGCCGGCTGGTAGCGCGCATGGTCCCGGCGCACCTGCGAGGAATGGAAGCGCTGCGGAGTGCAGGGCTGGTGCGAGATGCCACTCGATCCCTGGCAGACCTCCCCCCACCTTTGCCGACGGCCCCCGGGGAGCGGACGCTTGGAGAGATCTTGGCTGAACAGCGAGAAGACGAGCGCTAATGGTCTTCTACCTTGAGACCTCCGCCTTCGTGAAGATCGTTGCAGACGAGGATTTCTCGACACAATTGCGCGAGTGGATTAGGGGTGATGACGCTGGCTACGTCTCATCCGATCTCTTGCGAATAGAGGCCTTGCGCTGCTCCCGAGGTCGTGGTCCGGCTGTTGCAAAAGCGGCACGCGATGCCCTGGCGGGAGTGGACTTGATCGGTCTCACTAGCGACATCTGCGAGGTAGCCGCAGACCTGGATCCAGCGATTTTGCGAAGTCTGGATGCAGCGCATGTAGCAACCG
>Ga0209953_1000509_pt1 | contig 13717 bp, 22 predicted proteins | sample SalPonred_H2O_MG_FD_185713 | JGI IMG/M metagenome (GOLD analysis project Ga0209953, IMG submission 185713) | Salt pond water microbial communities from South San Francisco under conditions of wetland restoration - Salt Pond MetaG... | ecosystem: Environmental > Aquatic > Non-marine Saline and... | reverse complement strand
TTCGAGGACGGAGGCCTTGATGAACTTGTTTCAACTCGACGTCTTTGCCATATTGTACAAACCTTCAGCATTTTCAAGGATCGCAAAAAAGCCGTAGAGCTTTGCGTCAACCGCTTTGATGAAGATACCAAAGAAGCGTTCATTGATCTCTACACTAAGGTTGATGCATCAATTGGTGCAACCGAATCTACTGAAGAAACAAATAAGGTCTTGGTTGATGCAGAGCTTGATGCTATTCTTGAAGAAGCAAAAAACACTTAAGGAAAATAAAGAATGACAATAGGTGTTAAATACGATCAGGAAAAACCAGATTATTCACTCCTGCCCTTCGGGGCATTGGATGACGTAGTCAAGGTACTGACATACGGTGCAAAAAAATATGATCGTGATAATTGGAAGTATGTCGATGACTATAGATATAAGGCAGCAGCAATGAGACACTTTTCTGCCTATATGCAAGGCGAACATTTAGATCCTGAAAGTAATATACATCACCTAGCTCATATGGCATGCTCAGTATTATTTCTTTTGCAAAAGGAACTTGACTCGGTTGACAATTCTTCAAAAGTTTGTTATAATAATGAAACAACTACGATTACATATAAGGACTAAATTATGAATCTTTCGTCAGAAACTTTATCAGTACTAAAAAACTTCAGTGCCATTAATTCAAATGTTGTTATCCGTCCAGGACAAACATTAAAAACAATGTCTGAAGCAAAAAACATTATGGCATCTGCAACCGTATCAGAATCCTTTCCAGATGAATTTGGTATTTACGATCTGAATGAGTTTTTATCTGTTGTTAGTATGTTTGAAAATCCTACACTTGACTTTGACTCAAGCATGAAGTTTGTTTCAATTGTCGATGGTAAACGATCGGTAAAGTATTTCTTTTCTGATACGAGTATTCTTACCACGCCAAGTAAAGATATTACAATGCCACCGTGTGAGCTGAAGTTTAACCTTAGTGCAGACGATTTGAGTGCACTCCGTAAGGCTGCCTCTGCACTTGGAGTATCTGATGTTGTAGTTTCTGAAGGAAAAGCAACTGTAACCGATGTAAAGGACAATACTTCAAACTCGTTTAGTATTGATCTTGACGTGGTGCAAAATCCATCTGAATCTTATAGCTTTGTATTCAATATAAATAATTTTAAGTTGTTGAATGGTGACTATGAAGTTGCAGTTTCGTCAAAGCTAATTTCTCACTTCAAGAATCAGGGCGTTGAAGTTGAGTATTACATTGCCCTTGAAAAATCTTCAACTTTTGATAATTAATATAGGAGTTTCAAATGACTGAACAAGAACAAGAAGTTCAATTGAGCCTTAACGACATTGCTGCAGCAGTGCAAATCATTGATGTAGTAACTAAGCGTGGTGCATTTGAAGGTACTGAGCTTGAGGCAGTTGGTATGTTGCGTAATCGTTTCGCTAAGTTTGTTGAAGCAAAACAGCCTCCTCAAGAACAGGATGATACCCCAGACCCTGCCCCAGATGCATCTGAGTAATAATACGGAGAAACTATATAATGACAGCTAGTGTAATTATCCCATCATCGCCTGAAGATCGCGCAAAAGTACAGGCTGCACTTAAAGAAATTTCTGCAGCTATGACTCGAGCCGAAGCAGAGCGCGATTATATCAATGAGTCTCTTAAGGCGTTAGAGGAAAATTTTGAGCTACCTAAAAAGTACATGCGTAAGGTAGCTCGAGTATACCATAAGCAAAATATCAATGAAGTAAAAACAGAGTTTTCAGATATTGAAGATATTTACACTGCGGTTACTTCTTAAGGAAATTATAATATGAAAGAAGGCGTATTGATTTTGTTTTTAGTTGCTGTTATTGTATTTGCACCGCTTGTAACCATTTGGGCCCTTAATACTGTTTTTAGTTTGGGTGTTGCTTATACCTTTTGGACATGGCTAGGTATTCTATGGTTACAAGGAATTATTGGGGGTGCAGTTGCTGCATCTGGTAAAAGTTGATTGATTTACAATCGGTTTTGTGTTATAATATAATTTTACATAATGGTGTGTGTGTTGAATATGAATGAAGATTTTTTGTGGTGTGAAAAGTACAGGCCTAAAGTTATTTCCGAGTGTATTCTTCCTTCGAATATTTTGAATACATTTAATCAAATAGCTGAGTCCGGGGAACTTCCAAACATGATGTTTTCTGGTACACCTGGTGTTGGCAAGACTACCGTCGCCCGCGCGTTGTGTAATCAGCTTGAACTTGATTATGTTGTAATCAACGGATCTGAGGAAGGAAACATTGATACCTTACGAGGCAAAATTAAACAGTTTGCTTCAACGGTATCTTTGCAGGGTGGATATAAGGTAGTCATTCTCGATGAGGCTGACTACCTTAACCCTCAATCAACACAACCTGCGCTGCGTGGTTTTATTGAAGAATTTTCTAAAAACTGTAGGTTTATCCTTACCTGCAACTTCAAGAATCGTATTATTGAACCACTTCATTCGAGGTGTTCAGTATACGACTTCAGCATTCCAAATGCAGAAAAACCAAAGGTTGCAGCTCAGTTTTTCAAGCGGCTTCAAGATATTTTAAATATTGAAAAAGTTGAGTCAGAGCCTAAGGTATTAGCAACTCTCGTTGAAAAGCACTTTCCTGACTGGCGCCGTGTCATTAATGAGTGTCAGCGGTATTCAGTATCTGGTAAAATTGATGCTGGCGTACTTGTCAATCTTAACGATGAAAATATCAAAGGTCTTATGAATTGTCTTAAGGACAAAGACTTTAAAACAATGCGTAAGTGGGTGGTTGATAATATTGATACTGAACCTCAGGCAATTTTTCGTAAAATTTATGATGCTATGCTTGAGTATATTCAACCGCAATCCGTTCCACAAGTTGTACTGATTCTTGCGGATTATCAATACAAAGACTCATTTGTAGCAGATCATGAAATTAATGTGGTTGCTTGTATGACTGAATTGATGGCAGGAGTTGAATGGAAATGAAAAAGATTGTAATTAACGCATGTCATGGTGGATTTGGATTATCGCATAAAGCAATGATGCGATATTTTGAACTTAAGGATATAGAAGTTTACCCTGAAGAATTCAATAGCTATTACTCTATTTGGACTTATTATTTACTGCCACCAGAAGAGCGCAAAGTACTTCCAGAAGGCAGTGATGTTGTTGAAACACTTGCGGCATCAATGCAAAATTCAATGGATCAAGTTTTTTACGACTGGAAAATAAGTCGCGATGATCCTACATTAATACAAGTTGTTGAGGAACTTGGTGAAGATTCATGGGGTTCATATGCAGAGTTAAAAGTCGTTGAAATTCCTAATGATGTTGAGTGGGAAATTAACGAGTATGATGGACTTGAATGGGTAGCAGAAAAACATAGGATATGGTCGTAATGAAAAATAATTGCATCATCTATGATTTTGAAACATTAGGTAAAAATCCACGCGAGTCAGTTGTTCTTTCAATGGCTGCATTACCGTTTACTGAAGAACGTTTTGTATCTGACAATCCATATACATATGAAGAATTGCTTAACTCGACTAAGTACATCAAGTTCAATGCTCAGGAACAAGTATCAGTTTATAAAAGAAAAATTGATAATGAAACTTTGGAATGGTGGAGTAAGCAATCAGCAGAGGCTCGTAAGTCATTAGCACCATCTGCAAATGATGCACCTTTAGTAGAATTATATCCTTTTATAATGGATTTGATTGACAGCCCCAGCAATGCAAAAAAAGTATATACTCGAGGAAATACTTTTGACCCTTTGTTTTTAGAATCATTGCTTGAAAACATTGGTAAAAAAGATCCTTTTCCTTGGTGGAATATGCGTGACACACGGTCTATGATTGAAGGTATGTCATACGGCGCAAACATTAAAAACAACTTTATCCCTGATGATTTAAAAACTGTTTTTGTTTCCCACAATCCTATTCATGATATTTCTATTGATGTAATGCGAATTCAATTCCTTGCAAGAATTCTCGTATTGTGATATAATATTAATTGATTTAATGTGACGTGACGGTGTATATAATATGATGATTGAACCTAATGTAGTGCATAATGTTTTCAAGTGGATTTATCGTGACTATGTATCTTATCCTTTTCGGTTTATTGTCGAGCTTCTTGCTTGGGCCATATCCATTGGATGTAGTGTTGTAATGGCCTTTACGGTACCCGAACCACCATTGTTATTTTTATATCCTGTTTGGATGTTTGGCTGCGCTATGTATGCTTGGGCTGCTTTTACTCGCAGATCAGCTGGTATGCTTTTTAACTACATTTTGCTCGTATCAATTGACACTGTTGGATTGATTAGAATGTTGGTGGCGCTATGAATCCCTTTGATTATGTAAACTCAATCAACTATACGAAGAAAAATATTATGGTTGATGAAGAGTCTGAAAAGCAATATAATTCATATATTATTAACCACAGTTTGTCTTATTTTCAAGATACCATTTTGTTAGCAAATGAAATGAATCGGTATCACCACCTTGATAATAAACTTAAATATTCATTTTTAATAAATATGGTTAGAAAGCGCAAACGGTTTTCAAAATGGATGAAACCCGTTCAAAGCGATGATCTTGAAGCAGTAAAGGCATACTATGGCTATAGCAATGATAAGGCACGCCAAGCTTTGACACTTCTAGATAATACTCAACTAACTGAATTGAAAAAAAGGATGTATAAAGGTGGAAAACATAAATAATGCAGTGGCTATTGACTGGTCTCCAGCTATCATGTTAGAGGTGGTGCTTAACGAGCCTGATGACTTTCTTAAGGTAAAAGAAACCCTTACTCGAATTGGCGTTGCCTCACGCAGAGATAATAAGCTATATCAATCATGTCATATCCTTCATAAACAAGGAAGATATTTTATCGTACACTTTAAAGAGTTGTTTCTTCTTGACGGTAAACCGTCTAATCTTTTAGAAAACGATATTCAACGTCGCAACACGATTGTTACCTTATTGTCAGATTGGGGTTTAGTAAGCGCAGTTAATCAAGAACAATTAGAAAATAAAGCTCCGCTTCGTCAAATAAAAGTTATTTCCTTTAGAGAAAAGGACGATTGGGAACTTTGTCCAAAGTACAATATCGGTAGCTCTACACGGTAATGATTTACATCAAAGGTATGCATGGTCTAGGAGACAATATTTACCAGCGTGGGTTTATTAAATCTATACAGGATGAAGTATACTTAGAAACTCCTTGGCCGCAAGTTTATGAAGGTCTTGATAAGGTTAAGTTTATAAAACCACATACTAAGCTTAGGACACAAAGTAAAAATATTCAAGGAAGCAAAAGTATTTGGGCTGATGATAGTGAAAACGTTAATTATGTTAATGTAAAAAATAAAATACGAATTCACTATGGTAAACCAAAAGGCACTGGCGGCATTGTTAGAGAAATGACTCAGTGCTTTGGGTTCAGGCCAAATACTTTTGATTTGCCAGACTTCAGAAAAGAGTTTCCTTGGATTGCTGATTTAGGAGAGTTTGCTTTAATAAGACCCGTAACAGAACGCAAAGAATGGTTCAATGCAGCAAGAAATCCTAAGGCTGAATATATTGCTAAGTCTGCAGAAATATTAAAGGATACTGGTGTTAATGTTATTTCAGTTGCAGATCTTAAGCCAAATGAAGAATGGTTAGTTGGATCAAAACCATACGCGGATAAAAACTTTCACAAAGGCGAACTCAGCGTAAAAGAACTCCTTGCCTTAGTTCAATCTGCTAAATATACAGTAAGTGGAGTAGGATGGGCAGTACCAGCAAGTTTGTGTTATAACAATAAAGCTTGGATTGTATTAGGTGGGCATGGTGCTTATAACTCACCTGAATTTATTATGTACAAGCAACCAAATCAAGTATCGTTTGCAACGCCAGACGACTTTTGTAGATGCCGCAATATGAAACATGACTGTAATAAGGAAATAAGCAATTATGAATTTAAATTTGCTGATTGGCTCTCAGGATGAACTAATTTGGTGGCCAGAGTTAGGAATGGGATTCCATCCAAGAAACCCTATCGACTATGATGGTGACTACTGGGAAAAGTACCTAGAGTACGATAATACTGAAATGGGTAAAAAACTTACTGAGGCTCGATGCGGATTAGTATTACGTCATACAAATAATGCAGATTTAGTTGATATTGGTATTGGTGGTGGACTGTTTGTTAAAATGATGGACTGTCACGGCTATGATGTAAATGCTAAGGCTAATGAATGGTTGATTAAATCTGGAAGCTTTAGAAATCCATATACTCGTCCAGTTCGAGCAATAACCTGCTGGGATGCTATTGAACATATACCGAATCCAGTTGCATTGTTGAATAATGTTAAAGAATTTGTATTTGCTTCAATACCAGTATTTGACTCAGGCGAAAAGGTTACTTGCTCTAAACACTATCGTCCGGGCGAGCATATATGGTATTGGTCTCATGGAGGCTTTATTGATTATATGAAAAGAAATGGTTTTGACTTATTAGAATCAAATTACGACGAAACAAAATTAGGGCGTGAAGATATTATGTCTTATGCGTTTAAACGTATAAATAATTAAAGAATCCCTTGGGATGGGACGTAAAAGTTTCTTACTACCTTAGGAAACGTTTGCCGGCACAACGATATGGTGTCCCTGTATTCGGTACGCAGGACAAAGCAGTATGCCTAATGGGTACTGTATTTTTATTTAAACTCTCGCTTAATAGGAGAACTACTATGACGTATGTTAAAGATGTATTTGGCCGTGACCTTCAATTGTTTGATAAATTTTTTGTAGGATTTGATGAGCAAGCAAAAAAAATGCAAAAGGCTCATGATGATTTAACAAAAACAATTCCTAATTACCCTCCATATAATATCAAAAAGACTGCGGATAATACGTATGTCATTGAAATGGCTGTTGCTGGATTTTCAAAGTCAGAAATTGAAATTGAACTTGAAGGCGACAAACTAAACATTCGTGGTAATACAAATGAATCAGACAGTACGGATCATTACATTTATCGCGGCCTGGCTGCACGCCCATTTACACGCACCTTTATGCTCAATGATAATGTTGAAGTAAAGAACGCAGCATTTGTAAATGGTATGCTCAAAGTAATTTTAGAGCATATAACACCAGAGCAAAACAAACCAAAGCGCATTGATATTTCAGACGAGCCTGAAACTATATCAAAATACGCTGGTGGTAATACATTCAAATCAGGTGAACAAATTTTTGGTTCTGAAGATTGGTCTTGATTTTGAATAATTAAACACAGACCCGTGTAAACTGCGCGGGTCTATTACACTTTATTATAGGATATATCATGGAAAATGAAATTAAATTATTTAGACTCTATACTGGTGAAGAACTTATTGCTCGTTTGAGTAAAACTGAATCTGGTGATTACTTTGCACAGGATGTAACCGTTCTTATTCCTACGCAATCAAACTCACTTGGTCTCGCACCTTTTATGCCATATTCTAAAATCACAGAAACTGGTACAGAGTTTAGACAAAAAGATGTTATGTTTATCACTGAACCTGTAAGTGAACTCGAAGCTCAGTATAAAAACATGCACGGTCAGGTAATGGCTCCACCTGAAAAGAAAATCATTATTTGATTTACAAACTCCGCAAACTGTGTTATAATATACTATATCATGGGAGGTTGTAACTTTAATGAGCAAAGAATTTTATACATGCGTAAATCGTATGGGCAACAATATACTTTACCGTGGATATGATGAACTCGGTGAAACAGTTCTTCGTAAGATAAAGTTTTCTCCAACGCTGTATCTTCCTTCGAGCAAAGAAACAGGGTATCAGTCAATTGACGGTACTCATGTTTTTCCTCGTGAGTTTGATACAATGCGCGAAGCAAAAGACTTTATTGCAACATATCGAGATGTTGACAATTTTAAAGTATATGGTAACACCAACTACATAGCACAATTCATTTATGAAAAGTTCCCAACTGATGTTCCTTTTGATCGTGATGCCATATGCATAGCATCTATTGATATTGAGGTAGCTTCAAATGATGGATTCCCATTCCCAGAAGATGCAAAGCATGAAGTAATTTCTATTGCTCTGAAAAACAATTCAGATGACACATATTATGTATGGGGTTTGAAGGATTACGATACAAGTAAATCGCTTGTAAAAAATCATCGTATTGTATACAAAAAATGCGATGATGAAGTAAAGCTTTTATTGAATTTTCTTGATTACTGGTCTGACTATCATAACACACCTGATGTTGTTACAGGTTGGAATACTCGCTTGTTTGATATTCCGTATCTTGCTAATAGGATTCATAAAGTCCTAGGCGAGGATATGGTCAAAAAGCTATCGCCTTGGGGTATTGTCAACTATCGTCAGGTTGCAATTAAAGGTAAACAACTCGATACATATGAACTTTATGGTATTCAGCAACTTGATTATCTTGATTTATTTCAAAAATTTGGGTATTCATACGGCGCTCAAGAATCATATAAACTTGATCATATTGCATATGTAGTACTTGGTGAGCAAAAGCTGTCATATGATGAAGTTACATCACTTCATGAGTTATATGAAACTAATCCTCAAAAGTTTATTGACTACAACATTAAAGACGTTGAACTTGTTGATAGACTTGAGGACAAGTTGGGTCTTATTACTCTTGCTATGACAATGGCCTATCGCGGTGGTGTAAACTACTCAGATACATTTGGTACTACAATGATTTGGGATACAATTATTTACCGTGACCTGATGAATCGTAATGTTATTATTCCGCCTAATGAAGAAAAACATAGAGCGCCTTATCCAGGCGGATACGTCAAGGATCCTCAGGTAGGACTACACGAATGGGTTTGCTCATTTGATTTGAACTCGCTTTATCCTAATATTATTGTTCAATGGAATATGTCACCTGAAACGATTGTACAAGGTTTTGCTTCAGGGTTTGATGTTGATAATTGCTTAAACGGTAAAGTCAGCGCACAAGGCAATAAGAATACTGTTGCAGCAAACGGTTCAATGTATAGCAAAGACAATCAAGGTATTATTCCGAGTATTATTGTTAAGTATTATGATGAACGTAAGTTAACCAAACGTAAAATGCTAGAGTCTCAGCAGTTGCTCGAGCAGGTGGACAAAAGCGACAAACAAGAGGTTTATCGTATTGAGCGGGACATTGCCCGATTTGAAAACCAGCAAATGTCCATTAAGATTTTGATGAACTCACTTTATGGTGCTCTAGGTAATGCGTATTTTCGTTACTTTGATCTTCGCGTAGCTGAAGGTATTACCCTTACTGGTCAGTTGGCTATTCGTTGGGCAGAGCGTGCGGTTAATCAAAAAATGAATTCGATACTCAAAACTAAAAACATTGATTATGTAATCGCAATTGATACTGATTCGCTTTATGTTAACTTTGGTCCTTTGGTTAATAAGTTCAATCCCAACAATCCAGTTGATTTTTTAAATACGATTTGTGCTGAAACGTTTGAGGATACTTTAGAAAAATCATATCAAAATCTCTTTGATAACTTTTCCTGTTACTCGAACCGTATGGAAATGAAGCGCGAATCAATTGCTGATCGTGGTATATGGACCGCAAAAAAACGATATATATTAAATGTGTTTGATAATGAAGGCGTAAGGTATGCAGATCCGAAGCTTAAAATCATGGGAATTGAAGCCATTAAATCCTCTACTCCGTCGGCGTGCCGTGAAGCTCTTAAGGAGCTCTTCAAGGTCATCATCTCCGGTTCGGAAACTAAAACTCAGAAAGCTATTCGAGCTTTTAGAGAATACTTCACCTCACTTTCGCCCGAAGAAATTTCATTTCCGAGGGGAGTAAATAATCTTGATAAGTGGAAAGACTCAAGCACTATATACAAAAAAGGTACACCAATTCACGTACGAGGAGCCCTGTTGTATAACAAAAGTATCAAGGAAAAGGCTCTTGATAAGCGGTACCAAGGAATTAGGTCAGGTGATAAAATTAAATTTTGTTATCTCAAGACACCAAATCCGATTCGTGAAAACATTGTTTCTTTCCCTGATTACTTACCCCATGAGCTGCAGCTACATAAATATATTAATTATGATCTTCAATTTGAAAAAACTTTTCTTGACCCGATTTTACCAATCCTTGATGCAGTAGGATGGAAAGCAGAAGAAAGCATAAGCCTTGAAGATTTTTTTGGATAAGGAATTAATATGAAATTTAAAGCATATAATTTAATTGAACGCGCAATTGATGAAGGAATCAACTATGGTTATCAACGCGCGTACAAGCATACCGACAATCCTAGCGAAACTTTAATCAAAAGTGAAATTTATAATGCAGTCCTAAACTCAATTGACGAAATTGTTGATTTTGAAAATACTGAGGATTTGATATATTTACAAGAAAGCAAAAGTGTGTTATAATTATAATATAGCATTAATTAAGGAAGATTATGGATCTTGGCATATATAAAATCAATTATGATCAAATCATTGAAGACAGTAGTCTTCCATATGCAATACGTATTCTCGCTGCAAAGTTAAAAACGCAACCAATGATGACAGTTGGAAAGTTTTTTGCAAACTTGAATGACGAAGAACTTGACGGATTGCATCAATTGATTATGGATCATGATGCTGCAGCACCAGAGTTACTTCTTCTTACAATGATGTTATCTGCAGCAGAAGGTACAAGTGCAATAACTGAGGAAGAATTAAATAGTAATGTTACCGCCACGATTATTTTTATATCAACTACGGTTCTTCATCGTGAAGGTTTAGTTACTGCATACTTTGATGTGTTTTCATATGGTGAAGATATGGCTGATATGATTATGGCAGAGCCTACAGATGCAGGAAATGAATACGTAAAAACTTTAAAAAATAAAGGTAATGATGATTATGACAAATACTGATTGGGTCAGTGATATTGAAGAAATGCATGACAAGTATCGTGTCATGGAATGGGTTAATAAAAAAATAGCAAAAGGCGATATCGAGTCGATTGAAGAGTTTTTAAAGTTTCGTATGAAGTTTCTTGATGAAGAACTTGCTGAAACAAAAACTGCAGTTGAAACAAAAGACGCTGAAGAAGTTGTTGATGGTTTAATTGATTTGTGTGTTGTTGCAATTGGCACGCTTGATGCATTTGGAATTGATGCACATATGGCATGGAAAGAAGTATTCCGAGCAAATATGGAAAAAGAAATCGGCGTTAAAGAATCAAGGCCAAATCCGTTAGGACTGCCAGATTTAGTTAAACCTGAAGGTTGGACTGCTCCTTCACACAAATCTAACCATGGACTTTTAAAAAGGATGTGGGATGTACGCCCTAACGATCTTTAAAAGTATATACGATAACAAAACAAATAAGCGAATGGACTTTTCAAATTGGGAACAATTTGAAAAGCTGTTGTATGATTTGTCTAAGATTGAACTCAAAAATAAAAAAGACGCACAACTTATTTCCCCAGCAATATATGAACCTGATACTACGCGGGCTAATAAAAATGTAACATCATGGGCAGGATGGGCTGCACTTGATATTGATGATCACAACTTTAAAGGAAACCTACAGGATGAACTTATTACTCGCTTTGGCGCTTTCTACTTCGTTTGCTACTCTACTGCTTCTAGTACGGTTGGCCATCCTAAATTCCGAATTGTCTTCCCAATTAAACGACACGTACCTTCTGACAGCATCAGGCACTTCTGGTTTGCGCTCAACAAACATTTCGGAAAACTTGGTGACGAGCAAACTAAAGATTTGTCTAGAATGTACTACGTCCCTGCTAGTTACGTTGGTGCTAATAATTTTATCTTCACTAATAACGTTGATAAGTTTATTGATCCCGATGGTTTAATGGCTGAACATTCGTATACGGAAAAAAATTCTGGTGCAACATTCATTGATCGTTTACCAGAAAATATACAAAAAGAAATTGTTAAGTATCGAGCAGAACAACTTAATTCAGGTGCTAAAAAATATCAGTGGTCTTCATACAGAGATTGCCCCTTTGTCAATGCAAATCTTGTTAAGGAATACTCAAGCATTGCTCATGTTGACGGCACTGGTCGGTATGCAATGATCTATCGTATTATGACTTCAATTGCAGTGAATGCAATTCGTAGTGAATATCCTATCAGTGCAGTAGAAATTGCAACGTTGATTCGTGAGCTTGACATGGAAACATCAAACAAGTACCAAAAACGCAATTTAAACCTAGAAGCTGATAGAGCTATCGAGTTTGCTTACAAAAACATATAGTTGCATTTTTACAACAGTTTTTTTGTTGTATTTGTGCAACAAAGTCAAAAAAAGTTGTTGACACTTTTTCTATTACCAATTATAATAGATATATCAATTGGTTAAATGGAGTATTACATTATGACTGCTGCGACTACCTATACCTTTGAGTTTTACAAAGTTAACTCAGAAGGACTCAAGAAAATCATTACAAAAGTTGATGTTGACATTGAACCCGGTTGCCTTGAGTTTTACATTGAAGGTTTGCATAAAGCCTTTCCAGCTAAAAAAGGGTACAGCATCAATGCTATAGAAACTTTTATTGAAAAAACAAGTGCTATGGATGGAACAAAGTTTATGGAGCGGTATGACACACCGTACTATTGCTCACCGTCTTCTGAAACATATTGGAGCATGTAAAATGAAAAGAAATCTTCTTAATAGCATCATTTCAAACTCAGTCTATCTTGGTTATTTTCAAATAACAGATGATAGCAAGATGGTATTTGAAACTTTTCATAGAAAGCTTAGCGGTCAGCGCAACAAAAAGTTTTTTGATGATCTTGGTGACATTGTGTACTTTATGCTTGTTCGCGGTCAGCTCATGAAAATTGGTAAAGCTGCAGGTTTGCAAGGATGGTACGGTCGCATTAATATGTATCAAAAAGGTATTAAAGGCGACCATACAAATAAAATGATCATTCAAAAAATGCGCGACATGAAAGAAAGCCGCATTGACATTGTAGCAGTACGCAGCCCTCGTGCTTTGACTCCAGTTAAGTGTCCGTTGACAAATAAAATGATGAAAATTGAACTTGAAACGGCTGCAAAAATGGAACGTGTTTTAACAAATAGATATTTGAGTGAAGCAAAGGTAAACTCTTTACCTTTTTGCTCACAACTTGGTTGAGGTGAATATGATTTATGTAGTAATGGGTCGCGGCGTTGAAGGCTGCGGTGTTACAAAGTTTTCTATTGAATTGTGTAAATACTTAAGCCAGAATGATTTAAGTCATCGTTGTATTGCCTTCAATGATAAAAAGTGGACACGCCGCAAGTCTCATGACTATAACATTGAAGAAGTAAGTCTTGAAAAAGACGACTCATATCGTTCGTTTATGGAGCGTGCAGAAAAAGAATGTAGTTTAGTTATTATCAACTCGCTACCTTCTAGTTCTCATTCAAAGCAATTCGTTGAAAGGTTTAACGAATTTTTAAAGCTGAATACTAAGTTTGCTCTTATTCAGCACGATCATTCCTCTATGTCAATTAAAAGAAACGAATCACTTGATGAAGCAATTAATGCAGCATCAATATGTTTTTCTCATAGTAAAAATAACTTTTTCAGTAAATACATTAATGAGAAATATAACTCATCTGATCTTTCTTCATTTTTTGGCGATAATGAAACAAGCAAAGCTGTCGATACGTTTCAGCCAGCATTTGACTTTGATGAATG
>Ga0209953_1000508_pt1 | contig 13734 bp, 14 predicted proteins | sample SalPonred_H2O_MG_FD_185713 | JGI IMG/M metagenome (GOLD analysis project Ga0209953, IMG submission 185713) | Salt pond water microbial communities from South San Francisco under conditions of wetland restoration - Salt Pond MetaG... | ecosystem: Environmental > Aquatic > Non-marine Saline and... | reverse complement strand
CCCAGATCTTACACTCTAGACAGCATTTTGAGTGTGAGATTGCCGTTGGACAACAAGAAACTCGAACGGGATGAGCAGGTATCGGCCAACCGCCTGTGAGTGTAGCAATACACATAGTCCTAATGCTGTTGTGACTGTGCAACTCAGATAATGTGCAGAAACTATTGAGCCCCGCAACGGGCTCTTTGTGACCATACAATCTAGATAATAGCTAAACTGCTTCGCAGTTAATATTAGAAAAAAAGCGTTGAGCGGAAGCGATAACGCAAACGATCTTTAGATCGTTCTTTCGTATAAATATCATATCGACATCGGATTAATTTATGAAGCTCAATCAACTAGAACAACATCAACGGGTTAGACTCGTAGAAAATCATTTAGCAAACTCAAGATTAATGCTTGCAGAATCATGTATTGGTCTTACTAAAGAACAAAGCAGGGTAGTAGATATATTCTACACCTCATTCGAACCATTGGTTGCTGAATTTAAACTGATGGAAGCAACACTGACTCCTGATCAAATACAGCAGATGTTCGGTGATATCGAACAGACCGCTACTGCAAGTGGTAAAAATAGAACCATGCTGGGCAAAGGTGTAGATGCTGCTAAACTTCCTGTTAAAGTGGCAAAGGCGATTGACAGTAAACTAAACGAATTGGGTAGAATGGCGCAGGAAGCCGGTCCTATCAAAAAGATGGACGAAAAGTTCGAAGAATTAAAGAAAAAGATTTCCACTGACAATCCGGAAGTAGCAAAAAGAGTTAAAGCAGTTAGTGATTGGGCAAAAGCAAATCCTAACAAAGCCAGCTTGGCTGTAGGTGTTTTAACCGCGGCTGCCGCTTTTGCAGGCGGACCAGCTGGTGGTGCTGCCGCAGGTTTCTTCTTGCGCTCAGCTAACGATTTGCTTAAAGGCGAAAAACTTTCAACCGCCGTAGGCAGTGCTGCTAAAACAGCCGCTTATGGTGCTCTAGCAGGATTGGCGTTCAAAGCACTGAGCGATACTGTGATTGACAACATAGCCGCTGGAAGCAATGCAGAATTTGATGCCATGGAACAGGCTATGAAAACAGCCAATCTAGATGCAGAAAAAGCAAAAATATTCAATCAGCTTGGTTTTACTCCAGATGCGCTTGAAGGAACTTCGAGATTGCGCTGGAGCGGAAACATCAACAACTTTTACTATAACTATGATACGGCCCTTACAGCTAGCCAAAATCAAACATTTAATGCGCTTCGTGATGCTGTGAGTGGTGCAGAACTTGGCTCGCCGGAATACTATGAAGCGGCCGGTAAACTTCACGATTTTGCTGCTCAGGCACAAAACAGTGCAGAGAATCTTAGATTGAAAGTTTCCTGGGATGCGCTAAAAGCCGCACAGGAACGAATCAGTGATATGGGCGACGGATTCCTTAAAGGCCAGGATATACAACAGTTGTTGTCCAAACTGAATAGCACTGATAAAATTATTAGCACAGTAAGAGATTTGGGCGATGCCGGTGCCGCTATAGTGCAGGGTGCTTTGCAGAGTGCTAAAAGTGCGCAGAAAGATGCAATTGATGCCAAAGCACCCGACGAAGCACCAGAACAAGAACCCAAAAAAGAAGAATCAATCGTCTCTAGAGGCAAAAAACTCAGCGAAGGACAGGTATATTATGTTTTCAAACAGATAGATGAGTTTAACACCCTGATGGAAGCACCTAAAGCAGAAAAACAGCCTGAACAGCCCGCAGAGAATGAAAAAGAACCCAAAAAACCTGGCATGCTGTCAAGAATGGGCAAAAATCTCACAACAAAAGTCACGGCTGACAAGCTTAACAAGGCCTGGAAAAAGGCAGGTTCCCCTACTGATTCTGCAGAGCTTGCTAAATTTTTGCAAACACAAGGTGTGGACAGAGAAACAATGGCACCGGTTTACAAAAATATGAAGTTGCCTGTGCCAAAAATGCAACCAGCTGATAAAAAAAGCACCGAAAAATCTAAAACAAAACAATCTGCCACAGATACAACAGCCGCAGATAAATCCGCACAAACAAAAACAAAAACAGCACCTTCTAGTAAAACAGCACCTACTGCTAATACCACCGAAAAACCAGCACAGGCAAAACCTAGCAGTGCATATGCACAGACAAAACAACTAGCTCAGAAAATGTCCAGAAAACAAAAACAACAAATGGTGACTCTGCTACGTAAGGATCTAGGAATTGCATAATGAAGGTTAAAGAAATTCTCACAGAAGCAGAATTTAAACCAGGTGTTAGCGAGCCTATGGTAGATTCTAACTACTATAAAGAATTACAATCATCATCGCCATATATGACATACAGATTTGGCATGGGCATGGCAGATCACACAACATATCATCCGAACGGACCTGCAAAAAATGCCGCAGTGATAGTGAGATATTCGGATGCAGAAGATGAAATTGTTGATGCAACAGAAAAAAAACTAGGCAAGTTTGGAAAAACAAGACTGGCGGATGAAGGCAGTGATGAACCACCGCAAACGAATACACAGAGCGTTGTTGCTAAACGCAAAAAGAACAGATACGGAGTTTAACAGTGAGAGTCAATGAAATTTTAACAGAATCAGAACAGCTTGACGAAATAGAAGTAGGCAAGACCGTTGACAAAGTAGGCACAGCGGTAGGAAAAGCCGCAGGCGGAACGGCTAAAGCTGCTGGAGCCGCAATTGGCGGACTTGCTGGGTTGGGTAAGGCATTTGCAAAAGGTGCTAAGGCTGGATATAATATAACCAGCCTAGATAAAGATGTAGCAAAATCTCCTGATACAGATTCTTCAACATCAACAACTGCAACAGATACGGATAAAACAAGTTCTACAACCAAAACTGATACCACAAATGATAAAACGTCAACGGATGTTGAAGAACCAAAAACTGTTAAACCTGGGTCTGCATATGCACAAGCAAAAGAATTGTTGCCTAACATTCGCAAACGTGACAAAATGCAACTTTTAAAATCTCTGGAAAAAGAACTAGGCATGCAGTCTTCAACGGCAACAAAAACCAAACAGTCTCAAACTGCAAAAGCTGGACAGAGTGGCATGAAAGTAGGCCAAGGACAAATGCAACAAGGATACGGACAGCAGGGTGCTACAAATATGACTAGACAAGTTAAAACAGCACAACCTGCACAGAAAAATCCTGGAATGAATCCTGCATATGGTAAGACTGCGGCTCCTACAAATATGACCAGCACTGTTAAGAAAGCGCAAACAGCCACGACAGCTAGAAAACCACAGACTGCCTAAAAGAAAGGCATCTGTGTTTTCTTGGTGGTTTCTAGATTTTCTTTTATAATTTCTGCAACTATCTCTCTTTCTTCGATGCTAAGATGAATTGCTTCGCTGTAGCTCATTCCTCGCATATACCAACAGGTTTTCAAAGCTTCCTTTTTGATAGCCCTTGCCTCGCTGTCCAACTCTTTGGACATCTGTAAGATCTCCGGCAAGGACGAATTTAAGACCTTACTGCGAAAAAATTTGACTGGTCCATTGTGATTGGAAATTCGTATTGATGTTGGCAGTTGTCACACTCAACTTCAGGCGATTTTAATTCTATTTGACTTTTAAGTTCGCCTAAATGGCTTTGAATTTTATCAAAAACATCTTTGGAGGTGTTGTTGATAAAATCTTTGATTTGATTTTTGTCTGTGCTTATACCCTGAGGAGTTTCGATGCTGGTAATGCATTCTGCAATAATATCAACAGTTAGAGATGTTAACTTCACAAAACTATTACCAAACATTTCAATTTTTTTCTCATCTTCAATTGATTCATCATTTATAACTTGGAAGATTTTTTGTTGTTCCATTGTCTTGATGCTGGCCTGTGTGGTCTCACGATAAGTGTAAGGTCTGATTTTAATCAGCAAAGGGTCAATGGAGATTGTGTCTTGGAATTCAAAATTATCGAACATCTGAACCCATGCATTTATATCTAATACATAGTGGTTTTGATTATCACAGGAGGGACAGGTGCTGTTAATTTCCATCCTCTCACCGTAAGTGGCAAGGCGAATTACAATTAATGCAAAATCCAAATCAATGTTTGGCATAGCCCAAGGATCTTTGATTGCAGGAATACAGCTTTTGATTAGTTCCACAGTGCTTTGACCACTGAGAAGAGCATCTGGTGTTTTGAACATCAGTTCGTCTTTTGCTGTCATAGCATACACAGCATACTCCCCGGTTTCTGATACGTCCAGCGCACCCTCTGGGTAGAATCTACCTTTGGATGGTAAATTTACAAACAGCTTAGGCTGTCTATAATAACCTGCCAATGGATTTGAATTTTGCACATTTTCAGTCATGATTATCTCCAATAAATACAAGACAGATATATTTATATGTGCAGATTATAGGATTTTATATAAGTGGCAATTGAAGTCAATGTTCCTGGTATTCCTGGTCCGATAGTAGTTGAAGGTGTAGCTTCTGAAGCTACCATGCAGGAAATCCTCAAGTCGATCGACAAGAACGGGCGTGAAGAAGCCAAAGCAAGAAAAGATGCAGAAGCCGGATCAGGCTCAGGTGCTGACACCGGAGGTGTAGAAGAAGTAAACGAAACGGCAGGAAAAGCTGGCCGTGCTCTTGGTCTATTAACTGCACACGTAGGATATGCGTCTGGTGCATTCGTAAAATTAGGCGAAGTAAGCACACAGGTAATTGATCACTTTGCTAATGTTGGTGATTCAGTAGAATCCGCCGCGGCTACCTTTAATGGCATTCCTGTAGTAGGCACAGCATTTGCCGCTGTGGCAAGTGCTACTACCCGAGCAGCTGATTCTTTTAACCAAGTCACAGCAAGTGGTGCTAGTTTCGGCGGTAGTGTAAACAACATGGCGAGATCAGCCAGTCAAGCAGGTATGACTCTGGATAACTTTGCCGGTCTTATTGCAGAAAACGGCGAAGGCATGCTGGCTTTTGGAACAACCACAGGAGAAGGCGCCGCTAGATTCGCAAGACTTAGTAAGGAAGTTAGATCAACCGGATCCGATTTATTTGCATTAGGATTCAGCACAAAAGACATAAACGAAGGACTAGGCACATTCGGCAAACAGATAAGGATGCAAGGCCTACAGCGAGGTATGACTGATAGAGAACTTATCGAAGGATCTCAACAATATCTCAAAGAAATGGACAAGCTCGCAAAAATCACCGGCGAAACCCGCAAAGAAAAAGAAGCAGAACGTGAGCAACTATTGGCAGATGCTCAATTCCAAGCGTCTATGGCAGGTATGCAGAAGGATGTTCGTGATAGCTTCTTGAACACTGTTCAAGCATTGCCTAAAGGAATGCAAGATTTCACAAAAGACATTCTTGCCACTGGCACAGCAACACAAGAAGAGAATCAAAAACTGCTTGCTCAAATGCCACAGACAGGCGCTCTAATTACCCAATTCCATGCTAAGATGCAAAGGGGTGAAAAAATCACCGCCCAGGAACAAGAACGCCTAAGAAATTTAATGATGCAAGAAGGTCCAGCGGCACTTGAAAGATTAAAGTTTGCCGGAGCCGCCAGTGAAGAATTAGCACCGCTAGTAAACGCTCTTGCTAGCACACTCGGCATGAATGCCGATGCTGTTGCAGGTGCTACGAAAGCACAAGAAGAAGCAGCCGGAGGCACAGACGGCGTTAATGAAGAATTAAACAAATCAAGAGAACAACTAGCAAAAATAACAAATCAGTTTACAATGACACTAGTAGAAAGCGGAATACTAGACGAAATGCTAGGAACTTTTACAGCACTAGCAGATTTTGTAGGCAATAATGTTGTTCCAATTTTTAATGTTTTTACAGATCTTATCCAAAACTATGCTTATCCTGTGTTCAAGGGAGCAATGGATATTCTAAACGCATTTGTGATGCCGTCTTTGATGAAATTAGGTGATTTTGTAATAGGAACAGTTGTGCCAGCGTTAGGAGAATTGTTCAGCATTGCAAGTGCCGTGCTAGTGCCAGTTTTAGGTTTCTTAGGCGGCATAATTGCAGATTATGTTTTACCTGCATTTATGACAATCGGTGGAATTATTGCCGATCATATTGCCCCGATTTTTGCAGGATTAGCCGCGGCAGGTATAGCATATGCAGGAATTCTAGCAAAACAACAGCTTGCAACCGCTATGCAAACTGCGGCGACTTATGGAGGAGTAATACCTGCGCTGAAAGCCTTTGCAATGTCTGCATTCAAATCAGGTAAAGCCGCACTTCTATCAGCTGGACCTTTCTTGGCCGTAGGATTAGCAGTTGCAGCTTTAACAAAAATTCTCTATAAAAACGGATTTTCTATAGGCGGAATTTTTGAAATGCTTAGTGATATGTTCAAACGTTTAGTCTTAACCATAGATAAAATAGCTTTCGGAATACAAAATAGCGGTTTGGCAAAAATGTTAGGCTTGGGTATGAGTGATGATGATGCAAAAAAACGCAGTGAAGATTTATATAACCGTGGAAAAGAGTTAGATCAGAGAGCAGCAGATAGAGCGGCAGCTCGAAAAGAAAGAGCCGCACAAAGAACCGGTGAGGGCGAAGAAGTAGCCGCTACAGACAGCAATACCACAAGAACTTATCGTGTAAATGGCAAAGAAGTCAGCGAAGAAGAATACAAAGCGTCACAGGCTCAAATGGCTCAAACCAAATCAGGTATGGATGCCGCGATGGATCAAGGTATAGCAGGAAACGCAAATTTACCATCAACGCCGGCAGGCCCTACAATACCAGATTTAGAAATGCCTGAAACTGCAACACCTGAAGTAGCAGATGTAGATCAACAAACTCCGTCCACAACACCCGCTCAAGAAGCAACCGAAACAGGCGCATCTGGTGTAAATAATATTAGCAGTTTAATTGCCTTAATGCAACAAAATAACAAACTGTTAAGTAGACAGATATCTGCTACAGAAGCCTTAAGTGGCGATTTATACAAGGCAATAGGATAAACCATGAGTTGGAAAAGGTATTTTACTCCCGTAAACACAAACAATAATCAATCAGGCAGCATGAGTCCTATGAGCCGAGGCGGAGCAGGTCCTGCACGCACAAACTACTCTTCTTATCTTCCTGATGTGTATGCCGGATCTCCGAATCGTGTTGAGAGATATCAACAGTATGACACAATGGACATGGATTCGGAGGTAAATGCTGCACTTGATATTCTAGCTGAGTTCTGCACAGAAAAAGACGATAACAACGCAACTCCTTTTCAGTTTTTCTTCCGAGGAAAACCCACCGCAACTGAAACAAAAATGCTTAAAAATGCCCTGCAAAAATGGAGCAAACAGCAACAGCTTGAAAACAGAATTTTTAGAATTGTGAGAAACACCTTCAAATATGGAGACAGTTTCTTTATAAGAGATCCAGAAACCAAAAAGTTATTGCATGTAGATCAAGCAAAAGTTTCAAAAATTATTGTAAACGAGTCTGAAGGCAAGATTCCTGAACAGTATGTGATTCGTGATATAAATTTTAATTTCAAAGAATTAGTAGCAACGACACCACATGGAACAACCAATACTTCACCAAGTGGCACTAGTTCTTATACTTCAGGTGGCGGTTTTGGCAGAGGTTATGTAGGTGATGCCGCTAGATCTCCAGGCACTAGATTCCAAATGGAGCAAAATGAAGTATCCGTAAATGCAGAACACATCGTGCATATTTCTTTATCTGAAGGATTGGACAATAACTATCCGTTCGGCAATAGCCTTTTAGAAAGCGTGTTCAAAGTTTACAAGCAGAAAGAACTGCTAGAAGATGCAATTATAATTTATCGTATTCAACGGGCTCCTGAAAGAAGAATTTTCTATGTTGATGTAGGAAACATGCCAGCACACATGGCCATGCAGTTTGTAGAACGTGTTAAAAATGAAATACAACAGAGACGCATACCCAGTGCCACAGGAGGTGGAAATTCAGTAATAGATGCCAGTTATAATCCACTTTCTACCAACGAAGATTATTTCTTCCCACAAACTGCAGAAGGTCGCGGTTCTAAGGTTGAAACACTGCCAGGCGGAACTAATCTAGGTGAAATTACAGATTTAAAATATTTCACAAACAAATTGTTTAGGGCACTACGAATACCTGCGAGCTATCTACCAACCACAATTGACGAACAGCCGAACACTGTTGCGGATGGAAAAGTAGGCACGGCGTTTATTCAAGAACTGAGATTCAACAAGTATTGTGAACGTTTGCAGAGCAATATTGTAGAAGCATTCGATCAAGAATTCAAACTGTGGCTCTATGAGAATGGATATAACATTGATGCAAGCCTTTTTGATCTTAAATTTAATCCTCCTCAAAATTTTGCAGCATATCGGCAAGCGGAACTTGATGCTACTAGAGCAAATCTATACACTGCAATAGCAGAAGTTCCTTATCTGAGCAAACGTTTTGCACTTAAGAGATTCCTTGGACTTACTCCTGAAGAAATAGCTGAAAATGAACAGTTATGGCGCGAAGAAAACGCAGACAGCCTTAAACCACCCCAAGATGCCTCAGGACAACTTAGAACCGCTGGAATAACTCCGGGTGGCATAGAAGGTGAAATGGCAGGTTTAGAAGCAGAAGCTCCTGCTGATGTAGCCGCAGAACCCGGCACAGAAGAAGCTCCATTAGACGCTGAAGCACCACCAGAAGAATAAATACACTATGCTTTTAAGAGAATTTTTATATTTCAGCGATAAAAACACGGATTTAAATCTAGATCGTAGATACAACAATCAGCGTGACGATTCACGCCTGAAAAAAAGCGATACTAGAAAAATTAGGTTGACGCTGAGACAAATCAATCAGCTGAGACTCCAAGCAGAAGCCCATGATGCAGAAGCAGAATCTGAAATGGGCTTAATCAAGCAGATGTATGGAAATCCAGTTGAACAAGCCCCACCAGAATAAAGATATAGCATTTGTATTTGGCAACGGCACCAGTCGGCTTACAGTCAATCCAACCATGTTTATGGAACACGGCACAGTTTATGGGTGTAATGCCCAATACCGTGAATACAGACCACACCACCTTATTGCTGTTGATCCAAAAATGGTCAATGAAATTATAGACAGTGGTTATCATCTTGAAAATTCAGTTTGGACGAATCCTAACAAAGGAGTAAAAACCAAAAAAAATGTAAATTTCTTTTCTCCGCACAAAGGTTGGAGTTCAGGACCTACCGCACTGCATTTTGCGGCCAGCAACGGACACAAACACATTTATATTTTTGGGTTTGACTATCAAGGCACAAAAGGAAAGTTAAACAATGTGTATGCAGACACATTTAACTATAAAAAATCCACCGATACCGCAACTTTTTTTGGCAATTGGTTAAGCCAAACAGAAAAAACCATTAAGGAATTTAGGAACACTAAGTTTATTAGAGTAATACCTAAAGACGGCTTTGTGCCAGATAGGCTAGGTCCTACCCTCAAAAATCTCAGCCACATCAATTATGAAGATCTTGAAGATTTTTTTGGTAAGAGTATATATGCTAACCAAATGAATCAAAAAACTACCATTTAAAACGTAAATTGTAACAATCTTGTAAATAAAGATAGCCTTATCAATAATAGGAGAGTGTATTATGGCAAATCAAATGTTAGAACAGATGCTTGAGCATCTTGTGAACGACGAGCAAGACAAAGCCGAAGAGCTTTTCCACGAGTATGTGGTTGCTAAGTCAAGAGAAATTTATGAAGGTCTTGTTGAAGATCAATGGGACGAAGAAGTTGTTGAAGCTGACGACGATGAAGATATGATGGGCGGCGACCCAACTGACGATCTTGAAGACGAAGTCACAGACGACGAAGAAATGGACATGGACATGGACATGGACAACGATGATGACGACAAAGGCGAAGAGGACACTGAAGAACTTTTCCAGGATCTCGAAGACATCGTAGGTGAACTAGAAGCAAAGTTTGCTGAACTTCAAGGCGATGACATGGACGGCGATGACATGGACAGCGAAGAAAAAGAAGAATCTTTAGCATTCGAAGCAGACGAAGAAGATGATAAAGAAGATCCTGAAGATCCTGAAGAGGATGAAATGGATGAAAGTTTCGAAGACGAACTTGCTTCATTGCGTGAATATGTTGAAAAAGTAAGTGGCGGAGCTGCAAGTTCAGAAACCACTGCTGATCACAAGAAAAGTGTTGTTGACAACATGAAGAACGACATGGGTGGAACATCTGCAAATATTCTAGGTGACACTACTGATGAGAAAGGTCGTTCTGCACCAACAGCAAAAGAAGAAGATATGGGTAATGTAAACGTTCCTGGCGGCAAGGCATCAAAGTCAATGAAGTCTATGTCAAAAGGTCACGGCGCTGAAAAGAAAGGTGCAGGTGAAAACGCGGACAATACCGACAGCGTTCTCCGTAGCCAGAGATAAGGAGAGTTAGGTGAGAAACATTCTCGCAGAACATTTAAGTTTTGACCAAGCTGGAATTGTTTTGGAGCGACAAGAAGAAGGCGAAGGTAAATCGCTTTATATGAGCGGGATCTGTATCCAGGGTAATATCCGAAATCAGAACCAGCGCATATACTCTTCTAAAGAAATTGACAAGGCTGTTCAGTCGCTGAATGAACAAGTCAGCAGCGGTTATTCAGTTTGCGGCGAAGTTGATCATCCTGATGATTTAAAAATTAACCTGGACCGAGTTAGCCACATGATTACCAAAATGTGGATGGATGGTCCCAATGGTTACGGAAAACTTAAAATCCTCCCGACTCCCATGGGGCAATTAGTGCAAACCATGCTGGAGTCGGGTGTGAAATTGGGTGTAAGCTCAAGAGGCACAGGTGAAGTTGACGGCGACGGTAACGTTCACGGTTTTGAAATCGTAACAGTAGACGTTGTTGCTCAACCTTCAGCTCCTGGAGCATACCCGACAGCAGTATATGAACACCTAATGAATAACACAGGCGGCTATAAGGCATACACAGTAGCACAAGAAGTAAAAGGCGACCCTAAGGCACAACAATACATAGCAGAAAGCCTAAAGAATATTATTCAAGGGCTGAAGTAAAAGGAGAATCCAATGCTGGACTTTGTAAAAAATATGTTCGAGAATAACATGATTTCTGAAGAGATCAAGACTGAAATTGAATCAGCTTGGGACAACAGAATTCAAGAAAACCGCGAACAAGTCACAGCTGAACTTCGTGAAGAATATGCTCAAAAATACGAGCATGATAAACAAGCAATGTCTGAAGCAGTAGAACAAATGCTAGAAGATCGCTTGCAGGCAGAACTAAGCGAATTTGCTGAAGATCGTCAAGGTCTTATTGAAGCAAGAGCAAAGTATGTCAAAAAAATGAAAAAAGATTCCGAAGCGATGGAATCGTTTGTTCTTAACAATCTTAAGAAAGAACTTTCAGAACTACACGAAGACAGAGAAGCTATTGCAGCGAACGTTGAAAAACTAGAGCAATTTGTGGTAGACACACTTGCTAAAGAACTTGCTGAATTCCAGCAAGACAAGCAAGATCTAGCAGAAACAAAAGTTCGTCTTGTCAAAGAAAGCAAAGAAAAGTTTGCAGAATTGAAGCGTGAATTTGTTAAACGCTCTGCAAGCATTGTAGAAAGCACTGTGAAGACAGGTCTACAATCAGAAATTTCTCAGCTTAAAGAAGACATTGAATCTGCAAGACAAAACGACTTTGGACGCAGAATTTTCGAAAGTTTTGCAAGCGAATATGCAACAAGCCACCTCAATGAAAAATCAGAAACTGCTAAACTCATGCAAATTGTAAAGCAGAAAGAAACTGAACTCGAGGAAGCGGCACAAATTGTTGCTGAAGCGAAGCAAGAAATTGAAACACGCGAACAAAAAATTCGCAAGATTACAGAAGCGAGCAATCGCAGAGAAATCATGAACGAGTTGCTTGGTCCTCTTAGCAGAGACAAGCGTTCACTTATGTCTGAACTATTAGAATCGGTTCAGACAGATAAATTAAAGTCAACCTTCGACAAGTATCTTCCTGCCGTAATGGACGGGGAAGCACCTAAGAAGAAGGCACTTACTGAGGCAAAAGAAATCACAGGCGATAAAGAGGCATCACCAGTAGGCGACAATAAAAATAATGTCGCAGATATTACAGACATCCGCAAGCTTGCGGGACTATAAGGAGAAATACTAATGTCACAACTACTTGAGTCACGCTGGTCGGAAACCAAAGAGGCACTTCTCGAAGGTCTTCAAGGAAACAAGAAGACAGTTATGGCAACTACTCTGGAAAATACCCGCAAGTATTTGGCAGAGAGTGCTACAGCTGGTGCTACTTCCGCCGGTAACGTTGCTACACTTAACCGTGTGATCCTTCCAGTGATCAGACGTGTAATGCCAACCGTAATTGCTAACGAGTTGGTAGGCGTTCAGCCAATGACTGGACCAGTGGGTCAAATCCACACACTGCGTGTGCGTTATTCAGATTCGTTTGATAGCACATCAGGAACTGATACTACTGCAGGTGAAGAAGCTCTTTCACCATTCAAGATTGCAGAAGGTTATTCAGGTTCTGCAGCCACTGACAAGGCAGCTTCTACAGCAGCACTTGAAGGAACGGCTGGTAACAGACTAAGCATTCAAATCTTGAAGCAAACTGTAGAAGCTAAGACTCGTAAGCTCAGCGCACGCTGGACTTTTGAAGCAGCACAGGATGCACAAGCACAGCAAGGTATTGACATCGAAGCAGAAGTAATGGCTGCTCTTGCTCAAGAAATTACCGCTGAAATCGATCAAGAAATTATTGCTTCACTATCAACACTGGCTGGAACAGCCGCCTTGACTTATGATCAGGCTGCGGTATCAGGAACAGCTACTTTCGTTGGTGATGAGCATGCTGCACTAGCGGTTCAAATCAACCGTGTTGCAAACTTGATTGCACAGAGAACACGTCGTGGTGCTGGTAACTACGCTGTTGTTTCTCCAACTGTGTTGACACTTCTACAAAGTGCTACAACTTCTGCGTTCGCAAGAACAACTGAAGGCACTTTTGAAGCTCCAACAAACACTAAGTTTGTAGGAACACTTAACTCAGCAATGCGTGTATATGTAAACGGCTATGCTACATCTGATGATGTTCTAGTTGGTTACAAAGGAACTACAGAATCAGATGCACCTGCATTCTATGCACCATACATTCCATTGATGTCAAGTGGTGTTGTTCTAGACCCAACTACCTTTGAGCCAGTAGTTAGCTTCATGACCAGATATGGTTATGTAGAACTAACTAACACAGCGTCATCTCTTGGTAACGCTGCTGACTACCTAGGTAAGGTTGCGGTTACATCATCTAACCTACGCTTTGCGTAATAGTTTACTAATACAGTAAGCACGTTGAAAGGGCCGCAAGGCCCTTTCTTTTTGGTTAAATATTTTTATGATAGTAAGGCATGAAGATGACTTTCCAAGACTGCGCCGGCACATAAGAGGATACCGAAGACGCTATCCTATGTTTCATCAGGATATTAGACGAATTGAAAATAACATTGAAAGTTGTATAAAAACATACAGCGAATACATGATAAAATACCGCAGATCGAAAAGTGAAACTTTCCATCAAGATGCACTACAACAACTTGAACACATAAACGACTTCATTAAATTAATCGATCAGATTGATTTGGTAGCACTCCTATCTAGAAGATAATCTGCTAAATACTTTGTCTAAGAGTGTGCCGCCGAGGTGGTGGACTTATGCGGACCCACCGCGTAG
>Ga0209953_1000507_pt1 | contig 13759 bp, 16 predicted proteins | sample SalPonred_H2O_MG_FD_185713 | JGI IMG/M metagenome (GOLD analysis project Ga0209953, IMG submission 185713) | Salt pond water microbial communities from South San Francisco under conditions of wetland restoration - Salt Pond MetaG... | ecosystem: Environmental > Aquatic > Non-marine Saline and... | reverse complement strand
ACTGTGGTGGGCGACTCAAACATAAAATTAAATGTTAGTGCCACAACAGATGCAGTGAGTAGCACAGTGGTAGTTGAAAAGGGCGACTTTATTCAACCAGCTGGCAGTCGTTATCCATACCAAGCCACAGCACAAGTATTGCATGGAGCAGGCAGTGATATCACCATACCCATTAACAGAGCAATAGTGTTTGAAGATGGATACACATACACCAGCAACGGTGTGGTGTTTGGCAACAACTGCACATTCAGAGTTAAGATGATAGAACAACCCACATACACTATTATACCAGGAAGGTATATTCAGTGGGATGGCGACATGGCACTGATGGAGATTATTACATAATGACATTGGCAACTGACACTAGTGGCGACAATTTATTTCATGCATATCTCATTGATCTCGAGATTGCAGACGTAACATACTACATCAGTGATATATACACTGAATACACATATGATGGCAATGTGTATCAACCATTAGGAGAATTAATGGGTGTAGGTGATATAGTTGCAGACATAAATCCCGGTGAAAATGCCACCAGTATTGTGGTCAGTGGAATAGCAGGTGACAGAGATTTCAAAGCATTGGCACTTGCACCAAAAAGCAAAGGTGGCAATGTGATTATTCGAAGAGGACTATCACCTACCAGCAGTGAAGACATCATAGACAATGACAAAGTGTATGATGTGTACAAAGGCTATGTGAGAAACATAAACTTTGCAGAAACTTTCCCACAACTGGGTGTAGACCATGATGACACTGTGATTTTTGAATGCAGTAATCTGTTTGGACTAAAAAAGAACACCCCAAAGAGCAGAAGGTGTAACCCAGATGACTGGAATGATTACACAAGATTTGGCGCAGGTTTAAATTACGACAAAGTGATGGACAATGTAGCCTCATTGAACGGCAAAAAGTTTGCATTTGGTAGGACAGGTTAATGAGTGATAAATTATTTAAAACATTGGCATACCTAGGTGGTGCTGCCGCAATATACAGTGGATTTAGGCGAAAGAAAAAAGCAGAGCGTAACAGAATTATTGCCCAGCAAGCAACCATGCGGGCTCAACAAGCGGCTTTCAGCGCCACACAGACCAATGAACAAGTAGGTCCTACACAAGTTTCAAATGCAGATCCCAGTCAAGGATCAAATGCACCCACAGGTGCAAGTGTAAACAGCACAATAACAGGCACAGGCAGTTATCAAATCACTGCTGACACCAATGCCAGTTTACCTATACTGTATGGACAATGTCAAGTAAGAGGCAGTGTGGTAGATGCAAAATTAGAAAACAACAGCACACTGCATGTTGCTATGGTGATAGCAGAAAGAACGGGAGATGATCCCAAAGGTGATGCAACTTACACACTGAACAGAGTGTTTTGGAATGACATAGAATTAGAATTAGAAGGCAATGGTAGAGTTGCAAATGCCACATTGAGTGATGGCACAGTCACACAGAGATATGCCGCAACTGCAAACAGTGAAATGTATGTTAGACTGTATGAAGGTGATATTGACACAGCAATCGACGAACTGCCAAACGGTGTTACACCCACTTATAATCAGATGTTCCAGTATTTTGACAAGTGGAACACAGCAGATCACTATGGTAGAGGTGCAGTGTGGGCACTTATTTCAATGGATTATGATGCAGACAAAGGACAGCAAGGTCTAGGCACATGGACTTTTGACATCACAAACCAAAATTATTCAAACCCTGCTAATGTTATACATGATTATTTGACTTCACAGAGATATGGTCATGGTTATTCCAACAGTGTAATTGACGCTGGTTCATTTTTCAGTGGTGACAACAGTTTGAGAAACATCAGCGATGAATTAAGATTCTTTACAAGTACAGATGCCGCTGATAATGCAAACGTAGACATCACAAATTCTACTATTGCTCCACAGTTTGTGACCACAGGCAACAGTTTTCAAACCTTAAACATAGCAAACAGTGATGTGTTGGGCACAATCAGTGCTAACACTGCTAATGTGGGTGCCACAGACAGTGCCTCACAAGATCCTGTAGCAACTGGCACATACAACAGATTAAAAATCTTATGGGCACAAAATGGTAACAGTAGCCAAGTGCTAGGCACGGGCAACATTTCAAACTGTAATTTAAGTTTGACATCAAACAACACATTCACTGCAATATTGGATTGTGCAAGACTTGTGCCCGATGGTGTGGGGTACAATCAAGGATCACCGGAAGCAGATGTTCTTAATGGTAATATTTTACCAGGCAACACTTATTACTATGGCAGTACCACAGGCAACGTTGACATAACACTTGCACCAAATACACCAATAACAGGTTTCTTAAAAGCAGGTGATAGAATCAGACCAGAAGGTTCACCTTACATTTACACAGTAGCAGAAGATGTGGATGTACCTTCACCCGGATATAGGGTATTTCAAATACCAGTAAAAGAGCGAATACACCAATTAGACATTGCCAACACTGACCTTGGCAGTTTGACGGTGAACACACCAGGTGCAAACAGTGGTGTTTATGACACTTTAATTTCAGGCGATGACATCAAAGGCATTTATCAGTTCGGCACTTTCCCATACTTGGGGGCTATTTTTACTGTAGGTGATAAAGTACCTGATGCACTGTTTTCAAACGTATTAATCGGCAATGCCGCAATGAGTTCACCACAAGAGGACACATTGTACTTAGGACAAGAAAAGAAAGCAGTAATTAATGGATTGCTCAGCACAGAAGGTGATGTACAAAGCAATTTACGCACACTGTTACAACACAGTGATGCCACAGTGACATGGGACTTAACACAGGGTAAATGGAAAGTGTTGCCCAATGCAAATGCAGACACTGCAAATGCATTTGTGTTTAATGACGATAACATCATAGGCGAAATAAGAGTAACAACCAGTGACCTTTCAAACTTCTACAACAGTGCAAGAGCCAGTTATGTGGAAAAAACTCACAACAGTGTGAAAGAAGAAATTATAATTTACACCAGTGATGCTGAAAAAGCCACAAATGAAACACCGCACAAGTTAGAAATGAATTATCCATTAACCAGTAGCGGCACAGAAGCAACAAGAAAGATAGAACAAGTGCTGATTCAAAACAGACTGGATTTGGTAACTGAATTTTCAGCTGATTACAGCAGTATAACTGTTGAACCAGGTGACATTGTGAAAGTTACAAATGCAGATTATGGTTTTAGCGAAAAGCTGTTTAGGGTTTTAAAGAAAACACAACAGATGGATGATGACATACTCACATGCAGATTCATCTTGCTAGAATGGGATCTTGCCATATTCAAGGAAAGAATAGGATTTAAAAAACAAGCATTAGATGATATTGAATTTGATCCTGAAGATTATGATGACAAAACAGATGGCCAGGGTGTTAGAGATGACACATTGCCAGCAAATGCTATTGTAACTGGTGATATCACAAATGTACAAATAGCTAATAACACAATAGGTACTGATCAACTAGACAATCATCTCACAACATCTCCAGGTGAGTTTGGTAATTCAACTACAGATAGTTTTTGTATTCCCACAGTAAATGTAGACGTTGATGGAAGAATGTTTTCTGTTGGTTCTACCTGTTTAGGATTTAGAGATGAATTATCTAGTTTTTGTAAAACTGGTACACATTATACCAGTGCTGTGTTAGGTTCAAACGCATTACAAAATGTTTATGATATAGATTTTTCAATATATCCAAGTGATAAAGGAGATTGGCACACATCATTTACTCAACAAACAACTGGTGTGTATAACTTTTATCCAAGTGGCTTGAACTCCGGTAATGTTTATCATGCATTTGCTTGTACTATTAGAACTTATTATTCTAACGGTACTTTAGCAGACACATTCTCAGACACAAGCAGTTGGGGTGCTGATCCCACACTGTCAAATGTGGGTATCAACCTTACAGAAATAGCGGCTACAAATTTGATAAACATCGATTGGGATATACCACAAGCAGTAGCAGAAAGCGGAGCAAATGCAAAGGTCAATTTCAAAATACAAGGTGCAATATATTATGATGGCGTATCTACTGGCAGTTATACACACAGTGGTGATTTTATTTCAAGTAGAATTAGAGACTGATAATATCCAGTTATGCACCAAAAACCTATTTTGCTGATAAATAGTACAAACAATTAATCAAGCCTAGACGAGGCTACTCGCCTAGGAAGTTCCTTTAGGAGGCGAGCAATGGCATCAGGAAGAGTCCTAGACTTTAAACAAGCAATTGGTGGCAGTGATCAGGTAATTAACCTTGAAATGCTACCAGAACAAACAAAATCATTCACTTACGAATTCAATCAAGACGTATCAACGTACACTTTTGCACTAGACTATATGGCTGTGGTAGTAGACAACCTCACATATGTGCAAGCAAATGGTGATCCTAACTATGCATCAACAAATGTAATTGGTTATTTGGCCAATATCGATGGCGTAGGAAGCACAACTGTAACAGCAAACGCCAGTGTGTACATTGACACCACAGACGCCGCTAACGGCAATGTGACAATCACTATACCACCTAATAGAGTACAAGAAGCAGGGTTTATCAAACCTAATGCTAGAACTAACGTGGTTATAACTGTAGCAGAATTCAGTTGGAATGATGGAGCAGCCACAAATCCTGCCGTTGATTCGCATAGATATTCAATAGTTGAAAGATTTTCTCCAAATGCTACACCGGGTGACCCCACAGACAATGATAATCCGGCGTCATTCCAAGCAATTTAAGGAGAAAAAATGGCCAATGTTAATGTAACAACAAGCGTAACAAATGTTAGTTTGAGTGAAACTAACAATATCATCACCGTTACAAGTACTCCCTCTGTTATAAATGTAAGCAGTCAAACTGCAAACGTCACAGCATTTAGACAAAGCCTTAGTGCAACAAATGTAAGTGGTTATGGTAACTTAACATATTCAAACACAACAGGTGTGTTCAGTTATGTGGGTGTCAGCAACAGCGACATCATTGCACTCATCGACGATAATCCAGGTAACGTGAGAAATGCTATCAGTGTGACAGACACTGGTGGTGATGGCAGTTTAACTTATTCAAATATAACTGGTGTGTTCACATACACCGGTCCAGATCAAACTGAAGCAAATGCAAGAATAGATGCCGCTCCTGCAAATGTTAGAGCTCATATATCAAACACTGCACCAATTCAATACAGTGCAACAACAGGTGTTATCAGCATAGATGACAGTGCATTGTTCAGTGGTAAAACCACTGATGATCTAGCAGAAGGAAATACAAATTTATATCTTAATGGCAGTGGCACTAGTGATGATTTAACAGAAGGTGCAACCAATTTATTCTTTACAACAGACAATGCCAACACTGCTATAGGAAATTATCAAGGCACAATAGACACAGCAGGCAATTTGACAACGTCTGCAAATGTAAATGGCGCGGGTGCAACATTTACTGGTAATATTGAAACAACAGCAGATGTAGTTACAGATAGACTGCACACAGCCAATATAGATGGGTCTAATACTAGTTTAACACTAACGGGCAATGCCAGTCAACCAGATTCATTTTTAAGACTAGCAGATGGTGGTGCATTTGGACATACATTTGAAGTATGGGGCGGCAATATCATACGGGGTGTGGGTAATCAAACTCAAGAATATGGTATTGCCTTAAATAAAAACGGTATATTTTTCAATGCAAATGATTGGACTGGTGGTATCGAAGGCGGCGGTTTTAATGTATTAAAAATAGAATATAATAGAATAGGTGTTAGTAAATACATAGATTCAAACAGTGATATCAACACAACTGCAAACGTACAGGGTTCATGGTTTGTGGGCAATGTGGATGCTACAACAGCAAATGTCACAGAATTATATGTTTCAGGCAATATCGTTGGCGATATTGATGCAAATATTAGTGGTGACTTAACAGTTGGTGGCACAGTGTTTGCCACAGCATTTGACGGTGATGGATCAGACTTAACTAGTGTAAGAGCAGAAACAGTAGAAGAAAAAGTCAAAAACGTAAGCGGTGGAACACTGGCAAAAGGCACACCTGTTTATGCAACTGGTGTAAGCACCAGTGATGTTCAACATGTTGATGCATGTGATGCCAGTGACCCAGCCAAGATGCCTTGTGTTGGTGTGTTGGCAACAGCATTAAACAATGATGAAGAAGGCAGAGCAATCATTGCAGGCAAGATTGCAGGTGTAGACACTAGCACATTTGTAGCAGGTGATCAAATCTTCATTGCTGTAGGTGGTGGTTATGCTAATGTGGCACCAACTGGTGAAGGCAACATCATACAGTTCTTAGGCACAGTAACACTAAGTGATGCAAGTGGTGGCGGTATTGTGAGCATTGATGCTCCAAGAGCAACCCCAAATCTAAATGAAGGTAACATATTCTTAGGTAGTAGTTCAGATACTGCTATAAGTGTAACACCAGATACTAATTTTGATACCACTGGTAACACATTCAGTCTCAGCAATGCACTTGTAGACGTTAACAAAATAGATTCAGAAACTGACACTGCATTCACACTGTATGGTGAAGGCGGCATTGAACTTAACCAAAAAGTTGACAGCACTGAAAGTAGAATCGTTGACATCAACACCACAGGTTACAGTTTAGCAGATCCCACATTGCCAGCTGACTTTACAGCAGGCACAAATGTACCAAGTGCATTGGTCAGTATGAACATCACAACAGGTTCAAACACTGCCACTGTTAATGATATTTTTAATGGTGCGTTGACTCAATTTGGTTTAGATGTAGCGGCATTGAGAGGACCAGGGTTTAGTTTTGCTTTCCCAGGTACAGGTGATTTGATTATCACGCTTAATGATCCCACAGCCGGTCCACTCGGCAACGGTTTAGCCAACATACAAGCGGCTGTTACTACAACAGCCATAGGTGCTGCCGGTGCACCAGCAAGTGGATTAGCAAATGCCAGCGCAGGACTGTATGGACAAGATGCAGGTTGGATACCTTTTGATTTTACAACTGCAACATACACCACATTGTTCCCAGCAAACACATATGTAACTGGCATGTCAGGCAATGTGATCACATTCAGTGAAGATGCTTTGATAACTGCAACAGGTAGAACAGTAATTTTACAGCCAGGTATGGCGCAAACCAGCAGTTCAAATGTGTTATTGAAATATTTTGATAACGTAGGCAGTGGTGCAAATGCTGAATTTGTAGGCACATACGGCAGAATAGCACCATTTGATCAACCTGAAACACTCAGCAACACTTCTTTTGATGCAGTGAGTTATGGTAACACCAGCACAGTCACAATGACCAGTGTTACTATGAAAAACATCAGTGATTTTGAAGGCTCAGATGAAAGTGCAACAAGATTCAAGCGTGGATTGTTAATTGGTCCAAGCACAACTCCTGACACAGCATCAGCTAGATCAGATTTAAACAACCCAAGCACATTGGGTGTTATATTAGAAAGTGATGGTGAAAGTTTCACAGGAAATAATGCTCCGGCACCTAGGTTCTTGGTGAACAACTACAGTGGTGCATTGGATAACCTCACAGAATACCCAACATGGGCTAGACTAGGTGCAACTGGTAATTTAACTTTAGATTTACCGCAAGTTAAAGCACCAAGTTTCACATTAAAATCATTTAGAGGTGCTAAGAGCACAGGTGATACAGCAAACTATGTGTTACAAGCAGGTGATGTTGTAGGTAAGATTGAATTTAGACCAGGTCAAACAACTGGCGTAGGTTATCAGGGTGTAGATTACTACAATCCGCCAGCGGCAATAACAGTAGACGTAGGTGATGCTGACATAGGTCCAATTGCAAACACCTACATGCACATCACCACAACTCCTGATCCAGGCACTAACATTGGTTATTATAGAGCTAATGCATCTGGTGTTCCTAATTATACTTCTGGTGGTACCCAGCAGACCAACTTTACTACCAAAGGTGGTAACGTAACTATTGCCGCACAAACAAATGGTATGATCACACTTGCACCTACACCAGATTATGGTGATGCAAGCAACAGCAGTGTGTGGACAAGATATCCTGGTACTACACATGAATACCACACGTTCTTAAATGCAGGATTTGCTGACAAAACAAATAGAACAGGCACATTGATTGAGCTTCAACCCAAGTCAGGTACAACAACTGGCAGTGGTGGTTTAGGTTATGACAGTGTGGGCAATGTAACACTGAGACTTAGCACACATGAATCAAACAGTGATGTAAAAGGTTTCTGGGACTTAGAGTTTGACCAAAGTTCACAAGGATTACACCTCAGCAAAGATGGCACTGAAAAGGTCAAGTTTACAGCAGACCAAACAGTGTACTCAAGCATTCCTGTTGTGCCCAGTTACAGCAATACTGCATTGCCAACAAGTGTTGCAGGTGGTCAGATATTTGTAACAAACGGAAACAACAAACCAGCATATGGTGATGGCACCAACTGGTATTACTATGATGATACGCAGGTGACCTAATATGAATCGTAGTAAAGTAGCTGTTATAAATTTAGATCCACCTCAAAAAACAAGGGCAGAAATAGATGCTATTGCTGAGCCTAAGTTTGGTGAACAATATTTTGATACCACAAATCAAATATATGTGATGTGGTGTGGAGAATGTTGGGAACAGATGCATAATCATCCAGGAGAAGCATAATGGCAACGTATAAAGGATCACCATGTAAAACAGATTGCAGTGGACACAGAGCTGGTGCAAGATATGTGAGAGGTGGTGGTAGAAGTTTAACAAGAAGTTCAAGCAGTTTTAACAGTGGTATGAGACTGGAACAGAAAGCACTAAAAAACAAAGGTGTGCGTAGTAGATTGAGCATAACCAAAAGGAGTAAGTGATGCCTGTAATGAGAGTTAAAGGCGGATACAAATGGGGCAAAAGTGGCAAAGTGTACAAGACAAGAGAACAAGCAGAACGTCAAGGCAGAGCCGCATATGCAAGTGGATACAGCAACAAACCTAAAAGGAGAAGATAATGGCTATGATGAAAAAGAACAGAGGTTCTTCAAAGAAGAAGAAAAAGAACAGAGGATCCAAGAAGAAGTAACTTGGATTGAGGACTACTTCTTAAGCATAAGAAAATTATGCCCATGGAGTTTAAAGTACTGGATGGAAAACAAAATACTTCACATAAAAGAACCAAACGGTTGTGAGCTGAATTGGTGTGCGGCGTTTACTGGAACGCCAGAACCGGGCAAAGAACATTTAGCACATGAAGCCATACTGTTTGAGTATAATAACAAAGCCAGTGTAGATATGCTTTATGCAATTACAGAACGCATAGAAGCAAAATACAAACAGTTGATAGCATTTTGGAGTCACCCCATAGAAGGTGACAACAACACACCTAAACCCTGTGTGATAGTGCAAGACAAACAGATGCTAACAGATTTGAGAAAACAAGTAGGATATACTGATGAGTGATTATGACACATTACCAGAAGAAATAAAACAGCATACCACTAAAGAACAGTGGGATAAGTTGATGGCTGACCTTGCTGAGATTACTAAACAAGCTCAGGAGGCCACACAATATCATGGCTGAACAACAAGCAGAAATTATCAAACTGCAAAAGGATGTGGAGACGATTAGAGATAATCATCTAGCACACATGGCGCAGGATATTGATGAACTAAAACTAGGTCTCAAAGACAACAGAAGTTTTTTCTTAGAAAGGTTAGACAAAATCGACACCAAAATATTTTGGATAATGGGTTTCACAGTGACCACATTGGTCACAGTGTTAGTCAGTGTTATAGGGAGCATGTGATGGCAACAACCAGTAAAAAAGTAGGTGCACTGTACACCAAAAAAGTAGCCACAAAGAAAATGCGTATCAAAACAGCCAAAAAGCCCAAGAGAAAAGACACATGGCTGTAGCACCAGGGTATATCAGAGACGTTGCTAAAAAAGCACTGGCAGACAGAGAAACACTGCCTCCCAGTAGACGTGCAGGCACATTGGTAGGATTAGCAAGAGCAAATCAATTGGCTAGTGGTGAAGATCTCAGTTTGAGCACACTGATCAGAATGCGTAGTTATTTGAGCAGAGCAAAGTCTAACTATAGACAAGCAAAACAGCGTGGCTTGGACAACAAAACCAGCAAAGCAATACAAGCATACAACTTATGGGGTGGCGATAGAGCACTTGCATGGGTTAACAAAGAAATCAAAAAACAGCAGTAATTTAGCATTTTTGGATAAATAATATTGTGTAAAGAGCTCGATATCTTACTACATATTTTTCTTTTATTATGAGCTCCAATTCATATAATCGATGTTGATCTAATGTTTGCCAAAACTTTATACTTCAATCAAGATTCACTCTTTACACATTCAAATTAAATTATGCCAATTTAATTCACCTAAAACGAAAAACTCCCTTTGTGCACAGCATGGGGAGTTTTTTTTGACTGGTGTTTCTGCCCATATATTGCATATTTGTATAAATACTTGTGTAAGGTGGCAAACTTTCTATTGACATTGAGTAATATTTCAGTATAATATTTGATATACACCTATATCATGCTTTGATATACACCTTATATAGTAGCATGTAAGAGATAAGATAGAAAAATATATGGAGTTATGTAGATGAGGACGAAAATAGATTTAGATAAGAGCACTAACTCAATACCTAGTGTAAATGAAGTTGTTTCTGAAATGAACAACACATATCCAAAAAGCAAAAAGAACAACAGAGGAACTAGTTATGAATCAATAGCTAGTGAATATCTTTTAAAAACAGTTAATCATTTGTGCAAAGCAAATATAACCGATAATGGCATGAGAGAGCTGTATGTGAGTAATCTAAACATGGATTATAGGTACAGCAAAGGACGTAGATGGATCACATGGCTTAAGGATAATTACCCTTTGTTTTACATAGTACAACAAGGCAATAATTTAGACAAGTCACCCAGCAAAGTTCAATTGTTGGTCAGTGACAAAGAACTGCTAGAATATAGAATGAATGAGGATTTCAGCAGTTTGTACACTGCTAACACTCACAGTGACACGCTTGATGTAAAAGTAGACATAGATAATTTACACAACTACATAGCAGACTGTTATGTGAGAGCAATCAACAGTGCTAAAGGGGTATACAGAGACAAATTGATTAGAAATGCAGGACAAGCATTAGAGCTGTATGATTGTGCACAGGTAAATGATGGCTATTTGCGTCAGTGCTATGAATTCAGTGACTTTGGCAGGCTGTATATGAAAGGCATCAATTTGCAAAACGGTATTGCATCAGAAGTAAGAGAAGCCGCATTGGGCAAATGTTACAAATATGATATCAGTGCCGCCAGTTATGCATTTAGATTGGGTTATATCAAGCATCATGCACCCACTGCAAAAACACCTGCACTCATAGATTTGGTTGAATATAAAAAACGCACAAGACAAATATTGGTCAAAGACTGTTTGATTCACACCAATGCAGATGAGGAATTCAAAACAAAGATTATCAAAAAAGCACTGAATGCAATTGGCTTTGGCAGTAGAGCAAGCATGTATTATGGTGCACTCAGTGATATCATATACCACAAACAAGACAGACAGCGTTTTATTGAACACCCACTAATCAAAGAACTTGAAGCAGAACTAAAACTGTTCACTGAACTGCTCAAACAAGAAATACCACCTCGCACAGCAAGAACATTTTTGACTGGTGAACAGCGTTACAGTCAAAATAGATTTGAAAGTTATGTGTATCAACAGATAGAAACTGCTGTGATGCAAAACATTATGAAAAACTGCAACAATGACGTGCTGATGTGGTGCCATGATGCAATTTACACCACAAACTGTGAAGGTGTAGGCAAATTAAATTATTATTTGCATGAACAACAATACATGCAGTATGCCAGCTTTGAACAAGAAGAAATAACACTGTGGCAAAACCCTTTTAAACTAGCAGAAATACATCAACAACACAATGAACACACACAGCGTATCAGTGCTGAAGAGAAAAAGGCTAAGGAGACTGCGTTATGAAGATAAAATACAAAGACAACACCATGTATGTAGGACCAAAGAGCACAAAGCCCAAATGGTTGCATGGTGCATCAGCTGGTCAAGTGAGACAGTATCTCAAACAGCACAAACAGCAATATCCACAGTATTGGATTGACCTCACAGAAGGCACCTATAAACAGCCTGTGCACACTGAACAACCACAAGTGGCACCAGAGTGTAAACATTTGACAACTATCACTGTGCGGGGCAATTGGGGGCCACACAGGGCTAAAAAGATGTGTGTCGACTGCAAAGCATGGATAAAATGGGTAAGTGCGGCTAAGTAACAGTATGAAGTTTTCAGACAAAACACCATTCATAGTCAAAGACGAAAAAGATCAACAACTACTAGAACTACGCAGAGAGTTTGAAAAGTTCTTGCAAGGTCGCAGTGAAGTGTCACGTGGCACTGGCGTGGACAGTGAAAAATATCTGCGATTGTTGAAGCCTAAAAAGCCCAAAAAATAACTAAATCCATTAAATACTCACATATTAGGAGTATTGATGGACACACTACACATTCAGATGCTGTTTGACAGCATAGACAAAAGTCTTAGAAAGTTTAGAAATTTATCACTGTTACTGTGGGCAGACCACTACAAGCAGGTGAGAAGTAACTGGATACGCACTCAGCACATACACAGTGATGACATTGAGTTTTTAAAGGATCTGGATGCAACAGAATTTGATAAACTCAAACACAAAGCATTCATGAGGGGCGAGTGGTATGATCTCACACCCAGAAAAGTAGAATACTACAACCTTTACAATAACAATCGTGCAAAACAAGTCAAAAGATGCAAGCATCCTGTGATATTTAGATAAATAACATTGCAACTTACAGCATGCGGTTTGTACTGCATGGTGATATACAGGAATAGCAAATATGACTGAGCAAACTGAACACAATCAGCCTTACACAGTGACCAACGTGAAGTATGGTGAGAAAACCGTGCGGGGCAGAGTAGTGGGCAGAGACAAAGTGGTTATTCCAGAAGAACAAGTTGCTCAGTTAGCACAGTATCATTGCACCAACAAAGAGATGGCGGACTTTTTTGGTGTTAAACTGCAAACGTTTGTGGACAACTTCCGTGATATTATCACAAAAAACAGGATCTTGACGAAGCAACGTTTGAGAAAAGCACAATTAGATCTAGCACTCAACAAGCAGGACAGAGTGATGTTGATTTGGTTGGGCAAACAGATGTTGGGACAATCAGAAAGCCCAATAACAGATGATAACAATGCTGTCTTACCATGGACAGGAGAAGAAGATGATTAACAGTTCGAGGGGTAAGACCTCCAAGCAGTAGCCGCTTTGCATGATCCGTGACTTGAGTGAGGATCGTGTGTTACTGAACTGAGAGGCACCCGTTTTAATAGGCATAATAGATATGAAGATAAAAACTTGCAAAAAGCCCGGCTTAAAAGGGCAACCCCACAGAGTAGAAAACATCAGTGATTTCTACATTCAAAAATTCTATGACAGATGTGAACCTCAAGCAAATGGTTGCATATACCTCAAGGGCAACGTGCAAAACACTGGCTATATCAATTGGTGGTATAGATATCTAGAAGGTGATGAAAAGATACTGCGTTTTATCACAGCACACAGATTCAGTGCACTGATCAGCGGCAAGTTTGCTGAAAATGCTGTTAACGATTATTGTGTGCTACATGATTGTGACCAAA
>Ga0209953_1000506_pt1 | contig 13782 bp, 6 predicted proteins | sample SalPonred_H2O_MG_FD_185713 | JGI IMG/M metagenome (GOLD analysis project Ga0209953, IMG submission 185713) | Salt pond water microbial communities from South San Francisco under conditions of wetland restoration - Salt Pond MetaG... | ecosystem: Environmental > Aquatic > Non-marine Saline and... | reverse complement strand
CTGTAGAAGGATGGTTTTATCCGACTGAATCTAAAGTATCTAGACTGTTCGACTTTAGAGCAGGATCAATTATAGACAACGCACTATCGGTTGATATAAATGGATTAACTCCAGAAGTTTTTATAGATGGTGCATATAGAATTACAGGAAACACAGATTTATCACTTAACAATTGGAATCACGTTGCATATGTAAGATCTAGTACAACAGGAACACTATATCTAAACGGAGCATCTGTAGGATCATGGACAGATACTGTAGACTATGGAAATTCCAAGCCACTAGTAATAGGTGCATTATACAACGGCGAAATTTCATTTTACAACGGATTTGTAGATGAAGTTCGAGTTTCAAACGGCATAGCAAGATATACTGCAAACTTCGGTGTACCTACAGCAGAATTTACTAGCGACGAAAACACTGATCTGTTACTGCATTTCAACGGCGAAGATAGTTCCAATGTTATTGTTGACGATGCACAAGTGAGTCAAGACGTTAGATTCTCAGGCGGCGGAACTGCTAATTTTATTACTCTTGCAGATTTTACAGATTTCGGCGGCGAACTGAGATCAATAGGATCTGCTTGTGTATATGGTAACTTCGGAGCCTATGGCGATGGCGCCGGTGTATTAATGTATCTAATCAGTCATAACTTTGCTTACATAGGCAATGGAAAAAGTGTAGACAACGATGCAACAACTGTAATACAAGCAAACGAAGTTGTAGAACTAAATGATGCAAAAATAAGATTTAACTCTGTAGACCATCAAGGTGATTTTAGAGTCGGTGACTTGTTTTATGTAAATCAACAAACTGGTAATGTAGAATTTACCAGCACTGAATTTAATATTGCAACTGAAAATGGTATTAGTATTACTACTAACGGCAGCACAACAAATATTACTGGTGAAAAAATTGACACAGGTAATCTAAGAATCAGCGGTAACACAATCGAAAGTCTGACAGGTGATATTAATATAGAAGCAGCCAGTGGCACTGTTAGATTAGATTCAACTGGTGCACTTAACTTGCCTACTGGAACTACCGGCGAAAGACCTGTTTCTCCTGAACTGGGAATGGTTCGTTATAACACAGAAACTGATTTTTTTGAGGGCTATGATGGAAATTGGATCACTCTAAACGGTGTAAGAGATCTTGATTTAGACACATATATTACAGCAGAATTAACGCCAGGTGCAAATGACGGTGTAATTAGATTCTATTCAGATGACATACTAGTAGCAGATCTAGATAAAGATAGATTTAGAGCAAACAGAATAGAAGTAGACGAAATATTCATCGATGGAAATCAAATCGGAACATTAGCAACAAACAATGACTTGCAAATTACTGCAAATGGTACAGGCAGTGTTTTAATAGATGATCTGGCCTTTAAAGACACAAGTATTACAAACACTGCGGCAAATAGTATTACATTTTTTAGAAATACCGGCGAAGGTTATGTAAAATTTGAAGGCACCGGAGGCATGGTCATTCCGGTAGGTGTTGACACAGAAAGACCTTCAGATCCTTACTTAGAAACAGGTATGATGAGATATAACACTGATCAACAATTTGTAGAAATTTATGACGGAGTTAGCTGGGTTTCAGTTTCGGGTGCTACCGGATCTATTAATGTTAACCAAGCTGAAAATTTAGCAATTGAATATGTACTGACATTAGGATAAACAAATGGCAACACAATTTAGAAATAAAATAATAAAAGAAGTAGGGTTAGTTCCAGTATTGGGTATAGAAACTGCCGGAGGTACAAGAAGTACAATTGTAGGTTTAAGCCTAGCAAATCTTACCGACAGTTTAATTTATGCAAGTATATTACTACACGACGATACTAGCATTGAAGGATATTTTTTAAAAGATGTTCCTATTCCTCCTAATTCAAGTTTGAGAGCTCTTGACGCAGGCGAAAAATTAATTCTAGCACCCAACAATCAGTTGTTTTTTGTGTGTGATCAAGACGAAGGTCTTGACGTAGTAATAAGTTATGTAGACATAGTATAAGGAAAAACGATGGCAAATTATATAGGATTTACCCCAGAACAAATATACGGAGCAGTAAAAAATCGTTTTTTCTACGGTCTTCGCAGAACTGATAACGGTGAACTGTTCTTAGGAAAATTAGATCAATTAAAAACTAACGACTCTGTCACTGTTAATAATCCAGGCGACCCTGAACAAAATTACCCTAGCTATGAAGAAGGACAAGATTTTTTAGAAGGACGTGATGCTTTTCATAATATAGTTTATGAAAATTTAAACTACGAACAATTTCGCTGGGATGACAGAAATTTATATTACTACATAAATGACGAAGGTGAATTAGTTGTTAGAATAAATCAAAGTTTCACATATGACGAATCTGTGTCAAGTAACGGCAAATAAATAGTTAAAACTTTAGGATAAAAAATGTCAAATTTTAAATTAGATAGAATAAGATTTAGATGGAAAAATGAATGGACTATATCAACTGATTTTATAAAAGACGATGTTGTCTATTATGAAGGCAAGGCATATGTATGTTTAATAGGTCATAGTTCAGATAGTTCCAATTTCTATAATGATTTAAACAATATTGATCCTAAATGGGAATTGATGTTTGATGGTAACAGATGGCTAGGCGATTGGACAACTAATACATTTTACAGTGTTGATAATATTGTAAAGTTTAAGGGTTACTTATATCAGTGTATAGAATCGCATACTAGCACAGTTGTTGAATCGGTTGGAGCTCAGGGCGATATTACAAAATGGAAGATTGTTGCTACTACTTATAATTGGCTAGGTGACTGGGAAACAAATACCTTTTATAATTTAAATGACGTGGTTAAATATAAAGGAATTACCTACTATTGCGATATCCCTCACAGATCTTCTGATACAGTAGACGGATTGGAAATTGATCAAAATAAATGGATTACAATTACTAGAAGTGACAACTGGTTAACAGATTGGACTACAGATTATAGATATGCTCAAGACGATATTGTAAGATACGGCGGTATTGTTTATAGATGTTTAGTAGGTCATCAATCAGCAAATAATATTTCCGACGGTTTAGAAGCAGATCAAAGCAAATGGGAAATTGTAATTTCTAATATAGAATATATAGGCGAATGGCAATCTGTATATAGATATAAGAAAAATGATATCGTAAAATCTGGTCCTAGTTTATGGATTTGCGTAGTTCATCATACTAGTACTGATTCTCTACGAGCAGACGAGAGCAATTGGAATATTTGGCTACCTGGACTCGGGTTCGAACAAGTATGGAATTCAACTATAGAATATCAAAAAGGTGACATAGTTTTATATGGCGGCTATGCATATACTGCACTTCAAAATAGTACAAACAGTGTTCCGAGTATAAATGGAATACTGCAAGACACAGGCGACTGGGAATTACTTAAAGAAGGTTACAGATTGCGCGGTGAATGGGATAATATAATATCATATCTCACTGGAGATGTTGTAAGAAATAGCGGATTTTTATATGTTGCAATAGCAGATAGCACCGGAGTGCAACCTGATTTAGAAACAACATGGAAACTGCTTGTTCCTGGAATTAGCTGGAAGGCAGAATGGCAAGATAACCAAACTTATAACAAAGGCGATGTTGTTACGTTTGCAAGTTCGTCTTACTACTGTATACAACGTCATGTATCTTCAGTAAGTGACGGCAGACCTGACATTGACCAAAATCAAACAGATCAAGATTATTGGATTCCTTTTGTACCAGGATCTAGCCTAAATGTTCTAACTACTCTAGGCGATATTAAAACACACGACGGCGATACTGCTGTAAAAATTGCTATTCAAAATCCAGGTACAGCTTTAAAGGTTAACAATGCAGGTGCAAATGTAATATGGGAAAATTTTGAAGAAGTAACTAGAGTATTTTTTGTTTCGCCTTCTGGTGAAGATATTGCAGAAAATGGAAGAACTGTAAGTAGTCCGTGGAGAACTGTGAGATTTGCCTGTGATTATATTTTAGAAAATATTAACACAGATTCATTTAATACTACAATTTTTGTCAAAACAGGTCTTTATGAAGAAATACTTCCTATTAGAGTTCCTAAAAATTGTGCAGTAGTAGGAGACGAACTAAGAAGTACTACTATTCAACCTGCTCCTGGAGACGAACAGAAAAATATGTTTCTTGTAAGAAACGGCAGTGGCATTCGTAACATGACACTACAAGGTCTGTTTGGTACACTCGGTGAACCAAATGAATACCTGACTAGAAGACCAAGTGCTGGTGCATATGTAAGTCTTGATCCAGGTGATGGGCCTGACGATGAATCTGTATGGATTAAGACTAAATCATGTTATGTGCAAAATGTTACTACATTTGGTACCGGTTGTATTGGGATGAAAATAGACGGATCGTTGCATAATGGAGGTAATAGATCAATTGTTGCTAATGATTTTACACAGGTATTAAGTGATGGAATCGGATATTGGGCAGATAATCTAGGAAGATCTGAATTGGTTTCGGTATTTACATACTTTTGTTACATAGGATATCTGTCAACGAATGGTGGCATACTTCGTGCAACAAACGGTAACAACTCTTATGGTACTTTTGGATCAAGAGCCGAAGGTGTTAACGAAGACGAAAATCCTGTTATAGCAAAAATCAATAACAGAGATAACGAAGCGCAGACAGATGTAATTTATACAAACGGTAGGGAAATAGTTGGAGTAGGCTATGAACATGCCGGACAAGAATACAGTTCTGCAACTATTGAATTTAACGGAACAGGATTAGATGCAGATGCAGTATTTGAAGAATTTAGAGACAATGCAATTTCTCAAGTTAGGCTAATTGATCCAGCAGATTCTAGCACACCAGGAGGAATTAATTATCAAACACTTCTTAACAATGCTCAAAGTGGCAATGAAACTTCAATAACCTTATCTGCTGCTGATTCTACTGGTACTCCAGAAAAATATATAGGAATGAGAATTTTTATTGAAGCAGGCAAAGGCGTAGGTCAGTATGGTATTATTACCGGGTACGATGCTCTTACAAAAAATGCATTAATAAGTAGAGAGTTTGATCTAAGTGCCGGGTGGGAGCATATTACAGCAGGTTATCCGATAGAACCTGTACTAGACGGTACTACTCGTTATAGAATCGAACCTAGGTTTATTGTCGATGAGCCTTTGTTTGAATCGCAGGAAATTACTTCTATAGATAATGAAAATTGGAAATATATCGAATATGGTGAAGAAAAGTTTGTTGCAATAACACAAGGAGGAACAGGAGAAACTGTTGTTACATCGTACAGTGACGATAATGGAAGTACATGGAGTACTCCTCTTTCCCTAGGTGACGATTTTGTTATGACAGGATTAATTCATACTGGAGATCGCTTTATTGCTGTAAGAAAATCTCTTTCAAGCTCACCAGTGAACACAGCAGTTCGGTCTCTAGACGGAATATCTTGGACTACTCTAGGATTGCCAGTGTCTGGTGTGTGGGAATCAATTACAACTGACTCTAACAGTAACGTAGCACTGGTATCGTCTTCACAAGATATAATATATAGTTCAAATAATGGAGATACATTTAGCCAAACTTCTGTAGGTACAGGACAAAATTTTGCATTGTTACAATACGGTACAGATAGATTAGTAGCAATTGAAAGTGACGACAATGGTAACGGAGATGTAGCGTACAGTGACGACAATGGTGCTAACTGGACTGTAGTTAGTGCTGCATTAACTCCAGAACTTTGGAACGATATAACCTATGGTGACGGTAAATTTGTAATTATATCAGCCGCTGGCAATCAAACTGCTTACAGCTTTGACGGTATTACGTGGTATGAGTCATCTATAACAGACCTTGAAACTTTTGATAATATAAATTATGCACAGGGTGTTTTTATATCTCTAGGCGATACTAAAATAGCAAAATCTCAAGACGGAAATTTATGGAAAACAATAAATGACGACAGTTCGTCATATTTACTAAGTGAATCAGGCAATTGGGTCGATACAGCCTACGGCGAAGGAAATTTTGTAGTTATACAAGGTAATAATCTGTGGAATAGAATTTTTGTAGGTGCTGCTCCGTTTGTTAGAATTAAAATTGACAGTAGTAGAGTAGACAATTTTCAAGTCTATAATCCAGGCAGCGGTTTTAGGTCAGAACCGTCAACACAAATTTTTGATCCAGTAAACACTATAGAAGCACTATATCAAGTTCGAATAAATAGCGGCGTTCTAAGTCAACCTGTGTTTAAAAACAGAGGCACAGGATATACAGGTACAAGTTCTATTATAACAGGCAACGGATTTGCTGATATATATCAAGTTGGAAATACAATCAATGTAACTGATCTGACTAAAGTTCCAGGCCCAGGTGATAACTTTGTTGTTCAAAGTATCGAAGACAGATTTTATAGAGTTGTAGCAGTAACCAATCTAACCGGCACTGAGCCAAATTTATCAGCAACTATTCAAATTTCGCCGTCGATAGGAAATCAGGAAAGTCCTGAACACAATGAAAATGTAGTTATACGACAAGAATATAGCCAAGTTAGATTAACTGGGCACGACTTCTTAGATATAGGAACAGGCAATGTTAACAGCACACGTTATCCAGAATTATATATATTCGGACAAACATCAGAAAATACTACTCAACCACAAAATGAAACTACTGAAGTAGACGGAGGTAGAATATTCTACACATCAACTGACCAAGACGGTAACTTTAGAGTAGGCGAGTTGTTTAGAGTTGAGCAGAGCACAGGTATTGTTAGTATTAGTGCTGACTTTTTTGAATTAGACGGGTTAACTGAAATATCACTAGGCGGTATTGTAGTCGGTGGATCAGCAGTTGTTATTAGAGAATTTTCTAAAGAAAGTACTTTTGTAGCCAATTCTAATAACATTGTTCCTACACAAAGAGCCATAGCTAGATATCTAGAATCTAGGATTTCAAGTGGTGGTTCGGATGCAATTACAAATACACTTATTGCAGGACAAGTAAGAATAAGCGGAACTAGCATTTCAACTACATCAGGCAATCAAATTAATATACCAGTAACAGTAAATCACAGTGAAAATATTGACGGTGACTATGCAGCACTGCTGTATTATGGGTTTGGCTCTAGAACAAACTAAAAGATAAATATAACATAAATCGGAGTTGTAAATGGCTGAATTTAAATTAGGTAGAATTAGATTTGTATGGAAGGAAAATTGGATTCCTTCGACTATCTACTATAAAGATGATATCGTAAGAAATGGTGGTAATACCTATGTATGTGTACAAGGACATACTAGTTCTACTTTGTTTACTGATAACCAAGATATATATTGGAATAAAATATCAGATGGTGTAGAATGGAAAAGTGTTTGGGAAACTTCTACTGATTATAAAGTAAACGACATTGTTAAATACGGCGGATATTTGTATATTGCAAATACAGCACATACGTCAGCAGAAACCAGTGCCTTAGGGTTAGAAGCTGATCAAAGTAACTGGGATTTATTTGCTGAGGGATTCGATTACACAGACATATGGTCGATTAGCAGAAGATACAAAGTAAACGATATTGTTAAATATGGCGCTACGATATATCTCTGTGTTGAAGAACATACATCTGCAGATAATCTTGCAGACGGCTTAGAAGCAGATCTAAGTACAGACTCTACGGTAACAAAATGGGAAATTTTTTCAGAAGGATTTTTCTGGACTGATGCATGGGTTACTAATTTTAGATATAAAAGAAATGATGTAGTTCGTTACGGCGGTCAAATTTATGTTTGTAATGAAGGCCATACTTCAGCGTTAACAGAAACTAACGGACTTGAATTAGATCAAGAAAAATGGGACTACTTAAACAAAGGCATCGAATACCAAGGAGACTGGAATTCTGCTGTAAGATACAAAATCAATGACATTGTTAAATACGGTGGCGGGCTTTGGATCTGTGTAACCTTTCATACTAGTCAAGAACTATTTACAGATGATGAATCAAAATGGGCACAGTTTGTCGAAGGTCTAGAGTTTGAGGATAGCTGGAATCCTTCTGCAAGATATCAACCGGGCGATTTTGTTACCTATGGCGGTTATTCTTATGTTGCAGTAACAAATAATTCAGGAGTAAAACCTACTGAAAGTCCTAGTGACTGGGATTTGTTTACTACAGGTTTCCGCTTTGTAGGAGAATGGGGCGAAGATAGTTCTGCTCAAGAATACAAAGTAGGTGACGTGGTTACAAAAAACGGATACACTTATCTATGTATTGAAGATCATGAAACGGATCAAGAACCGCCAAACTCTCTTTATTGGGAAAGATTAAACAGCGGAATCGAATGGAGAAATGATGTTGGCGCAGGCGACGGTAGTTGGACTTCAGGAATAGAATACAAGCTAGGCGATGCAGTAAGCTATGTTAGCGGAAATACTACAAATTTCTATATTTGTATACAAGAACACACATCGTCGATTGATCCTCAAACCGACGGCGGAGTAAATTGGAATATTGTTTCGGGCGGACCTGAAAATGAAATTCTAACCACTTCAGGAGATCTTGTTTACTATTACGGAAGCGGACCTGTGAGGCTTCCGATAGGACAACCAGGACAAGTATTAGTTGTAAATGATGCCGGTGATGCTCCTACTTGGAAAAACTTCGGAGCAATTAACCATGTTTACTATGTAGAATCTGAAAATGGTGTAGATGACTATGCACCAAATTACGGTACTACAATAGACAGACCTTGGAAAACTATTAGACACGCAACAGAACAAGTTGAAAACGGTGCTCTAAGATATAATTCAAAAAACTTACTTAATTTAAATAAATCTTTTATTCAAAATGAAACATTAGAATGGGTTAACGCACAAATATCAAGCGGAACTGGCATTTGGTCAGGATTTACAAATGATGGAGAATATTTAACACTACAAGAATTTCATAGAGTTTTATTGGCACTGATTCACGACGTAACTCACAACGGAAACGTTGAAATTAGAAAATTAACTCTGAGTTATTTTGAAAACGGTAGTTTAAAAACAAATCTTTCAGACGAAGACGAACAATTTATTGCAGCAATAGAATATCTTGAAACTGTTATTGATGCAGTATTATCAAACGAATTAATTGGTACAGATGTAGGAACAAAATACAGTTCGTTTACTCAAACAATCGATAATAATTTTGAAGAAGAAGTTGATACACAGACAGTCGTAAGTAACTTAATTGATGTAGTTACTAATACAATTTCAAATGGTAACACATCTGCATTACCAGCAGAGTACAGACCTAATAATTCTATCTTTGTTAAAACTGGTGAATTTTCAGAAATTTTGCCTATAAGTGTACCACAAAATACAGCAGTTATAGGTGACGAATTAAGATCAACTAGAATTATACCAGCTGCAAGTATTGTGTCATCTACAGATGTACCTTATACGTTGGATGCAATTACTAGAATAAGAGATATTGCAAGTGATATTGTAGCAGGTAGCGACAATATAGGAAAATCATCAAGTAATACAGAAGATCCTATCAGTACAGGATTAGTTATAGGAGATAGTACATCTGCGGCTGACACTGCTGATTTGTTTCAACAGATTAGAGATTATATTGATTTTGAAATCAACGGTGCATCAGCTGATAGCACAGTGCCTGAAACAACAGGCACAAATACAGCAAATAACGCAACTGCTTATACATATGCTGTAGAAGCTATTGAAAAAAACAGAGCATTCTTAGTTGAAGAAGCTGTTGCATATATTAAAGACACTTACCCTTCGTATACATTCAACGAAGACAGATATAGAAGTGATTTCCACAAGTATATAGACAGTGTACAATATGACTTAATTTATACAGGAAACTATAAATCATTAATTTCTGCAAAATACTACTCAACAGCAGTAAAAGGTTCAAAATTGTCGGACATGTTTTATATGAGAAACGGAACAGGTCTAAGAAACTGTACAGTAAGAGGTCTGGACGGTAGAACCAACGGTAATGAATTGATTTCTCCGGCAATAACTGGGTTAACAGCAGAAAATGCTTTTGGCACTAGACGTCCGTTAGCTGGTGCTTTTGTAAGCTTAGATCCAGGTTGGGGAACTACTGATGAAAAAGTTTGGATTACAAACAAATCTCCATATGTACAAAATGTGTCAACATTTGGTAATGCATGTGTAGGTTGTAAAATTGACGGAGAATTACACGCTGCTGGCAATGATTCTATTGTTGCAAACGATTTTACTCAATTGTGTTCCGATGGCATCGGTGTATGGTGTACTAATCTTGGTAGAACAGAATTAGTTTCAGTGTTCTCATACTATGCACATATTGGGTATCTATCAGAAAACGGTGGAAAAATTCGTGCTACAAACGGTAACTCATCGTATGGTGCATTTGGTACAGTTGCAGAAGGTGTCGATGATAGCGAAGTTCCGATAACTGGACGAGTTGACAACCGAGCAAATGATGCTATTATAAGAAGAGTTACAACAAATGGCAACGAAGTTCTCACTGTTGAATTTGAAAATGCAGGTGTAAATTACACAACGTCTGTTACTGCAATTAAAACTATTTACAATGTAAGTACACCTGACACAGATAGAGTAGAAGGAACATACTACGGTATAACTGGCACTACTAGCGGTACTGGAACAGCCCAAGAATTTAATATTACAATTACAGATCTAGGTGCAGCTGAAATAGAAATTGTAAAAGGCGGCGACAGTCATGCAGTAGATGACACTATAACTGTTTCTGACAGTTTGCTCGGCGGCGGCGGAGCAGCCGATCTTACGTTTGATGTAGAAACTGTCGGTGATGCTACTGAGTGGGTAATTACAGGCGAAGGCTTTGGTGCATCTGTAGATTCAGCTAATGTAGTAGACGGCGGCGTTTACCAAGTTAGATTGCGTAACACCGACGTTACTGGAGACAGCGAAGGTGATTTCGGCGGCGCAAACTATACTAGTGCAGAAAATGTTGCTCAGGGCGGAGATACAACTAGTATAATTCTTAGCAACACTGATACAGTAGTAAATAGTTCACAGTATGAAGGTACTCAGACAGGCGACGGTGTTGCAATCTTTATTGTAACAGGCAAGGGTGCCGGGCAATATGGATATATTCATGCTTATAATCCTGCTACTAAATTAGCAAATATTAGAAAGTTCAGTGACGGAACTGCTGGCTGGGATCATCTTGTTCCGGGTACAACAATTGTCAGCACACTTGACGAAAGTACAAACTATAGTATCGAACCATATGTAGAATTTACAGCACCTCCGAGCGGATTGTATGCAGATACAACAAAAGCTCGAGCTGTTGTTGAAGACGGCGCCATTGTTCAGATACTGATTTGGGATCCCGGTAACGGATATAATACAGCACCAGTTATGACAATTAATGATCCAAATAACACTGTTGAAGCACCGTTTACAGTTAGAATAGGTGACGGAGTTTTAACTCAGCCTACTTGGACCAGCAGAGGAACACAGTTTGCAACAGCAAGTGCTGATGTAACCGGCGACGGATTTGCTGATAGTTTCCAGCCAGGATCAAATATACAAGTATCTAATCTGTCTGAAATTCCTACAGCAGGATCGAATATTACCTTTGCATCGCTGTCGGGTGAATATTACAAACTAGTTGCTGTAAGAAATCTCGAAGGTTTGGGACCTTACACTGCTAGGTTGCAAATCAGTCCAGAAATAGGTATCGAAGAAGCACCTGTGCATGATACTGATATTGAATTAAGAATTCGATACAGTCAGGTTAGATTAACCGGACACGACTTCTTAGATATCGGAACTGGCAATTTTGTAGATACAAACTATCCTAATGAACCTGTAACTGACCCAGATCCTGATAGAGAAATTATCGAGGGCGGCGGCGGCAGAGTATTTTATACTTCGACTGACCAAGATGGTAACTTTAGAGTAGGTAGATTGTTTAACGTTGAGCAGAGTACAGGTGTTGCTACACTTAATGCTGATGCTTTTAACATCAGTGGTCTTCAAGAACTTCAGCTAGGTGCTGTTGAACTCGGAGGTTCGGGCGCAACTATTACAGAATTTTCAACTGATGGTACATTTACTGCAAATAGTGATAATATTGTTCCTACACAGAAAGCTATCAGAACATATATACAATCACAAATCGGCGGCGGCGCCGGCGAGTTGAATGTTAACAGTATTACAGCCGGTAGTGTGTTTATTTCAGGACAAGAGATAACAACTACTACCGGAGGTCAAATAAATATTCAAACAAAAGTAAACTACACTGGAGGGATAAGCGGATCTCCAGTAGCACTTAACTACTTTTTACAACAATAATGGAGATAAAATAAAATGGCTACAGGAAGATTAGGAGCAGAAGACCTAGCATCAGGTACAGTAACAACAGTTTATGAGTGCCCAGCTGACACATATACTATTGCAAGTGTTTCGTTTGTTAATAGAGGATCAAGCCCTACTACATTGAGATTATCAATATCAGATCTTGATGCACCGACTAATGCAGAATATCTAGAATGGGAAACAGAACTGTTACCAAAAAACGTTCTAGAAAGAACTGGCATGGTTCTTTCGGCTACACAAAAGATAGTAGTAAGATCAAGTCAAGCAAACGTAAGCTGTGTAGCTTTCGGGATTGAAACTCCGGCATAAATAGTAGTATAAGGAAAAACAGTTATGGGTAGATATATAACAAATACGTTAACATTTCAAACAAGTACAGTAACTACTGGAGTCAGTTATTCTGCTTCAGTAAATGACAGAGTTCTTTGTACTAGTGGCGGAATTACAATTACATTACCTAATGTAAGTGCAGACGGGACTGCGCTCAAAGATGGCGATACAGTACAAATTGTCGACGTTGGCGGGAATTCAGGTAGCAGTGCTATTACTGTTAGTAGAAATGGTGCTAACATACAAGGTGCTGCTGAAAATCTAACAATAGATATCAACAATGCTGCTCCGGTATTAACTTATTCAGGTGCATCATTTGGTTGGGTAATTACAGGGAGTTAACATGCCAAGTTTAAGAACATTACTAAGTGACTTAGAGCCGCCGTCAATTGGTAATGCAGCCTCAAAAATATACATATACAATAACAGTACAAACCAATTAAACGGAGGTTGCTGTTGTTTATGGTCTGTACCTGCAGGAATTACTAGAGCGACTTTTGAAATGTGGGGTGCTGGCGGCGATGGTCAAGGTGCAAGGTGTTGCGAAAGACCTGGCGTAAGTTCTACAGCAGGATCTTACTCACTGGTTACTATAGATGTGTCAGCAGGCGAATCATATAGAATATGTGCTGCTGGAAGTGGTTGTTGTTGTTGCTGTTGCGGTATTGGTAATACAGCATTTACAACATATGTACTTAATAATGGTACATCATCATTGGTAGGTTGTGCTCCGGGCGGCGAAGGCGGATGTAGCCAGATGACTAGAGGAACTTTTTGTAGAGGATATACCTGTTGCTGGAGCCAACAATCATCTGAAGGCAGCGGCGATATAACGTTCACTGGAATGGGCGGACAATATTTTTCTAACCAATTCTGTAACCAATATCAGTTCGAAATGGTAGCCGGAGGATTAAATTCTACAAAACAAACAGGCGACTGGTGCGTTCATAGTGCCGGCCGATCAGGAAACCAAGCAATGTGTCAAGCATTTAGTTCATGGCCTGCAGGCGCCGGAGCAGCAGCAAGAGTTTGCGGAGGCGGCTATTGTTTTGGTCAAGCAGGTGCCGGTG
>Ga0209953_1000504_pt1 | contig 13803 bp, 9 predicted proteins | sample SalPonred_H2O_MG_FD_185713 | JGI IMG/M metagenome (GOLD analysis project Ga0209953, IMG submission 185713) | Salt pond water microbial communities from South San Francisco under conditions of wetland restoration - Salt Pond MetaG... | ecosystem: Environmental > Aquatic > Non-marine Saline and... | reverse complement strand
ATCGTTCAAGCAAAGAAGCCGCGATTCCTCATCCTCGAGAACGTGAGAAACCTTGCTGGTCCACGACACACTAAGACTTGGGACACGATTGTCGCCACACTGCGCCAACTTGGCTATGTCGTCTCCGGAGAACCCTTGGTCTTGAGTCCGCACCTAATTCCGCACGAGTTGGGAGGTCGGCCGCAGTCGAGAGACCGAGTATTCATTCTGGCTCAACGAAGGGATGTCGATTCCACCGGTAATGTCCTTCTTGACGTCCCTCGAGTACCGGTGCCCAGCTGGAATCCAAGTTTGTGGAACATTGACGATTGGCTGGTGGACGATAACGCAATAGGCAACATCGAAGCGTACGCCCTGCGACCGGAGGAGACTGCTTGGCTGGAAGCCTGGCAGGCCTTTATCCAGGGCATTCCGAGTGAAGATCTACCAGGGTTTCCTATATGGGTAGACGCCTTTACTGACAGGCCCAAGGTCGAAGCTAGCACTCCCGCCTGGAAGGCAGACTTTCTAAGGAAGAACAGTCACTTCTATATGCAAAACCGTAGCTTCATACGCTCATGGCTACGTAAGTCGTGGATTCCCGGCGAGGGGTATCGGGTCACGGATTTCCCGGCCAGTCGTAGAAAGTTTGAATGGCAGGCGCGATCCGCGCAGCCCAGCCGGAGCGACAGAGATTTGTGGCAGTTGACTATCCACCTCCGTCCTTCAGGAATTCGTGTTAAGCCTGCTACCTACCTGCCTGCACTGGTTGCAATTACGCAAACTTCTATCATTGGGTCTCGCCGCCGCCGCATAACACCGATCGAGGCGGCACGGCTGCAGGGCATCCCGGACGAGGTATTCACAAATGGTGACGTGGAAGACGCTGTTGCCTATCGACAGGTAGGAAATGGTGTAAACGTTGGTGTTGTTCAATACGCAGCGGCGCATCTGTTTGCGGCAGGTGGCGTAGACTGGGGACGGAGCCTGTACGAGGCTTCACGTGCGGGTTACGAACAGACGACTCTGCCATACGCAGTCGCTTAGTCGAGTGAATTCCTCAATAGTGCGCCAAGGAATCACGAATGAGTTGTGCACGGATTGGTGTCCTCAATCGCGCACATAGGAGTCAGACGTATGGGCTGGTACCGCTCAAATGCAGGCTGAGTCGTCAAGGATGGGAGAGGCTGGATGAATGCTGCAGAGTCCAATCACTTCTACGTGTATGCGTTACTTGATCCGAGAGCAGAGCCCTCGCGACCCTTCTACATAGGAAAGGGCTTGGGATCGAGAAAATTTGATCATGCCAAAGTGGACGACGAGAGCGCGAAGTCACAGCGCATTAAGGAGATCCGCGAAGCGGGCTTAGAGCCCCTAGCCGTGGATCTCGTAACGGAACTTGACGAAACTCAAGCACTCCGTCTGGAAGCGCAGCTTATCGCCTCATTCGGACTTGAGTCTGATGGTGGTTTTCTTACGAACAAGGTATTGCCCTCGGGTCGACGTAAGTCAAAAAAGAGAGAGGTTGTCGTCCCGTGGGGGGCAGAGAGTCGGGCCCAGATGGCCCTGGCGATTCTGAAGGACTGCGTCTTGGATCTCTTGGTGGCTAATCCAGGTGGCCTCTCAAACGCTGAAGTTACCAACACGCTAGGGCTCCACAGTTCCTACAAGGGTGGTTCCAAGAACTACCTCGCTTACAGTCTGTTAGGAATTCTGATGCAGGAAGGCAGGGTTCATCGGAGTGGCCCCAAGCATGTAGTCCAGTAGCGGCGACCAACGTAAGCGGCCACCGGCAGGACACCAGGGATCAGACACTTCAGTTGGGCGGGAGCGCAATCACGTCAGGTCGACCATTGAAACGCCTTTAGGAGCCTTGGGGACTTGCCGGATTGCAAAATGTCCAGGGCGATGGGATCTGACATGAGCCGTGGAGCGGTTACTGTCGCTCGATCGGGAATCGGAAGTTCAAGGAAGTAACCGGGGGCCGGATCAGGCATTGATAATTCCGCTAGCCACTCTGGTTCCTTCCCGCGCTGTTCCCGAGGTCTAATACCCCACAGGTGGAGGAGAGGAATGACAGCCAAATCCAGTGATTTGCCGTCACCCGCGGTAACAGTTGCGGCTGGCACAAGACCGGAGTCCGCGTATCCAATTCCCACACCGGTAAGAACGAACAATGTGCCGGTGTCCCAGTTACCTGTCGCGCCTTGAGAGTTAGTTAGACGTATACGTGAGCTACGTGAGTACTGTCCAAATTGAGCTTTGACGGATAGTCCGGTTCCGCTCTCCAACTCAAGGTCACACTTCTGGAGGTGCGCGCCTACGTTTGAAACTTTGAATCCCAACTCTCGTGCCGTTGATCCCAGAATCTGCTCAATTACCCCACCTACCCCAAAGCGGTTTTCCCAAGGACCAGTGTCATACCTGCGCAGAGTTTCGTCTATAGCGGCCACGATCTCGTGCTGTAAGTCTGTTTCGAGTGACAGGCTTGAGAAGAAGTCTTTCGCGAACTCACGCTCATCAAAGAACATCGCATCCCCTAATCGACCATTTCCTAATGCCTCGAGATTAGCGTCCGGCACCAGTCGATTCCCGATTACCTGTTACGCGCTACCTGCGGGTTAGGTGCTTTCGGTCTAGTTGGATGGTGATCCCAACTAGACCTTTCCGTGGTTGGCCCGCACGCTGATCTGGGGTAACCTCAGGTAGTTCACACGTAAGGCATGAGGGAGCCATCACGACGGAAAGGTTGCGCATCGGTGAATAACGTTCCTGGCGCAAAGGGGAAGACTCCGCTCTTTGGTAACCCGCTCGGCTAGGTATCCCGAATGGCTGGCATGACCACCTTGGTATCGAACTACATACACATCAATCGGCCGAGGCGATCTTGATTCCGGCGTCGATGAAACGTTCCCACCATCCCGGCGATGATGTAGACGCGCATTTCCTCGTGCGTGGCCCTGATGCGGCGGGTCAAGACGCTTTTTGTGCCAAGGCGAACAAGGTCTCGACGCCTGCGTTATCGCCGGCACAGCACCTGTTACACCTCTTCCAGGCCCCGGTTGCGTTTGCGCAGATCGCGTATTCCGCTAATTCTGACGCCGTGATCCCAACGCGATGACCGATCTCTATCGCGGCTTTAGGCAGCCAGTTCTGCGAACACGTCTACGAGATCCCAAATCCCTCCGCGACTGGCCTAATCGTCAGCCCAGGTTCACGAGGTACGTTCACCGCCACAACTTCACCGAGGAACCCTTTTTGGACAAGTTTGTGCCGCATGGCCAGCATTTTTCCCGCCGTCTGCCGCGTTACAACAAATCAGATGCCAGCGGCCATGCAGCACCCACGAATCACCAAATGCAATATGCACGCCATCGATGAATCCTGCGTTGCTATGCAATCGATGCTGCTGCACCCACAATATGCCTTTCAATGCCATAGGCTAGGCGGCAGTCATCCAAGGCCGGTACGCTCAGTTGGGTGCTGGACTCTAGCGACGAAACATTGGCCCTCCCACCCTGGACAAGGCACTCCTGACTAGCGGGAAGCACATCGGTGGTCTCGACGGGTACGGCACGACAGGGGGAACTAGTGGGATCATTCGTCTTTGGGGGAGTTGAGGTCACCCTCGCGGAGGATGCTGTTTCTGTTCAAGGTGAAACCTTCTCCAACGGCACTCAATCTGGCCAGGCGTTCGCAGCAAACGTCCGCGTACCCGATGGCGCGATCCTTGAGGTGGGTATCACGCAGTGGCTCACCGGTGAAGTCGATGTTCGAACGTTCACACGACTGACCGGACCTGTCATCTACGACCGGCTTACCAAAGGTGCACGTCTAGGCGTCAGCGAAGTAGAGGGCGGTGTCTCCACCTGCGAGTTGGGCATCTTAAGTTTCCATGCCGATCGGCAGCCTACTGTCATCAAAGCGTCTGAGAAGGATCTCGACCAAGTTATCCAAGGATCTGCCCGACATTCACTGATGAATCTGGGGGCCTTGGATGTTGGAGCCCGCGCAGACATATACGGCGATACCAGCAGGCGACGTTCCTACCAGGCGGTCACCTTTGCTCGTGGTGATGCGACAGTCCCGGTCGCGGCGTACGTCCTGACTCGAGTTCTTCCGATGTACCGAGGATTCGGGCGCGTAGGAGCGATACCAGTGAGCCGCGCATGAATGAAAAGAAGACCCTTGGTGTTCCGGAAGAGGACTCACCTCCGGAAGTCCTGGGCACCATGCACTACGTACTCGTCTCCCTGGGGACTCAATTGGGACGCCTGTACGACGAAAAACTAAGTCAAGAGATCGGACCCCTTTGGCTGAGCGCACTGGGTAAACAGCGCAACAAGCTCTACACACTCAACGATCCACACTTCGTCCTGAGTGAACCACTGAAATTTCCAGATTCACCGACCCGCTGGTGCCTTCCCAAAGGCGGAGCCTTCTACAACCTCCTAGAAGACACGCTGCGAGTCAGAAACGCATGGGCGCATTTCGAAATCCCGGTCTTCACTTTCGAAACCCTCAAGCCCAGCATCCTCACGATTCAGCAGTTCGCCCAACAAGCTGGACTACCGGTAGCCAGCCTGTGCTCCGCTGTTATCAAGCGCATTAACGCCATAACCAATGGTCAATACGCACCTCCGCAACTCGCAAACCACGCTGGGGATATTGAGTCTCAGCTGCGAACCCTCGAAGAACAGCTCACCGGAGCAAAAGCACGTGAAGATGCCCTTGCTGCAGACATACTTGCTGCGCAAGCTCTCCTTGATGAGGCATCCATCGAGAAAGTAGGCCAACCAACCGACGAGTACGTCAGGAAACTAGAAGACAAACTCCTCACCGCAGCCGAGGAAATGGAACGCCTGCAATTCCTGATCGAGTCGCTGGCTGCTCAGCAAGATGAACCCGATCACGTCGATCTCGTGGCGGAAATAGCTCCAGGTCAAGAGTGGACATCACCACTTCCACCACGCAGAACTGTGATGATGGGCCTGGCCAACGACCTATTCGACGAAACCACCAAAACCGGAATCGCCGACGAATTCGGACCGCACGCCCGCGAAGTCATATCCACCTGGCGCAGCATCCTGACACCGATGACCCCAGTCTTCGTCACGTCACACGGACAAGCCGTAGCGCACCTCGACGGTGTCCCCACATACCTCGGCACGCTGGGGGAATCGCCCGTAGCCACAACTGTCCACCAGCAACAATTCGCTCAAGGGTTCTTCATCCCGTACACGTACACCCTCCGCCTCAACGGACGCATCGAAGATCGCGAAACGGGGGAATCTCTGCTCAACGTCAATCCCCAGCAAGCATCAGTGATGGCCCAACGACTCCTGGCTGCGGTGCCCCGAGGCGGAAGGCTGCGAGTCACCACGATGGGAGAAGTCGCCCGTCACCACGACGGCGAGTGGGTCATCGTCGCGCAAGTTTCACCAGCCGAGTGGTTCCCAGGTCACCTTTCATGAAGTCCACCTGCGTGCGGTCCCATCTGGCTGCATTCTCGGGCTAGGTGTCAGGCTTCCTGGCTAAGGTGAGGACATGATCACAGCGGGGGATTTCTTCATCGTCGACAATTCCGACGAGCACTGGAAAGCTCTGGAATACCTGCGTCAGTGGTGCGCTATTTCTAATGGACTCGACATTGCCACTGGACACTTCGAAATTGGATCTCTTCTTGCGCTCGACGGCCACTGGCAAGCGATTGACAAGATCCGCGTACTCATTGGCGGCCAGACGTCACGAACCACGGTCGCAGCTGTACGACAAGCTGCTGATGAGCTGGACGGTTCACTTGTGGGCGAACGCAGCAGCGATCCGTTTCTCACGGGACTCCCTGCAGTTGTTGCTGCCATGAAGTCCGGTCAAATTGAGATCAAGGTGTATAAGAGCAAGAAGTTCCACGCCAAGGCATACATCACACACAGCACACTCGATGTGGTCGGTTCAGCGGCCCTCGTCGGATCCTCCAACTTCACCCGCCCTGGCTTGACGCAGAACATCGAACTCAATGTCCGCTTCACAGGAGCAGAGGTCCGGGAACTTCAAGAGTGGTACGAGCACTATTGGGATGCCGCAGAACCCATCACTGCCGATCTCCTCGAAATTCTTGATCGTTACGTCACGCCTCCTACACCGTTTGAGGTCTACTGCAAGGCGCTGCAGGTACTCACAGAGAACGTGACACCAGGTGATCACGAGTGGGAAAGTGAGCATTCAGTCATCTACCCAAAACTCGCCCCGTACCAGCGAGACGCCTATCTGGGAATGAAGGAACGAGCTAAGGAATGGGGAGGAGGGTTCGTCACCGATGGTGTCGGGCTGGGCAAGACATTCGTCGGTTTGATGCTCGCCGAGTACTACGCCGTCAAGGAAAGTAAGAACGTTCTGATCTTTGCTACGAAAACCGGCAAGGAAGCTGTGTGGGAGCCGGAGATCAAAAAGTATCTTCCCCACTTGCAAGGTGAATTCACCAACCTACGAGTCATGGCTCACACTGACCTCAGCACTCAAGACGCCATGGACAAAGTCCGAGCACTCGCAGCACGCGCCGACGTCGTCATCATTGACGAGGCCCACAACTTCAGAAACCGAGGCGTCCCTGGACCTGACCCCGAGAACCCACGATCACGCTGGGCCCGCATGCAACGGATCTGCCAGGGCAAGACAACCTTCATGCTGACGGCCACACCCATCAACAACAGCCTCTTCGACTTCGTGCACCAAATACAACTTTTCACCGGCGACAACGACCAGTACTTCCAAGACCTTGGCATTCCCAGCCTTCGCCGCTACGTCCACCAACTCGAACGCTCTTTCGAAAATCAAGAGTCACACACGTCCATCGAAATGGATGAATTCGAGGAGCTTCTCCAAAAGGACAAACTCCTGGAGAGTTTGATCGTCCAAAATTCACGTAAATATGCAGTGGAGAGTTCACACGTTGAGGGAAAAGCAACCGTTCGCTTTCCCGAACAAACGCCGCCCATGGCTGTTCCCTACAACTACGACCTCAACTACAGCCAACTCCTTCAGGAACTCGCGCTCGCCTTCCAGCGAGAACGCCCACTTTTCATTCTGCCCATGTACTACCCACTCGCTTACAGCACAAACCCGGAGGTGGACCGCCTCGTAGAAAATCGCCAACGCCAAGTAGTGGGCCTAATCCGCACCGTCTTCCTCAAACGCTTCGAGTCAAGCCTGGCTGCATTCACCGGCTCCCTTATCGATATGGCCGATCGCATCACCGTATGGCTCGACCACAACACCGATGCCGTTTCACGAGACAGGAGTCGGCTACAAGCCTGGATCGACCAGCATGAAGCGACAATGAGCGCCTTACGACAGAACTTCCGACCAGGATCCCTAGATCAAGAACCAGATGATGATCTAGTGCTTGACGAAGAAGGAGAATTCGAAGACACGCTAGATCCGGAGCAGTATGACATGCCCGCTCTTCTAGGTGATGCCTTGTCTGACTTGGACCAAATTGGACGGTTGCTGGAACTTTGCCAGCAAGTCGGTCTCACTGGAGATTCAAAGTACGAGCAACTACGCCGACTCCTTCTTGGAACGGGAAAGGAGAAGCTCAATAAGCGGGAGTCTGAGATCTTTGAACCTAGTTTCGCGCAACACAAGGTACTCGTCTTCACCGAATTCGCCGATACGGCCCGATACCTCGAAGAGAGACTAAAGAGTGATGGGCTGATTAACGTTGACCGGCTTGACGGCTCACGCAAAGCGAACCGAGTCGAAATGATTAAAAGGTTTGCACCCTTCTACAACGAAGTCAGCGCACAGGATCGCGAGAAAGCAAAACCACTCCGAGTCCTCATTAGCACTGATGTTCTCAGCGAAGGTGTAAACCTTCAAGATGCAACTCTTATCGTCAACTACGACATCCACTGGAATCCAGTGCGACTAATGCAGCGCATAGGTCGCATTGATAGGCGCCTAAACGAAGAGACTGAAACTGCGATAATTAGCGACGAGCCCGCAAGAAAAAAGACTCGAGGGCGAATCTCCGTGAGAAACTTCCTTCCCAACGAAGAACTCAACAGCCTGCTCACCCTCTACACGCGAGTTCAAAGTCGTGTTCTTCGCATTTCCAAAACTCTAGGTATTCCGGGAGGAAAACTTCTCACAGACGACGACCTCTTCGATGACGTGAAGGTCTTCGACGCGTTCCTAGAGGAGTACGGCGGCCACATGAGCCCCATCGAACAACTTCGACTCAAGTACTTGGCACTCGTCGGGGAAGATTCAACACTCACGCAACGCCTCAACGCGCTGCCGGTAGGCGCCTACAGCGCCCTGCAACGCAACCACACAGCGATATTCACCTGCACAATCGAGCCAACTCGCCAACAAGCTGAACCGGGGGCGCACGTTGAGTGGACGCTCCAGCCAGGACGCCCACGCTGGCAAATAGTGGAGGATGGCGTCTCAACGAGCGATCTCCTTGCCATCGATGCGCTCATCGCCTGTTCACCCGACGAGTCCTCAGCACCCATTGCGGATGAATCGGCAACCCGAGAAGTACTCCGAAGTCACGCGGACAAGCGCCTCGATGAAATGCGGCGGGAGGGCCTGCCCCTGGATGCACCCTCCCCTCGCGTTGCCTGCTGGATCGAGTTGACATGAGGAAGAGCAAGATTCCCGAGAATCTAATTCTGGGTGCGGCCCGTGGTGTCAATGGCATCACCAAACTGCTCACCGACGGTCTTGAGTGGCCACTCCCAGACCATCTGGATTCAGTTCCCCTCATCGAGTGGTCCCCAGAGCAACTGGGTCTAGACGCTCAACAACTCGGGAAACTGACGTCAATTCACCAAGTACCGAAGCTCAACAGTCAGCAACCGTTCGGGGTCTTCATCCTCGAATTTCAAGGTGGACGCCTCCCCATTGGTGCGCTTCGCAAAGTTCTCGATCAGTTAGTGCACAAGCAGCGACGTCGGAAGTCTGGAGCTGCAAGCCAGTGGGATCTAGGAGACCTCGTCTTCTTCTGTCACACCTCTGAAGCCGGTGGATCAATCCACGTGGCGGCCTGGAATAACACCGCTAAGCGACCCGAACTCCGTGCTATTTCCTGGAGCACCAATCCCACTCCCACGCGCCTGGAGCTCCTACAACGACACACACTGCCCGATTTGATCTGGCCTGATGATGTCGTCGCTGTAGATGAGTGGCGAGATCAGTGGCAGTCCGCGTTCTCAAGTGGTTACCGCCAAGGAGTACGGACGGCGGCCCAGCTAAGCCAACGAATGGCCGAAGTTGCAACCGACATCAGAAACGAAATCTCGGATCTACTGCGGGTTGAACTCCCAACAGGACCGATGCGTAGCCTGCTCTCAGATCTGCAACAGAGGCTAGACGCCTCACTCAACCAGGATACTTTCGGCGATGTTATTGCTCAGACTCTTGTGTATGGACTCCTTAGTGCCCGTGTGAGTCATCCCGAACAATTCATGGCTGCTGAGGGGCGTGCTCTAATCGATTTCGAGAACCCATTTCTTGATGCGATCTACGAAGTTATCCGCACCAGTGCGGAGGATTCTCTTGATCTTGACCAACTCGGGCTCAACGATCTGGCGCACACTCTCGGCGAAACAGACACAGACGCACTGCTGGCTGATTTTGGAGCTGCTGACCATCGCGACGATCCGGTCATCTACCTCTATGAAGAATTCCTCAACAAATACGACCCAGCCCAGCGCCATCGCCTCGGCGCCTACTACACCCCGATACCCGTAGTCGACACCATCATCAAGCTCTGTGATGAATCCCTAGAGAGAGTCGCAGGATTGAAAGACGGCATATCTGATTCCATAACACTGGGGCTGGTGTGCGAAAACGAAAGCCTGTCGCTTCCAGATGGTGCTGATCCACATGAACCGGTGCTTCAAATGTTGGATCCCGCAACAGGCACAGGAACATTCTTGCTGCGGTGGTTGCATCACCTTAAGAAAACCAAACCGAAAGAACTCGATGCGGTAGTCAAGCGGATCGCGGCGATTGAATTAAGCATGGCCAGTTACGCAGTCGCCCACCTCAAGACGGGCCTGGAGTTACCTCGTGAAATCCGAGAGAAGACTCGACTACCCATCTACCTGTCAGACACCCTGAGTGGAGCCCGCCCCCAACATCTCACAGGACTTGAAGATCCGATAGCAGAAGAAACGGAAGTCGCGAACGACATCAAGTTTCAACGACGCACTTCTCTGATCATCGGTAATCCTCCATACGATCGGATAACTCGCGATGAAGGTGGCGGATGGATACTCAATCCCCAGCCTGAACAACCGGATATCTTCGCCGACGTTCTCGAGCCCGCAATCAAGCACACGATATTCAGTTACACGGCGAGCTTGTACAACCTGTACGTCTACTACTGGCGCTGGGCCATTTGGAAAGCCTTCGAGCAGAATGCAACTGGTCCAGCTTCCGTGTGCTTCATTACTGCCTCTTCGTGGCTCGAGGGACCGGGTTTCCTTGGACTTCGACTGATAGCTAGGGAACTTGCGGACGAAATTTCAGTTGTGGATCTAGGTGGCAATAATCGCGGTGGCTTGCGAGATGAGAATATTTTTGGGATTGAGACTCCCGTGGCCATAGTCTGCCTGACTCGACGCTCAACGAGCGACCGCCAGACGCCTGCATCAGTGCGTTACCTATCTGTTGCTGGAACTAGGTCTGAGAAGTTAGCCCAACTGACCAACTTTGATCCAAGCGCAGCCGCGTGGACCTCTGTTTCTGGTGATTGGTTTGATCCGCTCAAGCCACCTGCTGGGGCTGCTGATTGGTTGCTCAACCCGCTTCTCACAGATCTATTTCCGTGGCAACAGCCGGGATGTATGTACAACCGAACGTGGCCAATAGCGCCCCATGCGGACTTGCTGGCCAAACGTTGGGAACGACTACTCGAAAATGAGGACGCAGAGGAGAGGCAGTGTTGCTTTGTGCCAGGATCAAGTGGGCGAGACATCTATACGGCGGTTGCCGGCTACAAACGCCTTTTAGATGAGCCGCCGACTGCTGCACATCAACCCATCGTTCCCTACGGGTACAGATCTTTTGACACTCAATGGACTTTTGATGATCCACGGGTAGCTAATCTGGATCGCCCCTCTCTTTGGGCATCCATGTCCGATCGGCAGATGTTCCTCGTCACGACCGCAACTCAAGCTGTCACCGCTGGGCCTGCCGCAACCCTTTTCACCGCAGTACCTGATAAGCATGCCTACAACGGTCGTGGGGGTAAGGATGTGTTTCCGCTCTATCGCGACGCATTCTCGACTCCGAATTGCAGTCCAGATCTTCTGTTGACGCTTTCGAGTCTCATCGATTTGGACTCACTAAAGGTGGAGGACCTATTTTCTTATTGCTACGGCATCCTCGCTGGGAGCGACTACACCGCACGCTTTAGGTTGGAATTGGAGACCCCTGGATCTCGAATTCCCATGACTCGAAGCAGCAGTCTCTTTCATCGAATGGCCCAACATGGACGAGCCTTGGCCGCGCTCAACACGCAAGGCACTAGATTCCCTTCGGATTTCGTTTCTCCCACTGAATACCAGCCGCATTGGCAACGAGAGCCAACAAAGCCACCAGCAAACTCACGTGACTTCAGTTATGAAGAGTCGAGTGAAACTCTGCTGGTTGGAGATGGGCTGCTAGTAGGTGTACCAGCCAACGTCTGGGAGTTCAGCGTCAGTGGAATGCAGGTCCTTCGGAAATGGCTTGGCTATCGGACGGCATCGGGAGCTGGGCGTGCGGCAAGCAGTAGTAGTCCGCTTGATCAGATTCGCCCAACTGAGTGGTATCCCGAGTGGTCACAGGAGTTGGTGGATCTTGTCGCGACGTTGGCCGCGAACCTGGAATTGATGCGGGAAGGATCAACGATTCTAGATGAGATTCTTGCGGCTCCTCTCATCTCAGCGAGTGAGCTGCCTAAGCCTCCGGAGGTAAGCAGGAAAGTGCCCAATTCGCGCAGAGTTCCCAGAGACACGCGACAAACATTGCTCTGACCGAGATCGGGCGGATCGAGTGCTGATTTGGATCATTCGGTATCGAACGAAGGGACGACTTTGCGGAACCCGATAGTGTCATCAGCCACCGAAACCAGTCCAAGGCGATGTATGACGGCCGTCGCTAATTTGGTTTCGTCAAGGGAAGCGGCTGAGCTGGACATCGGTCCTAGAGCTCCATCCGTGCTGCCCTCATGCTGGCTAGTAGGAACCAAGATGTGGTGCTCTCCGAATGTGGATGCTGTCTGGGAATTGACGAGCGAAATAGACACGGGTGCAAAAACCCGGGAAAATCGGTAGATCTGTATTTTTCCTGTGAGTTAAGACGATTCACGAAGCAGTCGGGATAGCGAAAGCCTCCGTTGGCCGTTCTTGGCCGGCGGCCCCGCAAGCGCCCAGACTGACTGCGCCGGCCCGTCGAACACGATCCCCGGTGTGCCGGAAATGGGATCGAGTTTGACGACGATCAGACGTTCGGAACCTGTGCCCTCTGCGGACAAAGATATGGATGACCTCGTCGTTGTCTTGATTTCGACAAGGGCTCCATTTCGATCGACCGCGTCGTATCCGGGATTCGATGCCGTAGCCAGTGTGAGTCCCAGCTCTTCCGCTGCGTAGATTTCACCTATGCTGCCAACGAGATGCCCGTCGGGGCTAACACTTCGAGATGAACGTCTGGACAGTTCTGCGCAGGCTTCGAAAATGCTCCGGACCAGTTCCTCGTTTGTTGCCTCCATGTTCAGAGCGTAGGTGCTCTTCATCGGCGTAGCCTGTGTTGAGCGCTTCATGCAAGGAGATGACTATGCGGCGAATGTTGGGCTTGGCACTGGGTTGGGCGGGCACGGCGTCGGTGGGGCTTGCGGCTCCAGCAATGGCAGTGGAGAATCCGAATCCGTGTAGGACATACATCGTGGATTGCCAGGTTGACGTTGAGGCCAAGCCCAGGGAAGTCGTCGCCTGTTGTCATAACGGTGTCTACATTGACAGTATGCCGTGGTCAAAGTAAAAATTGAACCGAGCGATCGGTCGCGGGACGTTGAACTACAACACGTGCGAGCCGAACTGCGGTGCGGGCAATGTGCTGACCTACAAGGTGCGGCTGCGCTTGAACCAGCCGGCCACGGGTCCGGGGAAGGGCACGTTCGTGAACACGTTTACCTCTTTGACCGGGACCTTCGGCGCCGATGCTGGACCGGCGATGGCGGCCTCCTCGAAGTGGATGCTGGATAACCCGATCGCCGACTAGGAGCGGTTCGTGATTTGACCGCATGCCTGCCCAGGTGGATGCGTGCCGTGTGTTTCCATAGGCGGTCTATGCGTATTGCTCGGGTGGTCGTCGCGGTTGTTGGTGCTTCGCTGCTCCTCTCCTCGTGCGGGGGTGGTGAGGAATCCAGCGAGCCGTCGCCTGCGTCCTCTCCGAGCGTTTCTCCGACTGCTTCTCCTTCTACGGAGCCGTCGCCAACCGAGACCGCTGAGCCAGAGCCTGCACATGAGGTGAGTTTCACTCCGGTGGATCCGGGAATGCTTGGCATGCATGTGGCCGGGGCGCAGGAAGGTGATTGGCCCTCGGATCAGGTGCCGGTCGAGTCCTTCCGGTTATGGGATACCGGAACCTCGTGGTTACAGATCGAGGCGAACCGCGGGCGGTATGACTGGCGGAGTTTGGATCGGGCGCTGGAGACGTCGTCGTCGGCGGGTGTCGATGACGTCCTGATGGTGCTGGGACCCACGCCGGTATGGAATGCCAGCACCACGCGGGGCGTGCAGTATCCGGTGCCGGGGGCTGCGTCGG
>Ga0209953_1000503_pt1 | contig 13844 bp, 10 predicted proteins | sample SalPonred_H2O_MG_FD_185713 | JGI IMG/M metagenome (GOLD analysis project Ga0209953, IMG submission 185713) | Salt pond water microbial communities from South San Francisco under conditions of wetland restoration - Salt Pond MetaG... | ecosystem: Environmental > Aquatic > Non-marine Saline and... | reverse complement strand
TCCCGATCTACGAGATCCAAGTCGGTAACGCGGAGGGACAGATAACGCTCGGTCAGATCCAAAAGACGCTCAGCAAGTTGCCCCGCAACCTGCGCGGCAGCGAGGTGACCGAGGTGCGCCGCCGGCTCGAGGCACTTGGCAACGTCCAGCAGTCCATGCCGATCCCCAAGGGGCCGATGCCGACGAGCCCGCGCCAGGTGCGGCGGCAACGCCGTTAAGCAGGCACGCCGTTAAACAAGCACGCCGTTAGCGCACCCGCATCAGGTAGGTGCCGGCAAGACGATCATGGATTCCGCGGCCCTGATCGTCGTACACGACCGCCGGGATGACCAGGCACACCAGCAAGGTGCGCAGGGCAGCTCGCCACAGCGGTAGCCGCCCGCCATCGATAGGCACTACGCGCAGGCCGATGATCCGCTGGCCGAAGGATGCCCCGGTAAGCCAGGTGAGCACGGTGACCTCCACGGCGAACACCGCCAAGGTGGCGAAGCCAGCGCTGTCGCTGCCGTAGCCGAACTGCGGGAACACCAACCGGGCCACGGCCAAGCTGGCCAACCAGTCGATGATCAGCGCCGCGATCCGCCGCCCTATCCAGGCGCGAGGAGTCCCTGCTTGCGGGTCGATGGATTGCACAGGGGACACCGTATTCGCCGGGCAGTACCCCGCCGCGACGTAACACCGGCGAAACAATCGGGATACCGAACCGATACCCCGCTTCCCTAGGTTCTGCTTCATATCCGGTGGCAACGGGCCACCGAGCGAGGCGATGCACGCGAGTGCAGGAGGTGGAAATGTTCAGCAATGCCGATGAGGTCCTGAAGTACATCAAGGACAACGACATCGAGTTCGTGGACGTCCGGTTCGTCGATCTTCCGGGCATCATGCAGCACTTCAACGTCCCGGCTTCATCCTTCGGGATGGCGGCCTTCGAAGACGGACTGATGTTCGACGGATCCTCGATCCGTGGCTTCCAGTCCATCCACGAATCGGACATGAAGCTAATCCCCGACCCTGCGACCGCCTTCATCGATCCGTTCCGGGCTGCCAAGACCCTGGTGATGAATTTCTCCATCCGCGACCCCTTCACCAACGAGCCCTACAGCCGCGATCCGCGCAACGTGGCCGCGAAGGCCGAGGCCTACATCGCCTCGACCGGCATCGCCGACACCGCATTCTTCGGACCGGAGGCGGAGTTCTACGTCTTCGATGACGTCCGCTTCGAGACCAACCAGCACTCCGGCTACTACTTCATCGACTCGATCGAGGGTGCCTGGAACACCGGTCGCCAAGAAGAGGGCGGCAACCGCGGCTACAAGACGCGCTACAAGGGTGGCTACTTCCCGGTCCCGCCGGTCGATCACTACGCCGATCTTCGCGATCAGATGGTCGCCACCTTGATGCAGGTCGGTCTGGAAGTGGAGCGCTCCCACCACGAGGTAGGCACAGCCGGCCAGGGTGAGATCAACTACAAGTTCAACACCTTGCAGCACGCGGCGGACCAGGTGATGCTGTTCAAGTACGTCATCAAGAACGTCGCCTGGGCGAACGGCAAGACGGCCACCTTCATGCCCAAGCCGCTCTTCGGTGACAACGGTTCGGGCATGCACTGCCACCAGTCCCTGTGGAAGGGCGGAGAGCCGCTGTTCTACGACGAGATGGGATACGGCGGTTTGTCCGACACCGCCCGTTGGTACATCGGCGGCTTGCTCGCACACGCGCCAGCGGTACTGGCCTTCACCAACCCGACCGTCAACAGCTTCCACCGGCTAGTGCCCGGCTTCGAGGCGCCGGTCAACCTGGTGTACTCGGCCCGCAACCGTTCAGCTGCAGTCCGCATCCCGGTCACGGGCAACAACCCCAAGGCCAAGCGCGTGGAGTTCCGGGTGCCCGACCCCTCGAGCAACCCCTACCTGGCGTTCTCCGCGCTCGTGATGGCCGGACTCGACGGAATCAAGAACAAGACCGAGCCGATCGCTCCGGTCGATAAGGATCTCTACGAGTTGCCGCCGGATGAATTGGCGAACATCCCGACCGTGCCGGACTCCCTCGGTGGCGTCCTCGATTCGCTGGAGAGCGACAACGAGTTCCTCCAGGCCGGAGGGGTCTTCCCAGCCGACCTCATCGAGACGTGGATCGACTACAAGCGAGCCAACGAAATCGATCCGATCCGCCTACGTCCGCATCCGCACGAGTTCGAGATGTACTACGACATCTAAGGAAATCGATCTCCCTTCGCGTCGATTCGCCTCGCGCGCCTGGGAATGCAACGGCCCTTCGGACCATGTGTCCGAAGGGCCGTTGCTTATTGCTCGGATCAGCAGTAACCACTGCGCAAGAACCCCCGGTCCGCGCTCAGTTCCAGCGGCACTTGTGCCACCGCTTGCATTTTCGTGAATCGCAAGTTCGGCACGATGAATTCGGGTTCGGTATATCTCTGCCGTACCGACTGCTCAGCCGCGGTACCGCAGCGCAGTGGATTCGCGTACGTGTTGTAGGTCCATCCCACTCCGGTGAACAAGAATCCAGCGTCTTGACATTGGAGCAGTACTGCCCGCAATGAAGCCGCATCCCGGTCACCGCCGTAGTGGGATTGGTAGCGCCGGAGGCAATCACGGGTGGTCCCCCGGCCATAGGGAGAGGGACCGAGTGCTTGCATCGTTTCCATGAATGACTCGCTACACCCGATATCGCGACTGAACTCGCTACCAGCGAGTAGACGAACTCCAGAGCACCCAGTGACGGATTCGAATGCTGCAACGGCATCCGAATCGAGGGTGGAGTAGGCCCGAATCAGGTCGCGCTGGGCCTTCGTGGGGAATTCAGCCGAGGAAGGCCAACGCCCTTCGAGTAGGGAGAACCACGTTGCGAAAGTCGGAGTGCGTACTTGGGCCCCACGGGGAAGTCGGTAGACAGCGAGATCGACCGGCGAATCCCACTGATCTAGGTTCGGGAAACCAACCAGGGAGAGCACCCCAACACCCACCCGACCCCGGTCGGAGACTTCGCGGGCATTCAAGGTCAAGAAGTTCTCCAACCCGGAGTTGCCCACCGCCCATGCCCGCCAAAAGCCCTTGGGATACGGCCGTTGTGCGCCACGCACGTGAACGGTCCCCATCAGGTCCCGGGAAACGCAACCGGTACTGCGCGAATCCCACGCCGCGACGAATTCCTCCGGCGTTGAAATGCACGAGGGTCCAGAGGATTTCGCTGCCACCGAACCCGGGCCCAGGAGTAAGGCGACTAACGCGAGCACGATAGGTAGGACTAATCGGTGCACCATGGCCACATTCCCTCGATTCGATCGGTCCCCAACCGTATCCGCGGATCTCACAACCGTCACAGCTGTGCGTGACTAGCGGTAGCGTCCGGCTCATGGACAGGCGACTCATGGACAAGCGGATCGTGGGATGGCTGCTCGTTGCGTTACAGGTCGCGGTGTTCGTCGTCCTCGCGCTACTGCCCTGGCGCTCGCCGAGTGCACTTTCGATCGCCTTGGCGATTCCGTTCGTCGTCGTCGGTGGCTGGATGGGTCTGGCGGCCTTCGGCGCACTCGGTGGCGCACTGACGCCCACACCGGTGCCGATCGCCGGAGCGGGACTGCGCACGAACGGTCCCTACGCGTGGGTGCGTCATCCGATCTACACCGCCGTTTTGAGCCTGACCTTGGCGGCGCTGATTCTCGCCGGCACGTGGTGGAGTTGGGCGTGGGGCGCTGTCATCCTCGCGTTCTTTTGGGCCAAGTCACGGTGGGAGGATCGCTTGCTCGCCGAGGAATACGGCGAGCAGTGGCAAGCGTGGGCTCGCACCACAGGTGCGCTCATTCCTCGCCGTAGAAGATCCGCTCCATGACCGCGCGAGCCCGTCGGGTAAGACGCAGATAGTCATCGCGCAACTGATCGACCGAGGCTCCGCGCCGGCCGAGCACCGCCGCGATGGCCGCGAGTTCATTGACGTCACTGGGCACCATGTCACCCGGCCGTGCCTTTACCAGCACGATGGCATCGCGTACCGACGAGGCCATCAACCACGCGGCTCGCAAAGTCTGCGCGTCCTTCGCTTCGAGGACACCCACGTCCACGCATCCTTCGAGGGCTTCCAGGGTGTTCGTCGTGCGCAAGGTCGCGTGATGGGCGGCATGCTCCATCTGCAGCAGTTGCACGCTCCATTCGACGTCGGATAGACCCCCACGGCCGAGTTTGGTGTGCATGGTCGGATCGGCCCCGCGTGGCAGGCGTTCGGATTCCATCCGCGCCTTCAACCTACGTGCCTCACGAACAGCCGCTTCGTCCATGCCATCCACCGGCCAGCGCAGCGGATCGATCAGATCCATGAACGCGCGACCGACATGCTCCGAACCCGCCACGGGCATCGCCCGAAGCAGCGCCTGCGCCTCCCACGGCGAGGACCAGCGCTCGTAGTACGCCGCGAAGGACGCCAAGGATCGCGCGAGCGGACCGGCCTTGCCCTCTGGTCGCAGATCGGCGTCGAGATCCACTGGCGGGTCGGTGGAAGGCGCCATCAGCAGCGAGCGCAACTCCTCGGCTATCGCCATCGCTTGACGGCCCGCGGCAGTGTCGTCGGCTCCGGCTCGCGGTTCATGCACGAACATGACATCCAGATCGCTCGCGAATCCCAACTCACGTCCACCGAACCTGCCCATCGCGATCACAGCAAGATCGGTGAGTTGTTCGCCGTCGTCCACGACGCTGCGCTCGGCGACATCATGGGCGGCTGCAACGATCACCTCAGCAAGGTCAGACAACGCCGGACCCAAGCGTGCGACGTCGATCCGGTCGAGGAGATCCGAGACGGCCAATCGGAAGAGTTCGCGCCGGCGCATGCTGCGAAGGGCCCCTACCGCAGCGCGGGGCTCTTCTTGACGCTGGATCAGGGCCGCCGCCTCACCAGCGAGCGTGTGCTTGTCCCGAGGCATCAGTTCGGCGTCCTCGGCGAGCATCTTCACCGACTCCGGCGCCTGCAACAGCAAGTCTGTCGCGTACCTGCTCGCCGAAAGCAAGAAGGCAAGCCGTTGCGCTGCCACCGATTCATCACGCAGCAACCGCAGATACCAGGGGGTAGCGCCGAGCTCATCGCTCACCTGTCGGAAACCAAGGAGTCCGGCGTCGGGATTCGGGCCGTCGGCGAACCAGCCGAGCATGACGGGCAACAAGGTCCGCTGGATTGCCGCCCGTCGCGACACTCCGGTGGTCAGTGCCTGCAGGTGACGAATAGCCCCTGCAGGATCGCTGTAACCCAACGCTTCGAGGCGTTCCTCGGCTGCCTGCAAGGACAATCGAGCCTCACCGGCTTCCAGTCGAGCTACCGACTGCAGCAATGGCCGATAGAAGAGTTTCTCGTGCAATCGGCGAACCTGACGTTGGTGCCGCTTCCACTCCTTGGTCAGTTCCGTCACCGGATCGGTGCGCAGACCGATCGACCGCGCCAGGACCCGCAGTTCGCTCTCGTCCTCGGGCAGGGTGTGCGTGCGACGCAGCCGCCGCAGTTGCAGGCGATGTTCCAACGTGCGCAGGAACCGATAGGCCTCGGTCAGCGCCGCGGCATCCCCGCGACCCACGTATCCCCAGGTAGCCAGTGCCTCCAGTGCCACCATCGTGGTGGGGCTGCGCAACATGACATCGCTACGACCGTGGACGAGTTGCAGCAGTTGAACGGAGAACTCGACGTCGCGCAGTCCACCGGGTCCGAGCTTGATCTCGCGGTCAGCGGATGCTGCGGGCAGGTGATCTTCTACCCGGCGTCGCATCGCCTGCACGTCGGAGACGAAGTCCGGACGCTCGGCGGCAGCCCACACGAATTCGAAGATGCGGTCCACGTACCGATTGCCGAGATCGGCATCGCCCGCCGCGAAGCGGGCCTTCAACAATGCCTGGAATTCCCAGGTGCTAGCCCACCGCTCGTAATAGCCCACATGGGAAGGCAGCGTCCGCACCAGCGCACCTTGCTTACCCTCTGGTCGCAGCGCGGCGTCGACCTCCCAAATCGACCCCTCCGTGGTGACGGCGGAACACGCGCGCATCAGGGAACTCGCCAATCGTGTGGCCGCGCGCAGCGCGTCGGCCTCATCGAAGCCCTCGACCGCTTCGGCGACGAAGATGACATCGACATCGCTTATGTAGTTCAGTTCGCGGCCACCACACTTACCCATTCCGATGACGGCCAACCGGCACGTGAAGGCGCTCTCCCCCACCTCGGTTCGTGCGATCGCCAATGCAGCTTCCAGCGTGGCGTCAGCCAAGTCGCTGAGCCAGGTGGCCACCGCCTCCATCTCGACTAGGCCGCTCAGATCGCGGGTTGCGATGCCGAGCAGCTGCTTGCGATAGGCCAACCGCAAGGCGTCGGTCGCTGCTGTGACATCGGCTGCCGCCGGCTCGAGCAACTCGGCATCGGCACCCACAGCGGCGAGCAGATCGTGCCGCACGCTCCGCGCCGACGGCGCTTGGGCGAGCGCGTCGGCATCGGCGAGGACACCGAGATCATCGGGCATGCGGATCAAGTGGTCGCCCAGCGCCTCGGACGTGCCCAGGATGTCGATGACCCGACCCCGGAAGCCTTCATCGGCCGCTAGACCGGAGCGCTCCTTGGCCCCGCACATCTCGACCAGCCGCAGGAACTGGGTCAACGCGAGGTCGGGATCGGCTGCCGCCCCGAACTCCTCGGCGAGTTCGACGAGTCCGTCGGGCTGAGCTATCTCGAAGGCCTCGATCCCAACGAGCGAGTCCAGGGCTAGATGCGCGCGATCGGGGTCGGTAAACCCGGCACGCGCGAGTTGCCCGCGTTCGGTGCCCGCTCGATCGCTCACGCTGCCTGAGCCTAGGCGTCTAGAGCGATGGCAGGTACCTGTCCAACTCCCAGGGGGTGACCTGGCGTCGGTAGTCCTCCCACTCGGCGCGCTTGTTGCGTAAGAAGAAGTCGAACACGTGCTCACCGAGCGTCTCGGCGATCAGCTCGGACTTCTCCATCGCAGCGATGGCTTGGTTCAGCGATTCCGGCAGCGGGTCCATCCCCAGCGCCTTTCGTTCCGCGGCGGTCAACGACCAGACGTCGTCCTCTGAGCCCGGGGGCAATTCGTAACCTTCCTCGATGCCCTTCAGGCCGGCGGCGAGCAGCACGGAGAAGGCCAAGTACGGGTTCACACCGCTGTCCATGGCCCGATACTCGATGCGCGTGCTGTTGCCCTTCGACGGCTTGTACATCGGTACCCGGATGAGCGCCGAGCGATTGTTGTGACCCCAACAGATCCAGGCGGGTGCCTCCCCTCCACCGGCGAGACGCTTATAGGAGTTCACCCACTGGTTGGTGACGGCGGTGATCTCCGGAGCATGCACGAGCAAACCGGCGATGAACGAACGTGCCACCTTGGACAGTTGGTAATCGGCGCCGGCCTCGTAGAACGCGTTGCGGTCGCCTTCGAACAAGGACAGGTGCGTGTGCATGCCGCTGCCCGGGTGATCCCGGAACGGCTTGGGCATGAAGGTCGCATAAAGACCCTGCTCCATCGCTACCTCTTGCACCACCAGGCGGAAGGTCATCAGATTGTCCGCAGTGGACAGCGCATCGGCGTAGCGCAGATCGATCTCCTGCTGCCCGGGCCCACCTTCATGGTGGCTGTACTCGACCGAGATGCCCATAGCCTCCAGCGTGGTGATCGCTTGGCGACGGAAGTCATGCGCCGCCCCGTGGGGTGCGTTGTCGAAGTAGCCGTACCTGTCGATGGGTTCAGGTTGCTCGCCGGGCCTAGGGCGGTCCCGGAAGAGATAGAACTCCACCTCCGGGTGGGTGTAGAAGCTAAAGCCCTGATCGGCGGCGCGGGTCAATGTGCGCTTCAAGACGTGCCGCGGGTCGGCGTAAGACGGTGAGCCGTCCGGCATCAAGATGTCACAGAACAAACGGGCCACTCCGGGGGCCTCGCTGCGCCAAGGCAACGTGGTGAAGGTACTGGCGTCCGGTCGCGCAAGCATGTCCGATTCGTGGACCCGAGCGAAACCCTCGATCGCCGAGCCATCGAAACCGATGCCCTCGCTGAACGCCCCCTCGAGTTCGGCGGGAGCGATCGAGACCGACTTCAAGGTGCCGAGCACGTCGGTAAACCACAATCGCACGAACCTGATGTCGCGTTCTTCGATAGTGCGCAGGACGAATTCCGCTTGCTTCTCCACGGGCCTATCGTCCCTGGTTTCATGTTACGAGTGGGTTAACTGCGCCCACTATTTCGCCTAGGTACCCTCCAGAGGTGACCTCCCTGCGCATCGCCCTCGCACAGGTGAACCCCACTGTCGGGGACCTCGAGGGCAACGCCGCCCTCATCTGTGAGGTCGCCGGCCGTGCGCACGAGGCCGGCGCGGATCTGCTGGTCCTGCCCGAAATGGTCCTCACCGGCTATCCCGTCGAGGATCTGAGTCTTCGGCCTTCCTTCCAGGACGCCTCGCGAGCGGCGATGGCGGCACTCGCCGAGGAGTTGCGTGCCGCAGGACAAGGGGACCTGCTGTGCCTCGTCGGCTATCTCGACCACAGCGATGAAAGCGATCGGGAGATCGGGCGACCGCGAGGCGGACCGGTGAACTCAGCAGCCCTGGTGCATGACGGTCGGATCCTCGCTCGATACGACAAGCACTTCCTGCCCAACTACGGCGTGTTCGACGAAGCCCGCTACTTCGTCCCCGGCACGCAGCCGCTCATCGTGGACATCGGCGACACCCGCGTTTGCGTTGCGATCTGCGAGGACCTGTGGCGCACCGGAGGCCCGGTCGAGTGGGCGCGAGAGGCCCACGCCGATGTCATCGCCGTGTTGAATGCATCCCCCTACGAGCGGATGAAGGACGACGTCCGTTTGCAACTGTGCGTCGATCGTGCCCGCGACAGCAAGGCGGCCATTGCCTACGCCAATATGTTCGGCGGTCAAGACGAACTCGTCTTCGACGGCGACTCCCTGGTACTAGACCGCGACGGCCAACTCCTAGAGCGCGCCTGTCAGTTCGGCCCCGATCTGCTCGTCGTGGACCTGCCCGCGGCCGAGCCGAGCCGTCGGGATGCACCGGCTGATCTCTCCCCCGCCAATCTCACCGTCGCGACTCGATCGAGCGCCGGAGCGCACCGAACCCCCATTCCCTCCGTCTTGGCCCCGCGCTTGGACGACCACGAGGAGCTCTACGCGGCCCTACGGATGGGATTGGCCGACTACGTCGACAAGAACGGCTTCGCCAGCGTCCTGCTCGGACTCAGCGGCGGCATCGATTCGGCTTTCGTGGCAGCACTCGCGGTCGATGCCCTCGGCAGCGATCGCGTCTTCGGGGCGGCCATGCCCAGCGAGTACTCCTCGGGGCATTCGGTCGAGGATGCCCACGAGTTGGCCGATCGCACCGGGTTGCACATTCGCGATGTCCCGATCACCGACATCTTCGCCGCGTTCCAAGACTCCTTGCACCTCACGGGGCTGGCGGAAGAGAACTTGCAGGCGCGGATCCGCGGCATGATCTTGATGTCGCTATCGAACTCCGAGGGTCACCTAGTTCTCGCAACGGGCAACAAGAGCGAACTATCCGTTGGCTACTCCACGATCTACGGAGATGCCGTCGGTGGGTTCGCCCCGATAAAGGACGTGCCCAAGACCCTGGTCTGGGATCTGGCGCGATGGCGCAACGAACAGGCGGAGCGCCGAGGGCAAACACCCCCTATCCCGCCCCGCTCGATCACCAAGGAACCGTCAGCGGAGTTGCGCCCCGACCAACGCGACTCCGATTCACTGCCGGACTACGCACTGCTAGACGAACTCTTGGAAAGCTACGTCGATGCGGACACCGGAGCCGCGGAGTTACACAACCAGGGCTTCGCCGCCGAACTCATCGAACGGGTGCTCACGATGACGGACGCAGCCGAGTACAAGCGGCGGCAATACCCACCGGGTACCAAGATCGGGGCGCGCGCCTTCGGGCGTGACCGACGCCAACCCATCACGAACCGCTGGCGCGAACGGGTCCCGCGCTAGTTCCGGTGCCCTAGGTCAGGTTCGGCCCGCTCGTCGGTTTCGGCGCTGGAATCCAAACCAGCGGCAGGTGCCGGATCGAGGTCGAGTTCCTCGGCCAACTCCTCGCGATAGTGCTCGCTTTGCATGGTGATGCGCCGGTCAATCGGGCTTTCGTCGTCTTCGGTGGTTCCATTTGCGCTCGCGGCTCGGGCACCCGGGGCCTGGGGCGGTGTGATGTGCGGCAACCCGAAGCCGACGATGAGCGCCGCGATGATGACGATCGCCGCAGATAGCCCGGCCGCGAGATGCGATGCGGCGAGGAAGTCCGCGAAGGCAGCGGCGCGCAGCGGATCGAGCACGGTGGCAGGGACACCGGAGTCGGTAGCCGCTTGCAGGGTCTGCGCCGTCGCCACGATCGATTCGGATGCCGATTCGATGGTCCCGTCCGGAAGTGCCGAGACGGTGCCTTCGGGCAGGGACCGCACACTGGAGTCGAGATTGCGGGCGTACTGCGTAGCGAGCACCGTCCCGACGATCGCGATACCGAGTGCACCCCCGACCTGACGAACCGTGTTCTGCACGGCCGAGCCGGCACCAGCACGAGCCAAGGGCAATACGTTCTGCATCACGGTCGAGGCCGGTGCGATCACATTGCCCATGCCCAAGCCGAACAGGAAGAAGACCAATAGCAACAGCCACAGCGGCGTGTTTAGGTCGATCACGGTCAAGGCGATCAGCGAAGCTCCCACGATCGCCAGCCCGGTGGTCATGACGGGCCGATACCCGAAACGAGCAACCGTCGTGGCGCTTCGCGGTGCTGAGATGAGTTGTCCGACCGCGAAGGGAATGAAACACAAACCCGCGGAGAGCGGATCGAAACCGCGCAGTATCTGCAGATAGAACGGCAACGTGAAAGTCACACCCGACAATGCGAAGAATGCGAGCGATACCGCAGCGATACTGACGGCGTATCCCCGATTTCGAAAGAGGCTGACATCGAAACTCGGGTGGTTGCTTCGATACTCCAAGTACAAGAAGCCGACGATGATCGCGATACCCGCGACGATCGGGATCCACACACCCGCATCGATCCACGAACGGGTCTCCGATGCGTGGATGATGCCGTAGATGAGCGCGGTAAGGCCAACGACGGACAACACCAAGCCCGCCACGTCCAGTCGCCGCGGTTCGGGGTTACGGGATTCGGGGACGACTCGCCAGATCGCGAAGAGTCCGATGGCCACGATCGGCACGTTGATCAAGAAGACCGAGCCCCACTCATTGCCGGTCAAGGGTTCGAACCACTGCGGGTTCTGCAGCAACGCGCCGCCGAGCACCGGTCCCAGCGCTACGGCTGCCCCGACCGCCCCGGCCCACAGGCCGATGGCCTTACCTCGCTCATGGGGCGGGAATACGACCGTGATGATCGCCAACGTGGTGGGCAGCACCGCTGCTCCCCCGATGCCCATGATGGCCCGAGTGCCAATGAGCACCTGCGCGCTCACCGCGAAGGCACTCATCGCGGAGGCTGCACCGAAGATGAGCAGGCCGACGACCAGGACTCGCTTGCGCCCGTAGCGGTCGCCGAGGACTCCCCAGGTGAACAGCAGCGCCGCGAACACCAGGATGTAGGAATCCACCGCCCAGACGAGTTCACCCTGCGAGGCCTGTAGATCTCGTTGGATCGTTGGCAGGGCGATATTCAAGATGGTGTTGTCCAAGACGACGACGAGCAAACTGATCACCAGAACGCTCAAGATGGCCCACCGGCGCGGATGGCCGTCGCCTGAGGTCATCCAGTCGTCGTCCGTGGGCTGGGAAGCACTCGATGAATCCGGCATCGATCCCCTCGCATTCACACTCCAGGCAACAGCGCCACGGTGGCACGAGAGCGGCAAAGAGGCTCGCCCAGGGTACTGCTGAGTGTCCGACTATCCATCGACGGCGCGAACGTGGCATGCTGGCCTTGTCCGGGGACTCCAGCAGGGAGCCTCGAGATGGGAGTTCGATCATGTCTTCACATACGCCCGTTCGTCGCATCACCATGCGGGACCTCCAGGCGCGCACGGATGCGGGCCAACCCTGGTCGATGGTCACCGCGTACGACGCCCTGACCGCTGGAATATTGGAATCGGCGGGGGTTCCTGCCCTGCTCGTCGGTGATTCCGCGGCGATGGTCGTGCACGGCCATGATTCGACGATCCCCATCACGGTCGAGGAGATGCTGCCGATGGTCTCGGCCGTGGCCCGCGGAACCCGCGAAGTGCTCGTCGTCGCCGATCTGCCCTTCGGCTCGTATCAAGAGGGCCCCGGTCAAGCCCTCGCCACCGCTACGCGCTTCATGAAGGAAGCCGGTGCGCATGCCGTGAAGCTCGAAGGTGGGTTGTCCGTCCTGCCGCAGGTCGAAGCGCTGGCATCGGCAGGGGTCCCCGTCATCGGGCATCTTGGCCTGACTCCGCAATCGGTGAACCTGCTCGGTGGCTACCGGGTGCAAGGACGCGGGGAGAGCGGACAGTTGCTGATGCGCGATGCGAAGGCCCTCGAGGCGGCCGGAGCAACCGCGGTCGTGCTGGAAGTGGTGCCCGAGGATCTCGCCAACCAGGTATCGGAGGTATTGACCATCCCGACGATCGGTATCGGTGCTGGACCGGGCACCGACGCCCAGGTGATCGTCTGGCAGGACCTACTTGGACTTACCCCGGATCCGGCACCGCGCTTCGTTCGGCGCTACGCCAACCTGCGCGAAGTGATGGCCCAGGCAGTCGGCCAATGGGTCGACGACGTCCAAAGCCGCACCTACCCCGCCGCCGAGCACTCGTATCGCTGAAGCCGGCCACCCCGCGCTCAGACGTCGGTTATCCGAACCCCTGCGTGCGCCTTGTAGCGACGATTCATCGAGATCAGGTTCGCGGTGAAGGCTTCCACCTGACCTGCGTTGCGGAGGCGACCGCCGTACACACCGCGAATCCCGGGGATACGCGCGGCGAGAGCACGAACCATGTCCGTGGCTTCGCGGTCATCGCCGAGCACGAGGACGTCGGTATCGATCGAGTCGACGTCATCGTCGAGCAACAAAACCGCCGAGATGTGGTGGAACGCCGCAACCACTTTGCTCTCCGGTAACACGCCAGCAGCCTGCTGCGCGGCCGAGCCTTCGGGAACATCCAGCGCGAATGCGCCCTGTTTGTCGAAGCCCAGCGGGTTCACGCAGTCCACGACGATCCGACCGGCGAGTTCGTCTGCGAGTGATTCGAGCAACTCGCCATGCCCATCCCAAGGCACCGCGACGATCACGATCTCGCCCTCCTGAGCGGCCTGTGCGTTCGTCGCACCGCGTACGTCCCCGGCCATCGCCGCAGCGATCTCCTCAGCACGTTCCATTGATCGGGATCCGATGATGATTCGTTGTCCCGCAGCCGCCAAGCGCTTAGCGAGTCCGCGGCCTTGCTCTCCGGTACCACCGAGCACGCTCACGGTGATGTCTGAAACGTCGGGAAGTGCGTAGGGATCGGGTGCAGTTGTCATGACGCCGCATCCTGCCAGAAGAAACGTAGACACACACTCGCACCATTCGTTCGCAAACACCGAAACGCATGCGTTCATCGTTCAAATCAATCCACGCGCGCGTACCACAATTGCGACACGAGGTCACGAATTGACGCCAACATCTTTGCCTTTGGTGTCGACCTCTGTCACAGTCTTGTCAGTGACTCTGCAAAAAGTGCAGAGCCAACGACACGGGAGGCAACGTGGCGGTCGCACGAAAGACTGCTCGCAAGGCGCCGGCTAAGAAGGCGGCACCTCGCAAGGCAGCCAAGAAGGCAACCAAGCGCACAGCCAAGAAGGCAACCAAGCGCACGGC
>Ga0209953_1000502_pt1 | contig 13844 bp, 11 predicted proteins | sample SalPonred_H2O_MG_FD_185713 | JGI IMG/M metagenome (GOLD analysis project Ga0209953, IMG submission 185713) | Salt pond water microbial communities from South San Francisco under conditions of wetland restoration - Salt Pond MetaG... | ecosystem: Environmental > Aquatic > Non-marine Saline and... | reverse complement strand
GTCCGCTTGCGCTTGCAGCGATGCTTCATTCCATTCAGGATGCCAGGCACAAATCACCGAAGGTCCTAGCGTTTCTGTCAGTCCATATTGGTGACAGACTTCAATACTCAACTCAGCCATCGCAGCAATCAAAGCCGCTGGTGGCGCTGAGCCACCAGTGACCACCTCTACCTTCCAGTCAGGCTTAAAGCGATCTTGCATTGGCGCATTCGCAAGCATCGTCAGAACCACCGGTGCCGCACAAAAATAATCGACACGATGGGTTTTGATGGCATCAAACACGGCCTTGGGCTCCACGCGACGCAAACAGACATTGGTGCCGGCCATCAACGCCATGGTCCATGGGAAACACCAGCCGTTGCAATGAAACATCGGCAACGTCCACAGGTAGGTCGTGAGCGGACGCAACCCAGTGGAGGTCATGTTACTCATGGCATTCAGGTATGTGGCGCGATGAGAATACAAAGCACCCTTGGGACGACCCGTCGTGCCTGAGGTGTAATTTAAGCTGATGGTGTCCCATTCGTCCGAAGGCCAAATAGGCTCAAACTCAGGGTCGGAGAGCGTCAGAAAGGTCTCGTAGTCACACGCTCCAATCGGATTGACGTCGCCTGTAAACAGCGGGTCTGCCACATCTATAACCGTCACCGGTTCAGGCAGCTCCGCTTGAACCGCGCTGATCAAGGAGGCAAATTCCGGATCACAGAACAACAGCTTGACGTTGGCGTGCGCCAAAATGTAGGCCGTGGTGTCTACATCCAAGCGCGTATTCAGAGTCAATAACGTCGCCCCTGACATGGGCACCCCAAAGTGGCACTCATAGAGCGCAGGCACGTTGGGCGCGATGATCGCCACCACATCACCTTTACCCAAACTTTGACGATTTATTGCACTCGCGAGTTGTCTGCAACGATCGGCGGTTTCACGCCATGTGAAGCGACGCTCGCCATGGATCACTGAGGGTCGATCTGGGTACACCAATGCCGCGCGTTCCAAAAAACTGATAGGAGACAAAGGCACAAAATTGGCCGCGTGTGGGGCTAGATCTTGCATCTGTGTCTCCCTTATCGAGTCATCACCGTTGTTCGTACCTTTGGGCGTAATGCCAGCCCAAGTCAGCCAAAGGACCTGCTTTTGCGGCTGTTTCTAAGGCATCGGCTGCCGCGGCCGTTCCCTGCCGTGCCCGTTGACCAATGCCATACAGGATAGAGGACATCCTAAAAAAGTTATAGGCCAAATAAAAGTCCCAATGTTCTTGCGCTTGAGTCAAACCCGTGGCTTTGACATATTGATCGAGATGTTCGGCCTCGCTAGGGATACCCAATGACGCCAAATCTAACCCACCGATACCTCGCCACAAACTCGGTGGGATGTGCCAGCTCATGCAATGGTAAGAAAAGTCAGCCAGCGGGTGACCCAAAGTCGACAGTTCCCAATCGAGCACAGCAATCGCACGTGGCTCGGTTGGGTGCAGCATGACGTTGTCTAACCGAAAGTCACCATGCACGATAGACACTTCGTCACCGTCTGGAATGCGCCCCGGCAGCCAATCAATCAGCTTTTCTAGTGCCTCTAAGCGCTCGGTATGGTTTTCTTTATATTGCCGACTCCAGCGATTGATCTGTCGCCCAAAGTAATTGCCGGCTCGACCGTAATCCGCCAAACCCACGGCGACCGGATCGACCTGATGCAACGCGGCAATCACGCGGTTGATATCCTGATAGATCGCCCGACGATCTTCAGCGCTCGCTTGGGGAATGGTTTGATCGAATAAAACCCGACCTTGAAGAAATCGCATCACATAAAAGGGCGTCCCGATCACCGTTGAGTCATCGCAATACAGCAACATCTCAGGCACAGGCACCTCACTGTCCGCCAACGCTTTCATGACTCGATATTCTCTGTCGACCGCGTGGGCTGAGGGCAAAAGATCACCTCCCGGCTTCTTCCTCAAAACCAACTCATTCTTACCCACACTCAGACGATAGGTCGGATTTGATTGTCCACCTGTCAATAGCGTCGGCGTAATCGCGGTTTGATCCGTCACCCCTGAATCACACAGAAATTGCCCGAGCCGGTGCCAAGCCTGCCCGTCTAGTCCGCTAGGAGTCGCCTCCGATGAACTCATAAACCGCTCACCAAATGCGCGCCATCGACGGCCAAGCTTGCGCCCGACATGGCACTTCCTGCATCAGACGCTAAGAGTAACAAAGGTCCTGTCAAATCAGACAATTCATTGAATCGGCGCGAAGGGATCCGCAAACGCAATTTTTCACCTGCTGGACTATCCAAGAAATCCGCATTAATAGGCGTGCGCACATAGCCGGGTAGCAAGGCATTGGCACGGATCTGGTAACGCGCCCACTCTAGCGCCATCACTTTTGTGGCCTGAATCACGCCCGCCTTGGAAATCGCATAAGGCCCGACACTCGCGGCCACGCGTTGACCCAAAATCGATGCGATGTTGATTACGCTGCCTGGTTTTTGTGCCGCAATCAGCGCACGCGCGGCTTGTGAACCAACTTGCCAGCAGCCTTTCAAGTTCGCGTCTATCACTTGGTCCCAGTCTTGCTCGGTTTGCTCTATCGCCGGTTTGCTAACTGTTGTACCGGCATTGTTGACAATGACATCAGGCACGCCCGCTAGGCGTTCACAATTCTCAAAACAAGCTTGCACGCTTTGAGGATCGGTGACATCTAGGAGCACGGGACTCGCTTTACCGCCTTGCTCACTAATGTCATGGCAAAGCGTCTCTAAGGCTTGCTGGCGTCGGGCCGCCACGATCACGTGCGCCCCAGCCGCCGCCAACACCGTCGCAAAATGCAGACCAAGGCCGCTAGAGGCACCCGTCACGAGTGCTACCTTACCGTCTAAACGGAATGTGTCAAAAATAGATTCCTTCATGATTGAGCTCCCGCACCATTCAGAATTTTTCTGGCCATGCTCCAACGGTGCACTTCACTTGGACCATCGTAAATACGAAACGAGCGCATATCCATAAAGATACGCATGACAGGGGTATCTGCGGTCACGCCCTGCCCGCCGAGGATTTGCACGCAACGGTCAACCACTCGCCATTGGGCTTCGGAACAAACCACCTTGGCCCGACTGGACTCAAAATTCCCAGTTTCACCCTGATCCAGTACCCAAGCCGTGTGCAAGATGTGTAGCCGTGACGTCTGCAAGTCCATGTCGTTATCGGCCAACATGAAGCCCACGCCCTCGTGTTTACCCAACACGCGACCAAAGGCTTCACGGGTGCGCGCGTATTCGGTTGCCACGTCATGCGCGCGGCGGGCCTGACCCAACCAGCGCATGCAGTGCGTCAAGCGCGCAGGCGCCAGCCGGACTTGTGCATAACGAAAACCTTTACCCAATTCACCGAGCACTTGCGAGGCCGGTACGCGTAGATCTTTGAAATCAATCACGGCATGGCCACCGGTAAAGCAATTGTCCATGGCATCCATTTGCCTCACCAGCTCAATGCCGGGCTGATCCATATCCGACAAAAACATGGTAGCCGAACCATCTTCTAGTTTGGCCATGATGATGACGTAGGTCGCGCCATACGCGCCCGTTGTGTACCACTTGCGACCATTGATTATGTAGTCGTCACCATCACGAACCGCTGTGGTTTGCAGCATTGAAGGATCCGCGCCGGCGCCGGGCGCAGGTTCTGTCATCGCGAAACACGATCGAATCTTGCCCTCGACCTGAGGGCGTAACCAGCGCGCCTTGTGTTCCTCATTGGCGACCATCTCCATCAAGTGGATGTTGCCCTCGTCAGGCGCGTGAATATTCAACGCGGTTGGCCCCAAACGCGAATAGCCCGCCTCTTCAAAAACGATGGCCTTATCAACATGGCTCAGTCCCAAGCCCCCCATTTCTTTGGAGGCATGCGGCGTGAGTAGCCCCTCAGCTTTGGCGAGTGCAACCAACTCGTCACGTAAGGATTCATTCGGACCGTGTGCACCGTGGCGTGGGTCAGACTCAAGTGGGATGACTTTTTGTGCGATGAACTCGCGTGTTCGTTGCTGGAGATCCAGCTGGGCTGCTGTCAGTTGAAATGTCATGTCGCCTCTGTCTGTGAAATGGATTGACGCCCTGTGGTGTCCGATCGGCGTGCGCTAACCGGCTGTTCGCAAAATGCTCACACAAGACGTTTGCCGTGACACCCGTTGCGCTTATTCTATCGCCTAAGAGAACCGCAAAACGAGAGCCGCAAAACATCGCGGATCCCGTTCTCTTCGGGTGACGGTACCGTTTAAGTCCCCACCCGCAAACTGGCGCCCATCTTTCTTAACAGCGCCACCACGCTCGGCGCCACGATACGTCCAGTTTTAGGATTATCCGAGGGAATGTTTTCAATGGTCATCGTCAAACGCGCGGCATCCGAATCGAGCTCGATGCTGTGGGTGTTACGTGTCACCGATGGGTCCGCCCAGATTTCCAACAGGGTTTTTTCGGGGCCGACGCCGGCCAGCGCCAAGGCGACCACGACATTTAAGTTCGCCGGAAAACCTTTGGCGGCATCGCGGGCGTTGCCTTCAAAGACTTTCAGTGGTGACGTCAGTCCATCAACATCAATATTGTTCTCAATCAAGTGTGGCGCGCCTTTCAGTCCCTCAGGCGGCTTACGTGTCACCATCTTGACCTGATGTATCGTGCCTTCAGCCGCTGCAATCACCGCATCCAAACCAAGCAAAGCCCCTGTTGGAACGATGATGGTGCCACCATGCTCAGCCGCGACCGTCTTCAAGTGATCATTGGTCAACAAAGCACCGACCGACAAAATCACGGCGCGCTTACCTGCCTTCAAAAACGGGGTCACGATATCGGACAGCAAAGCCGCGGGCGCGCACTCAATCACGATATCCGCCACGGACTCAAGGGCGTCAATGGTGAGCACCGGTACGGGGTGCGCTAGCGTGGCCACAAAACTGCTGGCTTTGTCGTGATTTTTAGCCGACACAGCCACCAAACGCATGCCTGGCACGGCACCGGCAGCCAGGGAGGTTGCCAACGAGCGGCCGATGGCACCAAGCCCAGCGATTGCCACTCGAGTGTCGTTGACGTGACCCGCTTCGGTGGCGCTGCCTTTGCTTTGGTTCATGATTCATCCTGTCTGTTGGTTAATCGTTGATAGGAGACATAATACGTGAGGGCGTGGCCACCGCACAGCACCAGCGTGGCCTCATTATTGGCACACAAACAGTGCAGCAAGACCCGGGTATGCCCCGAGTTGGCGCTCTTGATAAAAGATCCTTGGCAAAGGACAATGGCTGCGTGACATGGTTGTGCATTCGCTCGAAAAATACCGCCAACTAACCAATGGCACGAAACTTGCTTCACCAAATGCGTCGAGTCGTCGAGCTCGAAACGTCTAAGCTTTTTCGATTTTGGCGATGCCGGCGATGCCTTTAGTTCACTTTAAAACAATACTCCCAAGGAGCCCTTATGTCTAAAACTCGTTTCATGGCTGCTGCCGCCGCCATGGCCACAGCCGCTTTATTTGGCACCACCGCTACGGCAGCCGCTCCCGAGTGTTCCACGGCGCAGTTGATTGTTCCTTGGGGTGCCGGTGGGGACACTGACATCGTTTTCCGCACGTATGTGGACACGATTAATAAAACTGGTATTGAACCGCAACTACAGGTGGTTAACGTTAGCGGCCAAGGCGGTATTCGTGGCACGACGCAGGTCAAAGACGCCAAGCCAGATGGTTGCATGCTGATCGCCCTGCATGAGAGTGCCATCACCAGTTTTTTAACGGGCCGAGCCAAATTTACCTACGACGCCTTTCAACCGGTTTCTTTGGTCAGCTACACCCCATCAATTGTCGGTGGGTCGACCAAAGCGCCTTTTAGCGACCTCGCAAGCATGCTTGAGATGTCCGAAAAAGAACCCAAATCGGTGACCGTTGGCGTCACCCTTGGCTCGACCAGCCATTTCATTTTCTTGTTGATTGAAGATGCCACGGACACCGAATTTCGCTATGTCTCTTATGACGGTACCCGCGAGCGCAACACAGCGCTACTCGCAGGCAATGTCATGATGGGTGAGACCAACGTGCTGACAGCCAAGAAATACATTGAAGAGGGCTCATTGAACGCCTTGGGTATTGCCACAGAAAAGCGCGATCCGCTGATCGCGGACGTGCCCACTCTCCAAGAGCAAGGCGTGAATGTGCTTTACGGCTTGGCACGAGGCGTGGCCCTACCCAAAGAGACCCCGGCTGAATACGTGGCATTCTGGGAAGAGGCTTTTGCCAAGGCAGCACAAGACCCGGCGCTAGTCAGTTCAATCGAACAAAAAGGCTCTATGGTTATGTACAAGGGCAGCAAAGATTACGGGATGTTCTTGTCACAAACCTACGCTGAACACGAGCGTTTGGCGATAAAAATTGGCATGTTTAAGAAGTAAACCGATCGGCGTCTGCACAGGACGTCCGGGCGCGGTATGATGCGCGCCCAGATTGGGAAATTGCAATGTTCAATCAGGCCTGTCGGGCGGCGCCCCAATGGCCTGATTTTATTTTCAGCTGACCAAATCGATTCAAACCATCTAGCCCATCTTTTTGAGTAGAACCGATGAAACGCTTAAACCGTGACGCAATAACTGCTTTGTTGCTGCTTATCTTGTGTGGGGTCTTCTTTTGGCAGACCTTTGACATCCGCGAGGTGCCCTTTTCTGAGATGGGCTCGGAAGTCTGGCCACGCTTTGTATTGATTTTATTGACCGTTTTAAGCTTGATCTATCTCTTTCGCTCAGTCACGCTCGCTCGCCCTGATGGTGAACCCTTTTCTTGGTCGCGTTGGTTACGCACCTATCAAAACGCAATGATTTGTTTTGTGATGTTTTTGATTTTTTTACTGGCTTTGCCTTACTTGGGCATGCTTTTGGCGGGCATCCTCTTCGTTTTCGTGACGCAAAGCATCATCGGTGGGCTTACACCAAGGCGCTTGATGTTGCACGGGACTGTGGCCGTCTTAGCCGTCGGTGGCATGTGGTCCATCTTTACCTTCGCGCTGCGTGTGGTTTTGCCGTCCGGCGAATTGTTTAGCTAATTGAGCAAAAGCCATGATCTTTGAGAATCTACTTAACGCCTTCGAAGCCGTCTTCGCGCTCAATAACTTAATGCTGATGGCGCTAGGCGTCCTCGCCGGCTTGATAGCGGGTTCCATTCCCGGTTTCACCATCACCATGGCCGTTGTCTTGGCACTGCCATTTACCTTTGGCATGAGTCCCATCGAGGGCCTCTCCACCATGCTCGGGGTCTACGTCGGCGGCCTCACGGGTGGTATGTTCGCCTCCATCCTGATCGGGATCCCCGGCACCCCTTCTGCCATCGCCACCACCTTTGATGGCTTTCCCATGTCGCGTAAAGGCCGTCCCGGTCTAGCGCTTGGACTGGGCTTATGGGCTTCTTTTTTTGGGGGCATCATCTCAGCAGTCGTGCTCGTTTTCTTGGCGCCGACATTGGCAGCCATCGGTCTGGAATTCGGCCCCTGGGACTATTTCATGCTGGTTTGTTTTGCCCTGACCATTGCCGCCAGTCTCTCTGAAGGCGCATTGATAAAGGGTCTGATTGCTGGTGTTTTCGGTCTATTGGTTGCCAGTGTCGGTGAGGATCATATCAACGGGGCTGCCCGGTTCACCTTCGACTTTGACGTCATGGGTGCGGGCTTTTCCTTTTTACCCGTCCTCATCGGTTTGTTTGCTTTCAGTCAACTGTTAAATGACATGAGTGATACGGCAACGGCCAAAAAGCCGATGATCGAAGGCCACCACAAAGCAGTCAAAATGGAACACCGCCAATCGATCGCCTTGAATATATTGAATTGGTTCACGGTTTTGCGTTCGGCTTTGATCGGGCTATTTATCGGTTTACTACCCGCGGCCGGCAGCTCGATTTCCAACATCTTGGCGTACGACCAAACCAAGAAGGCATCCAAGACGCCGGAGGCCTTCGGCACAGGCACGCCACAAGGCCTGATTTCTTCGGAAGCTTCAAATAATGCAACCGCCGGTGGCGCGTTGATCATGATGATGGCGTTAGGCATCCCAGGCGACGCCGTCACCGCCGTGATGCTTGGTGCACTAACCATTCACAACATTGCGCCTAGCCCCACTTTCATCACCACACAACCTATCTTGGCGTACGGCATCATGGTGGCTTATTTCTTGGCCAATTTCATGACTTTGGCCATGACCTCAGGCGCCCTGCGTGTATTTTTATTGGTAACTCGCATCCCGCTCTATATTCTTGGCGTCGTCATTCTGCTGTATTGCGCGATCGGTGTCTTCACCCTCAACAACACAACCTTTGATATTTGGACCCTACTCGTATTTGGGGTGCTTGGATTCGTGATGGTCAAGAATGGTTTTCCTCTCACACCCATGGTTCTTGGTGTGGTCTTGGGTCCTCTCGCTGAATTGAATTTGTCCCGCTCGATATCCACAAGCGACGATTTGACGTTGTTTTTCACGCGACCATGGGCCCTGTTCTTTATTGTCATGGCACTGTTTTCGGTCTTTTTCCCCATGTATCAATCCGCTGTGAAAGCGGGCAAACGTTGGGCAAACTTCTACGGCGTGGGCTTCATGGCCTGCACTTCTGTGCCACTGATGATGATGGAAGGTGGATTTCGAACAGGCTTGGGCGCAGTCTTGTTGGTGCTCGCCGCCTGGCTGACGATCAACAAGCTAAGAACTGCAAAAACGCAAAAGCCCTCGTCGACATAGGCAAACAACCACAAGTTTGGGGGACCAAGGTACACTTCGTCACATGGCCAAATTGTCCTTCCGATTGATAGCGCTGATCGCCCTGATTTTTTCTTTGGGGCTGTCGAGCTTGTCTTTGTCCCAGTCAAATAAAGATGGGCCATTGGTGTACGTTGCTGACGTAAGCGGAACAATTGACTTGGGACTCGCCCCCTACATTGAAAGGGTGCTCAAGCAAGCCGAACAAGATGGGGCGGCAGCGGTTGTCTTGAGAGTCAACACCTTTGGTGGTCGAGTCGATGCCGCGGTGCAGATACGCGATGCCCTATTAAAGAGTCCCATCCAATCAATTGCCTACATAGACACCCGGGCCATCTCGGCTGGCGCATTGATCAGCTTGGCATCTAACGCAATAGTCATGGCACCCGGTGGCACCATCGGCGCGGCCACACCCGTGCAGAGCTCGGGAACAGAAACCACCCCGGTTTCAGAGAAAACCGTCTCTTATGTGCGTAAAGAATTTAGCGCGACCGCCGAGAGCCGTGGTCGCGACACATTAATTGCCGAAGCCATGGTTGATTCGGACGTGGTAATTCCCGGGGTAACGGACCGGGGCAAGCTTTTGACTTTAACCACGGACGAAGCACTTGAGGTCGGTATTGCCGATTACGAGGCGGCCACGCTGTCGCTTGCCCTTGAACAGTTGGGGCTAAGAGACGCCGCAGTGGTCGAAACATCAGTGAATTGGGCAGAAGAAGTCGTTCGATTCCTGACCAACCCGATCGTGAGCTCGTTACTGGTGACAGTAGCCATGCTCGGCATCGTCGTTGAGATCCGTACACCCGGTTTTGGTATTCCAGGCGCCTTGGGCCTTACCAGCTTGGGTCTCTTTATTTGGGGTCATTGGTTGGTCAATCTCGCTGGCATGGAGGAACTGCTGCTAGCGGGCCTTGGGATTATTCTTTTGCTCGTTGAAGCCTTTGTGCTGCCCGGTTTTGGCATTGCCGGTATTTTGGGTTTAGCCGCCTTGATTGCCGGATTGATGCTCAGCACCCTCGGCGACGGCTTTACTGTTGACGCACTGATCAGCGCCGCCGCCCGCTTAGGCGTCTCTTTGGCCATGGCTCTGGTTTTAAGCCTTTTGATTTTACGATATCTACCCAAAACACGAATAGGCAGTCAATTGGTTCTGCAAACAGGCTTGAATGCCCATCAGGGATTTACGTCAGAGCCACTCTCTGATCATGCCTATGAGGGCAAACTTGGCACGGCGGCCTCCGATCTTAGGCCTTCCGGCATTGCAGTGATTGGTGGAAAACGAGTAGACGTTGTTTCAAATGGTGGTTACATTGACGCAGGGCAACCAATCAAGGTTGATCACGTTGACGGTAATCGCATTGTGGTTATCGAAGTTACTGAAGGGGAAGCACGTGCAGGAGATAAGCAATGATTGAGCAAATCCTTGGGATTTTTGGCGCTTTCGGAATCTTGATTCCGGTTGTTATTGCCTTAGTCATCATCCTGTATCTTGTCCCGATCCCGCTGTGGATAGCCGCTTGGGCATCAGGCGCTTACGTTGGTCTCTTTACGCTGGTGGCCATGCGACTGCGGCGCGTACCGCCGCACACCATCGTGACCGCTCGGATCAGTTCCGTGAAAGCTGGGCTTCAGTTGTCATTGAATGATTTGGAAGCCCACTTTCTGGCGGGCGGTGACGTGATGCGCGTGGTCAACGCCATGATCTCGGCTGACAAAGCCAACATCGGACTGAACTTCAAACGCGCGGCGGCAATTGACCTGGCTGGCCGAGACGTGCTCGAAGCCGTTCAAATGTCTGTTCTACCCAAAGTGATTGAGACGCCTCGCATTATTGCCGTGGCCCGAGACGGTATCCAGCTGGTTTGTTTGGCGCGAGTGACGGTTAGAACCAATATCGACCGCCTTGTTGGCGGTGCGGGCGAAGAAACCATCATTGCCCGTGTCGGTGAAGGTATGGTCAGTACCATCGGCTCGGCAGGTAATCACAAGACGGTTTTGGAAAACCCAGATAACATCTCCAAGCACATTTTGGGTAAAGGGCTTGATGCAGGTACAGCCTATGAAATTCTCTCGATTGACATCGCTGATGTCGACGTGGGCGAAAACATTGGTGCCAAACTGCAAATCGATCAGGCGAACGCTGACAAACAAATCGCCCAAGCCAAAGCCGAAGAGAGACGTGCGATGGCCGTGGCCAAAGAGCAAGAAATGCGAGCCAAGGTGGTTGAAGCCGAAGCAGAAGTGCCTCTAGCCATGTCAGAGGCCTTCCGTGGCGGGCAATTGGGCATCATGGACTACTACCGCATGCAAAATTTGCAGGCTGATACGGATATGCGAGAAAACATCGCTGGTCCTTCTGACGGCACCCCAAGTACACCTAAGCTCTAAACCCAAACCCTAAACAATAGGCACGACTAAATGGCCACAAAAGCACAAGCTAAAAAAGGCAAGAAGTCCAACCCCGCGATTATCTTCGTGGTGCTGGCCGTGGCGTCTTACGTGCTTGGGTTCCCATTGCCTGTTACCGCCTTTTTGGGCTTTGTGGCTTACATTCTATTCAAGGCAAATAAAGACGCACGCACCCTCAAAGACTTACCCATACCGCCTGCTGAGAACCAACAGACCGATAGTCCTGACCAAGGGGCGCTTTCAACGGATTTTGGTCGGGATGCAGAGCGTGAGCGTGAGCGCACTCGTCCCGATATTTTTGAGCAAGAGCCGAGCGATTCATCTGACGAAGCACCAGCGCCCTTTTTCCCTGAATACCAGGGCCAGACGTCTCAGCCCAAACCTGCGCCGGTGTACGAGACGACCGCGCCGGTTGTCACCAGAACAACAACCACGAGACCGCGTCCATCGCCCTATCGCATTGACAACAACGACGACATGCAACTCGTTGAGCAATTCCGTTCGGCACAAGGTTTACGTCAAGCCATCGTGGCAATGACGGTACTGGGCCCACCCCGTGCACTGGATCCTTACGTATCGGATCCCATGCGTAGCTCCACATTGGGTGCTGCCAAGCGAGTCAATTAAGGCAAGTCTATTCAGGCAAGCCAAGTAAAACGAGCCTCTATCAAAGCGAGTCGCTTATCACGACTCGCTTTGATTTTTTCAGGACTGCGCTGGGTACCAACTTGGCAAGCGCTTTTCCAAGAAAGATTGTGTACCTTCAGCAGCCTCTGCCGATCGCCTAGTGGCGGCATGCTGTCCCACCAGTGATTCAAACAATTCATCAGGGAAATAAGCATTGGCCACTTCAAGAGCCAAGCGCTTGCTATTAGCCACCGCTTCCGGCCCGCTCATCAACAACGCATCAACCACTTTCATGGCTGTTTCTTCCAACTGATCAAGTGGACAGATCTCATGAACAAAACCCATGTTTAGGGCCTGATCGGCGTTGATACGCTCGCACGTCAATGCATAACGGCGCAAGTTGCGAACGCCAATGGCTTGGACAAGCTGCGGAAAGATAATACCGGCAACCAATCCCCACCGAGCTTCTGTGATAGCAAACATTGCGCTGTCGGCTGCCACGACCACATCGCAAGCCGAGGCGACACCCGTACCGCCACCAAAGCAACCACCCTGGATCATCGCGACGGTTGGAAGGGGTAATTCGTTTAGCCGTCGAACCACTTCTGCTGTTGCGCGGGAGGCCGCAACGTTGGCCTCAGGGCCGAGTTTGCCTTGCTCATTGATCCATGCCAGATCAGCGCCCGCCTGAAAGTGCTTACCATTGCCTTTCAACAAAACCACACGCAGTCCTGACTGTTTAGACAACAAGTCCATGGCCTCATGCAGTCCCGCAATCATATCGCCGTTATAAGCATTATTGACTTTGGGTCGGTTCAGCGTCACCACGCCAACCCCGCGCGCGTTCATTTCACACAAAACCGTGCCACTGCCGACCTCTAGCTGCCCAAGCGGCTCGATAGCATTCGTCATGATCTTCTCCTGATGGTTTTAGGTCAAAGCTTATTGTCGCTATTTAAACAACTGAAAGACAAGTAGGCCAGCGAGACTTTGCTCAGGTGCGTTGAGAACCACATAAAGGGCCTACAACCCCCACCAAAAAAACCCTGAAAGATGCAATGTCGGGTACCATTCCATGACAGACGATGTAGGGGCGGTATCCCCTATGACGACAGCAAGGGCTGCATCAGCTGACAACTTGTCAAATCTTGCCGCGATTGCAACCACCCCTTCGTCTAACAAGACAGATGACGACGTTATCGGAGTACTTATGGAAATCTTAGACATGCTTGCGGGTACCAGCTTCCTCGGGCTGCTCATTGTTCTGGTGGTCTTGATCGCCTTAATCGGGTATTTTGTTCCTTTCCGGCTTTGGATCACCGCTTGGGCCTCGGGTGCTTATGTTGGTCTGTTGACGCTAGTGGCCATGCGCCTGCGCCGAGTACCGCCTCACAGCATCGTTAAAGCGAGAATCAGCTCGGTGAAGGCTGGCTTGAATATCCCGCTAGATGAGCTTGAAAGCCACTTTCTAGCCGGCGGTAACGTGGTTGACGTGGTCAACGCCATCATCTCCGCAGACAAAGCCAACATTGAATTGACGTTCAATAAAGCAGCCGCTATTGACCTCGCGGGTCGAAATGTCTTGGATGCAGTGCAAATGTCTGTGCTACCCAAAGTCATACAGACACCACGGAACGCGGCAGTTGCCCAAGATGGTATCCAGCTCATCGGCGTCGCCCGTGTCACCGTGCGCACCAACCTCGATCGACTCGTTGGCGGTGCCGGTGAGGAAACTGTGATTGCGCGTGTTGGTGAAGGCATGGTGAGTGCCATCGGCTCTGCGAGTAACCACAAGGACGTGCTAGAGAAACCCGATAGCATTTCCAAACGCATCCTATCCAATGGCTTGGATGCTGGCACAGCCTATGAAATTCTTTCTATCGATATTGCTGACATTGATGTCGGAAAAAATATCGGTGCCGCCCTGCAAATTGAGCAAGCCAACGCTGACAAGCAAATTGCGCAAGCCAAGGCCGAGGAAAGACGGGCCATGGCCGTCGCGCTCGAGCAAGAAATGCGGGCACGCGTGGTAGAGGCCGAGGCCG
>Ga0209953_1000500_pt1 | contig 13879 bp, 27 predicted proteins | sample SalPonred_H2O_MG_FD_185713 | JGI IMG/M metagenome (GOLD analysis project Ga0209953, IMG submission 185713) | Salt pond water microbial communities from South San Francisco under conditions of wetland restoration - Salt Pond MetaG... | ecosystem: Environmental > Aquatic > Non-marine Saline and... | reverse complement strand
TTACGTTCCTAAAGATGTTTCTGACAAAGTAGCGTTGGGCTTTACAAAAGCCCTTCGTTTTGTAGCAGATACATTTTTTCGTAAAAGATATGGGCACCGCGCAGTAGTATTAGAAACTGTAGCTGCAGTACCTGGCATGGTTGCCGGAGCTGGTCTACACCTTAAGTCTCTTCGACGTATGCAAGACGACAGAGGGTGGATAAAAGAACTACTAGATGAGGCGGATAATGAACGCATGCATCTAATGACTTTTGTTGAATTAGCACAACCTACACTGCTTGAGCGATTAATTATTATATTTGCTCAAGCATTTTTTGTTTTATTTTATGCTGTTGTATACTTCTTTTTTCCTAAAACAGCCCATCGAGTGATAGGATATTTTGAAGAAGAAGCAGTTCGCTCATACACAGAATTTCTAGCAGAAATTGATAGTGGTAAGATTGAAAATGTGGCAGCGCCACAAGTAGCTATTGACTATTGGAAATTACCGAGTAACGCTACACTACGAGATGTAGTAGTCGTAGTTCGAGAAGATGAAGCAGGGCATAGGGATAGAAATCATGAAATGGCTGATGAACTTACTGAAAACTAAAAACACTGATAGAAGTAAGCACAGGCTGCATACGACTAAGTATGAAGACCTTTGTATGTAATTTAACATTTGCTATTAAACTGATTTTTAGGTATTATATAATGAATGATGATATAAAACAGCAGTTAGAAAAAATATTAAAACGCATCGACAGATTAGAAGATGCACTAAACCGCCCTCATATTCCAAACTATTTAGGTGGCTCAAATACGTGTAGCGAGTGCGGAAAAGTTTGGACAGGCTCAGAAAACTACTACTGCAGCAATTATAACTGCCCCATACAACCAAAGGTAACATAATGTATATCAAAATTGGTCCTTACAAATCTTGGTTCGGTCCACATCAGCTGGCAGAGACTCTCTGCTGGTGGACAAAATACAGAGACGAGTATGGCTTGTATGAATACCCAGACTGGGTTCATAGCTTTGGTGAATGGCTTGCTCATGGTAGTATTGAGCCTAGGCCTAAAACTGGTGATATTCGTAAGCTTAACCGTGAACGGCCTGAAACATGGCTGTACCGACTACTGCTGTGGATTGACAGTTTTAAGCAGCGTAAAGTATATGTACGCATTGATCGCTGGGATAGTTGGAGTGCTGATGATACACTCGCTATTATTATTCTTCCACTACTCAAACAGCTTAAACAACAAAAACAAGGCTCTCCTCATGTAGATGATATGGACGTGCCTGAGCATCTGCGTAGCACTGCAGTACCGCCCAAAGAGAATGAATGGGATATCGACGATAATCATCATGCTCGTTGGGACTGGGTACTTGACCAAATGATTTGGGCATTTCAGCAAAAAGTTAATGATAACTGGGAAGATCAGTTCTACGTTGGAGAGAGCGACCTACAGTTTGAAAAACAGGAAGATGGTAACTTTCAGCTGACACAAGGCCCTAAACATACTGCTGAGTTTGACCGTGAAGGTTATGCAGCTTATAGCAAACGCATGGATCATGGCTTCGCGCTATTTGGCAAGTACTATCAATCACTTTGGAGCTAACATGACAATTCAATATAAACGCGGCGATCTATTTAGCACTAACATCAAAACGCTTGTTCACGGCTGCAACGCTCAAGGAGTGATGGGGTCGGGCATTGCCGCTGCGATACGCAAGCTATACCCAGAAGCGTATCAACACTATAAGGCGATGTATAATAGCGCAACAGACAAACACGCATCCTCATTACCGCTAGGAGCGATATACCCTGCTCATAGTCGAGGTAAGCTGATTATTAATGCTATTACTCAACGCTACTATGGTAGAGATAATTGCCGCTATTGCAGCTATGATGCTATAGACGATGCAATGCTTTCTATAAATACTTTATGCGCTAGAGACAGTATTGAGAATATAGCAATGCCAAAGATTGGCGCCGGACTAGGCGGAGGTCATTGGCCTATTATCGAGAGTATAATTAACCACCGTATTACAGCAGCGCAGTGTACGGTATATGAGCTATGATAGAAGTTATTGTAACTGCTATGCTTATTGCAGTTTTTGTTAGTATATATGTATGCGTATACTATACTGTATTATCACTATTCAAATGAGGCACTATGTATCTTAGCGAAATGATGAAAGATCTATATCAATATTTCAAGCAGCTGGAAGAAACGCTTGACTAAAGAGTACCGCATTCTAGTGTGTGGTGGAAGAAATTATGACAACGCTCAATCACTAGTTGATGCATTAGAAGATATAGTTAACTCAATTCCAGATAGTTATCGTGTAGTTTTAATACACGGCGCTGCACGAGGAGCAGATAGCATAGCTGAAGGCTGGGCTGAGTGGCGAGGTTTAAAGATTATGGCATTTCGCGCTGATTGGAAACGTTATGGTCGTGCAGCAGGTGCTATAAGAAACACTGAAATGTTAGAGAGTGGGCGACCTGATTTAGTTGTAGCTGCTCCAGGCGGTACAGGAACTGCTAATATGATTACACAAGCATACAAATATGGTGTACAAACTATAGTGCTAAAGGAGTAAGAATGATAGATTTACATATATATCGTTGTATGACTTGCGGAGTAAAGCGCCAAGGCAAGCACCCAAACTGCGGTAGCACGTACTGCCCAGGAACACAAAATGAAAAGTAAATATGAAGTAGCTTCAGGACTGTTTATAGGTTCAGAAATTGGAGATATTAACAAACAAATAAAAATTGAGTTGTCGCAGTATATTAATGGCGATAGCAAAGCACTATACAAAGTGTTACAACTAAGTGAGCGCAGGCGTAAGCTACTGTTGCCGCGCAAACTGAGAAAGGTGCGTTAATGGAAATATATGCATGGATGCTAGGTATTGCAATTATCTTTACAGTGTTTGGATACTACAGCAGAAAAACTGCAGACGCAGAAACTATTGTAAGCTATACAATTGAATCACTAATTGAAGGCGGATATATTAGAACTGCTATTGTAGATGGAGAGCAGGTGTTAGTACCCTGGGATGCTGAGCAGTAAAATTTTTATTGCCTAAACTCAAAAACCATGCTAGTATTAAGCTATGCAACAAACAGCTGTGACGCTAATACAGTTTTTGAATATATTTTTTTATATAGTGTGATGTTTTATATTACACACTATATATTTTCTTTTTTTTTGAATGAATTGCAGTTTGTAAATATACTGCACATTCTCATAAATACATATTATATATGATTTTTGATTAGTGGGCACTATTTTGCCTATCAAAAACATCATACAAATTTCCCTTTAGATAAATTACTTGTGGGGCTTTTTTGTCTCACTCACAGTACGAACGTGCCGCGGCGCGCCGTAGTGCGCGCCGGGTTGCAACCTTTCAATCCTGCCACGTAGTGGCACAGCTGAAAGCAACTTTTATCTTGTTGTTTGTTGCTTATTTTGTTAATATAAATTAGGAGAACAAAAATGAAACTTCGTTGGAATGGGCTTGATTTTGGCCGAAGCTGGCTTAAGCCACGCTACCGTGGTATAGTGTCAGAACCTTACTACATATACTGGTTTGATATTGCTGCAGTGCCAGAAAATCGTGCTTGGGGCCCTCAACACTTTTGGTATGATGGACCTCATAAATGGTACTGCTTTTGGTATTTTAATGTTGGCTGGAGCACGCCTTGGACACGTTGGAAGGAAGACGAATGAGTAAAACATTTATACGGAGCGCATATTAAAAAATGACTAAGAAAATTGCGGTCAATCTATTAATTTTTACTGCTATTCTATTAGTAGGCGCACTTGTTGGACATTTTTTTCATCCGTTTTTAGCGCTGACATATTTAATCGGTTGTGCTCTTGTAGTACTTGCTAGTACAGATTAAGGAGAAGTAATGCTTATATGCTTTGATATTGATGGAACTCTTGCTAACATCGAGCATCGACTCGATTACGTTCGTAGCAAGCCCAAGAATTGGGCCGCCTTTGAAGCTGGTATTCCTAATGATAGCGTGAATGAGCCTGTCGTAAAAGTTTTTGATGCCATGTCTCTAAATGGGCATACTATCATACTTGCTAGTGGTCGTAATGAGCGTAGCCGCTCAGCAACAGAAGTTTGGCTGCGTCAAAACATTCTTCACGATTATGAAAAGCTTTACATGCGCAAGGCGGATGACTTTCGTAGTGACGATATTGTGAAAGATGAAATTATTGACGAGATTGTAGCTGACTACGGTAAGCTGCCAGACATGTGGTTTGATGATCGCCCACGAGTCGTGCGAGCTGTTCGCAAGCGTGGCATTTTTGTATTTGACTGCTACCAAGGAGAGGATGACTTCTGATGTCACGCTTTCAAATTGGATTTTCGACAAAAGATAATGGTTGGGTATCTAAAAAACAAGGTTCTGACTACAAATATCGCCGTGTTCCAAATAGTCCTTCATTTCCTACAATTAAATATGCAGAAAAGTGGATAAATGAGAACCACAAATCGAAATACTCATTCGATAGACCTTGGATTGACCATAAAATTGATGGTTGTTTGGGCCATTTGATTCCCCTAGAAGAATGGAAAGAATGTTGTGATGAAGGTGGGTTCATTGACTATGATGGATACGGTAATGCAGTTGATGGAAACTACAAAATCATAGAAATGGTAGACAGTCTGGATTATGAAGGAAACCATATATGGCCCTCTGATTATACCGAGTTAGGTGGTGCAAAAATACCAGATGACGCAAAATACATTCTATGGTATAATCGTTAATATAACAAGGTGAGGAAGATTTTTGATGGATAAAGACTACGACTATAACGAGTTTATGGCTTTTATGCAGCACTTGGGTAGTTATCACAGCTTAATCGCACTAGAGCAACGTTCCCGCGTATTCAAGGAACTTGAAATGTTAGACTATCTAGAAGCTGAAGTATTGGTAAATCCTGACTTTGCTGACGTAGCTTCACTACTTGATTATGCAAGGAATCTATAATGTCTAAACCTATCTGCACTGTAATGGTTGGCTTGCCTGCGTTGGGCAAGTCTACGCTTATTGATGGAATATATAAACCTGATACTTGGATTTATAGCACTGATATGTATATTGATGAACAGGCCCGGTTTACGGGTAAAACTTACAACGAAGTGTTTAAAGATTACATAGGCAAAGCCACCACTCGTATGAACGCTTTGCTTGATATTGCTATAAACGATAAAATAGACGTTATTTGGGATCAAACCAATCTTGGCGTTGGTAAGCGTAGTAAGATTGTTAACCGTATGCGGCAGGCTGGTTATCAAGTCTGCTGTATCTGCATTACGCCTCCTGAGCCTGCGCACATTGATGATTTGAAAACTTGGAAGCTGCGTTTGAATAGCCGTCCAGGTAAAACGATTCCTGATCATGTGCTTTCAAACATGTGGGAAAGCTATGTTGAGCCTAGCATTGACGAAGGATTCGATAGCATCGCCTATTACAATATGCAGGGTGCGCTACTTGCCGTTGATTATGGAGACAACTAATGTGGTCTAAGCTAATATCAGATAATTATAGAACTAATACTGCTGCAGCAATTATGGCTAAAGATTATTATGATATAAACAATTGTGCGTATCATAATTGGCAACATATTCTAGATTGTTATACATATCTTGAGCAAAGTAATACTCCTTACGACGAAAATCTAGACTACGCAGTGCTATATCACGATGTGATATATGATGAAAAACCTAATAAAGAGCTGCGAAGTGCAGATTTTCTTTTAAAGTTTTTTCCTGGTAAACGCCGTGCTGCCGAGATTATTATGGCTACTGAAACTCACAACATTAAGGATAGTGATTGGCAGAAAATCGCCATGATTAAAGCTGATTTACACCAGTTAACAGACTCTGTCTGTGCTCTACAAAACTATGTTTTGATTATGCGGGAAGCTATGCAGTTAAACTCTTGCACCATGCTTGAGGTTGCTCAAGGCAATAAAGCATTTATGTCTCAATTAAGTAACACAGTTATACACAATAAAAACGTAGATAATGATGATGCTTTTTGGGACGCTGTGTATAACGGCATTGAACTAACTATGAGGATATCTGATGCTATTTCTAGGTAAAGATGTAGACTATTGGATGCGAATTCAAGAGTTTTATGAAGAAGTGCAGCCTGTTATAAACACTGAAGAAGGCAAACGACTAGTTTTGCTGGGTAGAATTAGACGATTGCAGCAAAGCATTGAAAAAGATACGGCTACTATCAAAAAACTGCAACATCGGCTGCAAAAGTAAACCGCTTTTTTGTTGCTGTGTCCTAATTATTTTGTTATTATATAATAGTTAAATATAAAAGGCTAATACATGAAACCGATTATTCACGCACGTAACTCAGTGAAACGTTATGGAGGAATTATTGAAGACTATCTACCTATCCACGACTGGTTTGACAGCACCAAAGCTGCCTATGCGGGCTTTGGCCACCGCGCAATCCTACACAACACCTTCGGAATCTTCCTTTGTGAACAACTATTTGGAACGACAATTACCAATACGGACGGAAAGGTCGTCAGTGTACGAGACATTGGTGAAGACCACGTTCGCGAAGATACAGGCGGACGTATTCCCACCATTGAAGATTGGGTCGGTAACTTAGAACCACAACCTTGGATGCTAGGACGCGGACAACGATCTTTTGCAAAACATTATAACCTAGAGGCAGACTAATGAATTTTGAAGCACTTAAAAAGAACTTTGCAGCGCTCAATGAGCAGATTGATGCAGTTCGAAAAGAAATGAGCGCTAAGTCTACACACTTTGTTGAAGCTGCGTGTAATCAACTATTTGAGGTATGCCCTGAAATTGATTCTGTATTCTGGATGCAATATACTCCTTATTTTAATGACGGGGATGTATGTGAGTTCTCAGTGCATGAGCCTCAGTTTACGCTTGTAGACGACGAAGAACCTGATTTTTATGAAGGGTCATACCTATACGTAGAGAGTGACTTAGATATTGCACAGAAGCATCTTGAAGAAGCGCTATCTTATGCAGCAGATCCTGGTAGTTGGGTCGAAGCGTTTAAAACAGACTATCTCAATCGCTATGGCCGTGATTATTATACGCAAAATCCTAGACCAGTATATAGCATTCAATCTGCTCAAGAAGATGTAGACCGTATCCGCGCATTTCTTGATAAATATACCGCTCAAGATGTTGAGCGTATTAACGCTGCATATAGCAGTCTAGCTAATGAAATTCGCATGGTTGATGAAGATATTATGCGTGCTATATATGGGGACCATGTTAAAGTGACTATCACCAGAGATGGTACTGAAATTGAAAGCTACGAGCACGACTAATGAAAACACTATCTGACATAGCATCTTATCTTGAGCAGCAGCATATGCCTGACGAACAGGCAGTGGTTGAACAAGCTGTAGACTATATATCCAAACTAGAAAAAGCTCTTGAAATATATCAGCGAGAGCGTGATCGCTTTAAGCATACTTATCCAGAAGTGAGTGGTCAATATTTTTTGAGCGGTGGTCATGGTGATACGGATGATAATTGTCTGCCTGAGTATGTTCGCATTTGCCCTGCGTACGGTTGTGCTTGGGAACAAATCTACACCAAAACTGAAAACACTATAAGCTATGAAGGAAGCTAAGAATGATCTATTCAGTACTACTAACCATTCCTATTATATCGCTTATTATAGGTTGGTTGTATGGGCGAAATCTTATTAACCCAGATACGCCTGAAGGCCGCACTTATTATAACAACTAAGAGGAATTTAACTTAATGAAAAACTTTATTTATACTACACTTGCAGCTACAGCTATTGGCGCTGGTTATTTCAGTTTTGTGTCTAGCCCTGCTCAAGCTGGTTTATTCGATCAAATTGCTACATATAATTGGCCTAGTAAAGAAAGCAAAGCCTTTAAAGTAGAAGCGTATGGCTTTGACTTCCGCGTATATGAGTGGCAGACCGAAAATGATCCAAATACGTATTGCACTGTAGCAATTGGTAATGCAGATAGTGCACCTTATATGGGCCTGCATTGTTTTGAAAAAGCTCAATCGGGAGAATCTAAATAATGTTTAAACGCGTTGTAAATCTTAGTCTTGCTACGGCCCTAACTATGTCTCTCAGTGGTTGTTTCTGGGGCGAAAAAGTAGAAGTTCCTCCTGCATCAGTGGGTATGGTGCTAGGTAAAAATGGTTATCAAGGCGATATTGTTCCTCCGTCACGTTTTCGACTTGCACCATGTTTCTTTAACTGTGATAAACTGGTTGTCATTGAAGCAGGTGATGCGGGTATGAAAGAAGCAATGACAGTGCTGATGCCACAAGATAACCTTGATCTTGGCGTAGATGTGCGTTTTACTCTTGCACTCAGTGAAGATCGTAATCAAATTCTTGGTGTGTTTGACCGCGTCGTTCCTACTCGGCTGGACAGTGGCAGCTTTGGTACTACCCTAAATCAAATCTATAACGTGTATGGGCAGAGCGTTGTTCGTAACACTGTTCGTTCCACTCTAAGCGAATATAGCATTGCAGAAATTGCTGCAAATCAAAGCGCTGTAAGTGAGCGGCTGCGGCAGGAAGTATCTGAAGGGTTGAAAAAGACACCGCTTGAAATCAAACAACTTGGTCTAGCAGATATTAGATTCCCAGCTGTAATTACACAAGCTCGTGAAGCTGCTCAGAGTCGAAAAATTGATATCGAACGTGCAGAAGCAGATGCACAGGTCAAAATTCGGGAAGCACAAGCGCGCCTTGAAGTTGCTCGCGCTGAGCGTGAAGCTGATCTTCTAGAAGCACAAACTGTTGCAGAAGCAAATAAAATCTTGGCTGATGGTGTAACTCCTGAACTGCTTGAGTATCGCAAGTGGCAAGTGATTGAGCAGATGGCTGCAAATAAGAACTCGGTTTTCTTTCCTGTAGAAATGTCAAACTCTATTGGGCTAGAAAATCGAATTTTTAGCGAAGGTAAGTGATATGGTTATTGAATTTATGACGGGGGCGACAGTGTTCGCCCTCATTCGACTTACTGTGTTTTTTGTATCATTATATTTTATAGTTACAGGCTTTAAAAAGATGTATGCGCAGTGGAAAGAGACTCAGTCTTTTAAAGATGTTAAGATTCCTTCTTCGTTTTTCTATATCATGCTTGCTTGTACCGCTTTAGTACTAATTGGTAGTGCTACACAACCAAAGTTGTCAATTGACACACCTCAAAACCGTGAACTACTTGAATATCAAGAAAATAATGAAGAGGTTACTATTGAGACACCTCCACCACGAACTGAGACTCTTCAAGGCTTTGAGTCTTTAAAGTAAAAGGAAAAATAAATGTTTGAAATGTTAGCACTACTTGGAGGATTCTGGTTCTTCCTATTAGTAGTTATCGTGTTTGCTGCAGGCGCGCTATCCTGTGAGTACGATTCTATTACCGGCGGTATTTTTACTGTGATACTGTTAATCGGTGGTTTACAACTGCTAGGTTACCCAATTTTTAGTACTATTGTTGCAAGTCCATTTATTGTATTTCTACTGCTATTTGGTTATATTGCTGCAGGGTCTGCTTACGCAATTATATATCGTTATCCTAAATTTCTAGATAAGAATAAGAGCGATATAGAAAGAGCTTATGATACTTGGAAAGAAGAAGATTCAGAAGCACCTTTTGAAGTTAGCCGCCATTTTAGAGAATTTAGCCCTGGCTATAATGTAGAGCGTATTACTAGTTGGGTAATGTTGTGGCCTTGGGGAATGCTATGGGACTTAAGCCACCGTCCGTTTATTTGGGTATATGATACAGTTTACATATGGATTGGAAAAGTTCTTGATAGTGTTGCAAAGCGTTTTGTTCGCAACAATATCAGAAAATGATTAAAAAATATAATAAACAGTAAAAGGGCCTACAGGCCCTTTTTTATTGCCTATAGCTGTATAATGAGTTATATTGATTATATAAACAAAATAGGCGAACAAATGAATAAACAAGAAATTCGTAAGCGTATGAAAAATAACCGTTCTTTCAAAAAACGTCTTCAGTGGTTTATGCTAGGACAACGGCGGTGCCACTGCTGTGGCACGCAAATGACGTGGGATAGTGATAACACTGCACGCAGCGCTACAGTAGAGCATCTAATTCCTGCTAGTCTTGGTGGCACTTATCATATGGTTAATACGCTAATTACTTGTCGTAGCTGTAATCAGGCTCGTGCTGATAAAGATTGGGCCAGCTTTGTAAAGCAGCACTCTTTTCCTAAGTCTGAATGGTTGATTGATCGCTATATCAAAGCTGCTAATTTTTACAAGCAAGAAAATAAAGTTGTATATCTAAAAGTAGAAAAAGCTATCAAAGCTCATTTAAAGGAAGCTGCATAATGCCTCAATTTCGTAAATGGAAGTCTATCAATAAGTTTTCTGACGCATACGCAAAAGCGCAGAGGTTTGAAGTTCAAAAGTTTAAATACCGTGGAAAAATTAAACTTCACGGAACAAATGCCGGTATTCATTTTGACCAAGGAGTAGCTTACCCACAAAAGAGAAGCGACTTTATTGATGTATATAACGATAATGCTGGTTTTGCAAACTTTGTTTCTAACCTTATTTTCAACGCTCCTGAAAGCGAGATCATTATTTATGGTGAGTGGGCTGGTCCTGGAGTTCAAAGGGAGGATGCAGTAACTCACATCCCACAAAAATCTTTCTTTGTCTTTTCTATCTACGACGTATCAAATGATGTTATGATTATTGAGCCAGAGGAGATTGAGCATATTGTTAGCCTTATCTTCGGTGATATCGCTAAAGACAGTAACGTATATGTTCTTCCTTGGCATACAGAAGAGTTTGAGATTGACTTTTCTAAGCACTCTATTTGTCAGGAGTTTGTTAACGCTGTGACTAAAGAAGTAGACAATGTGATCGCTAAACAAGACCCTTACATTAAAAAAGTGTTTGGCATTGAAGGGCCAGGAGAGGGTATGGTGTTCTATGGAACCGCTGGACAGCAGTTTGATGGCACAGCTTTACCACTAGATATTCTCCTTGAGTATGTATTTAAAGCTAAGACTGAGAAACACGCTGTTCAGAAAGCAAAGAACCGCAATCATGTAGCACCAGAAAAACCTGAAGGCATTGATGAATTTATCTCTATGTTTTATACAGAGCGACGATTCGAACAAATGCTTAAACAAATTGGTGGAAAAACTGCTCGTGAAAAAACTGGTCAGTTCATAAAAGCTGTTATGAGCGACGTGTATAAAGAGTCTAAACAAGAAATCTTGTTAGCTGACTTTGAATGGAGCGATGTTCCTAGGTACGCAACACCTGTTGTTAAGGCTTGGTGGTTTAATCAGTGCAATGAATTAGGATTATAAAATGACTGTTCTGCAACACCTTGACTCACGTTATCTAAATACTAACCTGCACCGTGTGTGGGTGGATGAAGCGCAAGGTGTTGCAACTTTTCCACTATGGAACCTTAGCGGCCAGTTTGTTGGTTATCAACAGTACCGACCTAACGCTGACAAACAAGTAAAAAATAATCCTAGACAAGGTCGCTATTTCACTCGCGTGAAAGATGCACGAGTAGGCGTTTGGGGCCTTGAATCTTGGCGCCTGTCTAACACACTATTTATTACAGAAGGAGTTTTTGATGCAGCTCGTATTACTTATACTGGGCGTTTTGCCGCTATTGCTTTGCTTTCTTATGATGTATCGCATACAACGAGAACTTGGCTTTGGACGGTTAGGCGCACTCGGAAAGTGGTTGCTATTTGTGATAATGATAGCAGCGGTCTTAAACTTGCTAAGTATGGTCATGTTGCTCACGTAGTGAATAGTGGTGATTTAGGTGATGCAAGTGAACAGTACGTAAGCTGTTTAATTAAAAATTATGTTGACTAGTTGTTCTGTATAGTATATTCTTTAAATAGAAATCAGAGAGATTTCTGCAATCGCTAAAGGAGTTTTAGCAAATGAAATATAATACATTAGTTTTTATAGGCAGATTCCAGCCTTTTCATAATGGACATGCGTCTATTGTTGATGCAGCTTTAAAGCAAGCACACGAGGTTATCGTTGTAGTTGGTTCTAGTTTTGCTGCTAGGAATACAAGAAATCCCTTTACATTTGAAGAACGCAAGGCAATGATTAAAGCGGTATACCCGCAAGATCATATCAAAGTCGTGCCTGTTAGCGACTATCCTTATGATGATAATAAATGGGTTGCAGCTGTTCGTAGCACTGTGTATAGTGCAATGAGCTTTACCCCTGATCCGACTCGTATCGGTTTGATCGGTCACGAAAAGGACGGAACCAGTTTTTATCTTAAAATCTTTCCAACTTGGGATAGTGTTGCTGTACCTAATCTTGATGGTGTTCATGCAACTACTATCCGTACCATGCTATTTGAAGACGGTAGCCCTGGGTCAATTGCTGCGCTAATGCCTTCGCGTGCTTACTCTACAATGGCAGACTTGATTATTAAAAACTCTGATTTGGGAGGTGCTTGGGATACTCTTTCAAAAGAGTATGATATAATTAAACGCTATAAACAGTCTTGGGAGTCTGCACCGTTTCCGCCAACTTTTCATACTGTTGATGCTGTTGTAGTCCAAAGCGGGCATGTGTTGTTAGTTAAACGTAAAGCTGCGCCTGGTATGGGTCTTTGGGCACTTCCTGGAGGTTTTTTAAACCAACAGGAAACTCTGCTTGACGGCACTATTCGAGAACTGCGCGAAGAAACAAAGATCAAAGTTCCTGTGCCTGTGCTGCGAGGCTCTATCAAAGCGCAAAAAACTTTTGATCATCCTCATCGCTCTACTCGCGGTCGAACTATTACTACAGCATTTTTTATTGACCTTGGGTTTGATAGTAAGCTGCCAAAAGTTACAGGAGCAGATGACGCAGAAAAAGCGCGTTGGGTGCCGTTTAATGAGGTTGATCAGTCAAAGCTTTTTGAAGACCATTTTGCTATTATAGATAGCTTTATCAATATTGGATAAGCTATCTAAATAAAGCCCTAACCAGAGAGGTTAGGCATAATAACTTTAGAGGAGTTCTAAAATGAAAAATATACTACAACTATTAACTGCTATCACTAGAACTGATAGCTACAAGATGTCTCAATGGCGTCAATACCCAGCAGATACTACTCATATTAGTTCTTATATTGAGGCGCGTGGCGGAGAATCGTCTAGCGTATTCTTCGGACTACAAGCATTCATCAAAGAATATATGATGAATCCGATTACTATATCTGATATTGATTTTGCTGAGCGCGTAATTACTGCGCACGGAGAGCCTTTCAACCGAGAAGGTTGGGAGATTATTGTAAATGAGTATGGCGGTATGTTGCCCGTAGAGATTGAGGCTGTTCCAGAAGGCACTTTTATGTCTACTAGGAATGTCCAGGCTCAAATTGTTAATACTGATCCACGCTTATTCTGGCTTACTTCCTACTTGGAGACTGCTATGTTGAGGGGTATTTGGTATACGTCTACTGTGGCAACGCTATCCCGTAAAATGAAAAGCATTATAGCCGCCGCACTACACAAGACTAGTGATATTCCTGTTGATGATCAGATTAACTTTAAGCTGCACGATTTTGCAGCTAGAGGAGTTAGCTCAACTGAGACTGCGGTTCTTGGTGGTATGAGTCACCTTGTAAACTTTAGCGGTACTGATACTTTTGAAGGCGTGTTAGGGGCCATGACCTACTATAACTCTGATGTTTGTGGTTTTTCTATTCCTGCTAGCGAGCATAGCACTATCACAGCTTGGGGAAGTGAAGGCGAGCTTGATGCTTTCAAAAATATGATCGAACAGTTTGCTGGTGAAGGAAAAATCTTTGCTTGTG